>Ga0207655_1000045_pt1 | contig 315397 bp, 261 predicted proteins | sample KBSM44metaG_FD_184398 | JGI IMG/M metagenome (GOLD analysis project Ga0207655, IMG submission 184398) | Miscanthus rhizosphere microbial communities from Kellogg Biological Station, Michigan, USA - KBS M4-4 metaG (SPAdes) (version 2) | ecosystem: Host-associated > Plants > Roots > Rhizosphere... | reverse complement strand
TGGTCTTGTTTTGGCATCATAAAAAGTAGCTGTTGTCTCTCCTAATATAGCGCTGCTTGTCGTTGGAACTCTTACCCATGAAGCTGTTGCCAGACCTTTGACCTGAGCCGTAGTCAGGGTAGTCTGACTCTCTACCGTTGCCGGAATGGCAATTGCTGGAGTGCTTGGAAAAGTATAATTATCGTAGTAATTAACACTTAAGAGTTTAAAGCTTGTTGGAGCTACAACATTACTGTAATAGGCTGCAATACCATCTATAGTTCCTGTAGTCAATTTACTCTCGTTTAAAACGGTAAGCGATGCACTGTTCTGAGCATTCTGTAATGCTATTCTTCCCACTGGGGTTGCTGCTGTTGTAGTCATCCAGCCGGTATAAACCGGACGGTTAAAGGCATCGTATTTGGTAATGAGCCAGCCTATGCTGCTTAAATCTGAAAACGGACTATTGGCAGGTCCTGTTGCAACGACTCTGTCAAGTTTATCATAAACTATAAATTCCCATTGTTTACCCGGGAGTTTTTTCTCTACCAATCGGTTGCGATAATCGTATTTGTACTGATAACATAAAATGTCCAGGATATTTTGATTACCATTATCGATAATCGCGGAAAAGGTACTCCCTGCTTTGGCATTAAAGCCATCTGATAATGTAATGGAATTAGTGGCCGTAAGTTGTAAAGTGCTTCCTGAATTAACTACGGCTTTTGAGTTTAGATCGGTTTGTATAGTTGTTGTAGCGCCAATAAGATCTACTGCCTTTGGAGGAATCACATAAGTTAAATTACCATAGATGTCATAGATATAATAAGTATCATGTTTTTCGTTCGTGGTTCCAGTCCCTACAGTGCCATAGGTCCTTTTAAGAACAACCTGCCCTTCTTTGTTTTTGAATTCTACCGTCGATCCATTGGCTTCAAGTGGTGCTACAGCTGTGTTTTCGTCATAGGTAACGGTTTTGTAAAGCTGGTTAGGCAGATAATAACCTGTATTAACAAATGAAATAGCATACAATCCTGAGCCTGCATCCCACGAGGTATTGGCAGTGAAGAGTTTTACTTCTTCAAGACCATTGGTCTGGTAATCCATTTTAATCTCATGACCTGATCCAGATTTCCAGTCGTTTCCCGGAGCGGCTTGTTTCAGTACACGATTTAAGGGCGAAGATTCGAGTTCTTTTCGGCTGTAAGGATTCGTTGTGGCTTCCATGGTCGGGTTTCCGGTGAGGGCTAAAGTAGGACTAGCATAATACGCCAAAACATTGGCTTCGGCAGCCGGGTCAAAAGCCATATTGGTATTGGCAGATTTAAAAGGCAGGTATTCTTCCACCTGTCTGCCAAATCCATCGTATTTAATATGTGTAATAATATCTTTTCCTGAATTAGACTGCTGGGTAGCTACTTGCTGAATGGGTCTTCCCAATCCGTCAAAATAGGTCACATTCTGAGCAGCCTGAGTAATGTTAGGGGTAATTATTTGGGTGGTACTCGCTACTTTATAGTTTACAGTTTTTATATAATTTTGGGTTGTTGTCTGGCCAATTGCCATAACAGGAAATAAAACCAAAAGGAGTTTGATTCGTTTTTTCATGATGCTTTTGGTTTATTGTTTATAATTATATTGGTTTTCTGAAAGGATTTGATCTTTATTGTCTTTGACAAATTGAAGCCTGCCAAAGCTGTCATAAGTATAAGTTATTTTATCTCCTTTAGGATCTGTAATAGTGCTTACCCCAACAAGTGGGATATGAGTATAAGTTGTAATCATGGTATTAGCAAAAGAGCTATTATTTCGTAAAGCATTAATGGCAATCAAATTGGTTTCATTTAAGATGCTTACATCTAAAACCCCTAAAGCAATTGCAACTTGTGCATTTGTAGCATTTTCTATTTTAGCAATTGGTTGTGTTTGGTTATACCCCCAAATGATAGAAACCGGAGTACCTCCTTCTGGGGTATATTGCAAAATATTTCCTTTATTATCATATTTATCATAAGTAATTACTTTTTCTAAATTTAAACTTCCTTTAGTTTTACTTATAGTCTTTGGAGCTATCACACTTCCAAAACCATTATACTCTAACGAATTTTTCCCTACAAAAATGCCGTTGTTTTTCTGAGTTTGAGTTATTATTGGTGTTAACCAATTTTTCTCTGACACCATAAGATTGTAAGGATATATTCCAGACTTTGCATAGGTTGTTGGATATTCATATTCTATTGATATTTCCTGATTACTGCTGTTTAAGCTTTTTTGTTTAGCTGTTAAATAATTATCTAAATTATAATCATAGGTTATGGTATTCTCTAATTGCCCTCCTTTCAGATAATCAATAGTTTTATGCTCCGTTAATAAATTCTTAAAACTTCTATAGGGAAAAACATACATTACATCAGCTCCAAAATTACAATTCTCATCAATTGCTGACGTTCCAGTCACCATTTCTCCAAGATTGCTTCTGTTTAATTCATAGAGAATATTTACAAATTTATTTTCTAAATCAAAAGTAGTATATGTGAAAATTTCTTTTTTGACAGTATCATTGTTTTTATTAATATACTCTATTTCCCCAACTGTACCGTTAAGTAATGAGCTATCACTTAAATGATTAATCATTGAAAACACAGGAGAGATAGGAGTGTTTTTAAAATATTTATTTATCTTACCATTGGCATTACTATCTTTATCAATTTGCTCAATTGTTACTTTGTCATAAGCAACAGTTGCTCCAATAGGTGCTGTTGCATAGTTTCTAATAGAATTTGCATATCTTGTTCCTACGTACGTAGGGACTGATGAAACAATTTGATATGCTAATGTTCTGATCATCCTAAGTTGATTCATTAACTTACCTGAAGTGTAAGTATATTTTTTACTATTTATAAATTTTCCATCAGTATCATAATTTATAATTTGATTTATTCTTAGTCCTCCTCCAATAGATTCTGAATGACTTGCAATTATGTCGTCCAGATTAAAACTTGAGTATTGTACATTTGCGGTTACAACGGGCTGATCCCATGAGTTTGGTGTAGTTATAGCGCTTGAAGTTCCTGCCATCAATACATAAGTTCCAGGTTGTAACAGTATTTCTTGTTTGACAGACTGATAACCACCATTACTGGTTAAAGCAGCGCAATTAAACTCTAAGTATGGAGTATAAAAACTTCCATTTGGACCAAAAATCCCAATCCTTAGTCCTGATAATTGGGTGCAACTAAATTTACCATTAACATTATTTATATTCCCAGATAAAGTTACTAAGGTTTGTTTCAACAGGGTAAATGTCGTATTGGGAGTAGAAGAACTATGACCATTAAAAGAAGCAGAATAATTATTGCTTTTTGTTGCAATTTTAGATTCTTCAGAAGTTGATAAAACAACTTGATTATTAAAAGTATGTGAAGTAAAATCAAACACAGTCTTACCACCTGTTGGATAAGTTATAGCAGAGAGTGTGCCGGCTTTCATAAATTCCTCGTTAGCACCTCTTAATCCTTTATTTGCTAAATCACTATTCGTAAAGAAATTATCAAAAAGCTGTTTATTATTTTTGTACATATTATTAAGTCCAATGTCAAAGGCCATAACTGATAATAAATTAGGAATAAATGTTTGATTGTTTGCTCCATTATAAAATCCCCAATAATCTTTAGCAAATGATGTTTTATAAGGCAATTGCATTGTATTGTATGTAAAAATATGTTTTTTGGGATTGGCGCTAAGCAATTCTCCTCTCTCGGAAATACTTAACAATTTTAATCGTTTTTTAAAATAATCTGGTGTTGTGTGAGTTGGTCCTGCAAAAGTGTCCTTATAGTAATAATCTCCCCCAACATTTGCGCCATCGAAGTAACCATATTCAAAATTATAATACCTTTTTTTATTACTAATTTTATCAGCTATTTCTATAGATTCCAGTTTTCTTTTACCATCTCCTTCAATATCATCCCTTAAGGAATTTAGATTAAATACAATTTTTTCTGAATCTGTCTCTATCTCAGTGAGAAAAAAAGCATCTAAGACTGTAGTAGAATCATAGGCCAATTGATATTGATTTTGATCTGATGAACTAGGGACGTAACCCGTTTTTATCTGTTCCTGAAAAGATATAATTGGTTTAATTTTACCAAAATTAGTGTATTTGAATTTTATCCAATGGTCGGACTTTAAGTCTTTTATTTCTGATAAATACCATGCATTAACATTTTGAAATGAATCTAACTCTTTTGTTGTAAATGTATATTTAACTCCCTCTTCATTAGTAATTTCAAATCCAAAATGACTGTTTAGAGACACTATTTTATACTTGTTTTTTTCACCGTAGGCCTTAATTTGGCCTGTTCCAGGATGAATGTAAAAACTACCTGTAAGTCCTGGACAATTAATTTGAAAGTAATCTGTTAAGGTGTTTTCACTTGTTGCAAGTTCTACAATTTCCATAATTTCACCATATTCTGTAGTTGAATTTACACCTTTGTAACATGATGCGGATGATCCTCTAAAATTATATTTTCCATAACCCGCTGCCGGGTCTTTCTCATCTTCATAATTTTGTGGATTAGGCATACTCTGCTTTAATAAATCATCCATAAGAATTTCATATAATTGCCATTTTTTACGAATAGTATGGTCTTCATTATAGAACATCGAATTTTGTTCGGTCTTACCCACAACTCTATAATTGATAGCTGCAATTGTAGAAAGCTCCCATCCCAAACCTACCCACGAAGCTTCTTGATTAACACGTATGCCAGTAGCATCATAATAAAGGTTAATTGGAAACTGTAAGCTTCCTGTTTTTAAATTATAGATAGGTATACTAATTTCAGGTTTTCCGGAGTATTCACCAACTTGAATATCCCCATATTGTTCTAGATTTGCCACTTGTGGTGTTCGTGGTAGAACGTTTGGAATTCCTGAGTTGGAATTTTGTGAAAAACTTGAAAAACAAAGAAATAAAGTGAATGTTTTTAATAATGTATTTATCATATTTGTTTAATTGTTTATCTTATAACCTTTCTTTTAATTTAAGGGTTATCAAGATTTTTATTTTGTATTAATTATATTGAATGTATCTATCTATCCTTACAAGTAAAATACTTACTAAGAACTTAATTTTCATTTTTAGCAATTGTTATTAATAGGCAGGAAATAATATTTTAGTTTACTAGAGATTTTCTTATTTTACTGATTTATAACACATTAATTTTTATTATTTTAAGGTTTATTTTCTTTGCAATTATAGTAAAATTTTTCTTATGATTTTAAATAAATATTAGTAGAATATTTCTTATTGCAACCTTAACTATTTCTTCAATAAAAACAATATATTTGCGAACATTAAATTCTAAAGATTTTGAAAAAATATATATTTAAAAGAGTTTCCTCATTCAACCTTCAGGAAATGCTAATTGTACTGGCAATCATTGGTATATTGCTTTTAATTGCTTTACCTAATTTAATGCCATTAATAACCAAAGCCAAAAGCGTAGAGGCACAAGTACAATTGAAAGCAATATACAATGCTGAAAAACAGTATTATTTTATGTACTCCAAATACAGCCCAAATTTTACCGAAATTGATTTTGAGGCTCCGAAAACCACAAAAGATAATGGTAGCGCTAATTATGTTTACGAAATTATTCAGTCAACAAATAATGAGTTTAAAGTAAAAGCAACAGCAATTACTGATTTTAATGGAAATGGTGTTTTTAACGTTTGGGAAATTGATCAAAATGGGGTTCCTAAACAAATCATAAACGACTAGATGTGGTATTTAAAATTAATATTAATTCTTATTTTTATAATAGTATTATATCAGGATTATAAGGATCGTTTAGTATACTGGTTTTTATATCCAATTATTGGAATTCTGGCCTTTGTAATTCAATTATACAATGTACCAATGGAAACTGCGTTAGCTAATTTTGGTTTTAACTTACTATTTATTACCATAATATTAGGCGTTAGCTGGCTGTATATCAAATTTAGAAAGTTAGATTTTTTTAACGCAATAGGAATTGGTGATATTTTATTTTTTGTATTCATATCTTTTACTTTTTCAATTGTATCATTTCTGATTTTATTTGTTTTTGCGTTATTATTTTCTTTGATTTTGCATTTTGTATTGAGTAATAAAAAAGAGCAACAAACAGTTCCTTTAGCCGGTTATATGTCACTTTTCTTTGGAGTAATATATGTAACCTCTTTTTTCTATAATAGTCCTTTTTTATACGCTTACTAAATGACGAATTTTGATATTCCGATAGAATTTCAGCAGCTTGTAAAATCGGAACAAGCCTATTATTATCGAATTATTCCTGTTGGAAAACAACAACAAACTGTTTTGTTAAAAACTGATGCTCCCGATATTATAAGTCTACAAAACGAATTAGGAATTTTGCTTAGCTTTCAAGTAGAGCTAGAAACAGATTCGACTGAAAATATAAATCGATACTTAAGTACAAATTACAGAAAAACAAATAATAATAGTGTTTCTGAAATTCATTATACAGCTGATTTCTTAGAGAAAATTGTATTAAATGCAAAAGAAATTGGAAGTAGTGATATTCATTTTGAACCTTATGAAAAGAATGCCCGAGTACGTTTTCGTTTAGACGGAAAACTTAAAGAGCAATTTCATATTTCTGTTGAAGAATATCCTGTTATTGTAAACAAAATAAAAATCAGGGCGCAACTTGATATTTCTGAAAAACGTTTGCCACAAGATGGACGTATTACTATGGTTACAGATTATCAGGATTTTGATGTTCGTGTGTCTGTCTTGCCAACTTTGCATGGTGAAAAAGTTGTATTACGTATCTTAAGTAAAGATACCAGCCATATTGATATTAACTCATTAGGTTTTACTGAGAAGGAATTAACCGCTTACCTTGAAAATATAAAACGACCAAATGGTATTGTGCTTATCTCAGGACCAACTGGATCAGGAAAAACAACTACATTATATGCTACATTAAAAAAACTTAATGTACCTAATACTAATATTCTAACGGTTGAAGATCCAATAGAATATACACTTGAAGGAATTAACCAAGTGCAATTAAAAGAAAACATCGGACTTGATTTTGCTACCACATTAAGAACTTTTTTACGACAAGATCCGGATATCATTATGGTTGGAGAAATTCGTGATGTGAATACCGCAAATATGGCAATTCGTGCCGCCTTAACAGGACATCTTGTACTTTCGACAATACATACCAATTCAGCTTGGGCAACAGTTTCCAGGTTAATAGATATGGGAATTCCTGCTTTCTTAATTGCCAGCACATTAAATATTAGCGTTGCACAACGTTTGGTTCGTAAATTATGTAATACTTGTAAAAAGGAAGAGATTATTTCTTCTGCGGTTTTTCCAAGTGGATTTGATATCCCAAATAATTTACAATTTCATCATATAGCGATAGGATGCGAACAATGTTATCATACAGGTTACTCAGGTAGAAAAGCGATTTATGAAATTTTGCCAATTGGCAGTGAATTATCAAACTTAATAAAAAATAATCAACTTGATATTAATGAGTATCTCGAAGAGAATAACATTTTTACACTAAAACGAAATGCGTTGTTATTAATTAAAGAGGGAATCACTTCTGTTGATGAAGTTTTTTCACTACTCTTGTAATACAATACGTACAAATACTTACAATTGCCTACATTCATGAAAAAAATAATTTCTTTCTTTTTAATACTAATTTTTCAAATTTCGTTTTCGCAAGAAAACAGAATATCGCAGCTCAAAAATCATATTGAATCTATTACCGCTGATGCACCAGGCTTAAATGAGAAAATTAATGTAAATATTAAAGAGGCTTCCTTATCAAGTTTTTTATTAGCAATTTCACAAGTTCATAAACTAAATATTAGTGTAGCCCCCAATTTAAGCCAAATTAATATTGTAAATAATTTTTCAGATGTAACTGTAGGTGATCTGCTTATATTTTTATGCAAAGAATACAGTCTGACAATTGATTTCACAGGAAATATTCTTTCAATTAAATCTTATGAGAAACCTGCCGAAATACAGGCCCTGAAAAATATTGATGTTACCTATGACCTATCAAATAATTTACTTTCTTTAAATTTAAAGGATGATAAATTATATGATGTCTTTAGAAAAATCATGGACGAAAGCGCTAAAAATCTTGTATTTGCACCAGGATTAGAAAATCAACTTTTGACAGTATACATTAAAAACATGCCTTTTGATGCTGCTTTGAATAAACTAGCATTTGCCAATAATTTAAGCGTTACAAAATCAAGAGACAATTTTTACATTTTTGATAAATTAGAAGGCAATTTTATAGCCGAAGGAACTTCAGATTCTAATAAAGCCATTAGACAAAATTCCCCACAACGACCACGAAAATCAAATTTTTTCTTTAATGTTGTCGATGCAGATAAAAAACTACTTGATGTAGATTTTGAAAACACACCAATTTCAAGTATCGTATATGATATTGGACACGAGCTTGATATTGATATGTTTATTTCGAGTCCGTTAGAAGGAGCAGGAAATGCAACGGTTAAGGCCAAAAACATTACTTTTGATGCTCTTTTGGTTAAGATATTTGAAATTAAAACAGATAATATACCTTCAAATAATAACTCACAACAATTTAACAATAATAATTCAGGGCAAAGTGCTTCATCAGGAGGATCTTTTACCTTTATGAAAAATGGTTCAATTTATTATTTTGGAACAAAAGATCAATTGGTAGTTCGAAATATTAAATCAATTGCTTTAATGCACCGTTCTATTGAAATTTTGAGTGATCCTGCAAAAGAAGGAAGAAGCGCCGGGCGAATAAGCAACACCACTAATTTTTCTAATTATAATTCGTCAGATAACAGAAGTAATTCTGGTTTGCAAAATCAAAACAACAATTACAACAGTAATTACAACAATACAAGTGGTTCTTCGTCTTCCTCTGGTAGTGGTCCTTCAGAATCTATTTTAACAATTATTCCGGATGAAATAAAAAGAGATTTAGACATAAAAATTGACAAAGAATTAAATAGCTTTTTAGTCAATGGTCCAGCTGCCAATATTGAGCGATTTGAATCTTTTATAAAATATATTGACAAAGCAGTTCCTGTTATTTTGATTGAGGTTATGCTTCTCGAAGTAAATAGAAGTGCCACTGTTGAAACAGGAATTAAAGCAGGTATTGGAGACAAACCGGTTACTACATCAGGTGCCGTATTTCCTAATGCCGATATTAATTTAGGAGCACAAACTATTAATAATATAATCGATGGTTTTAGCGGATTTGGATCTTTAAACATTGGAAAAGTAGTTCCTAACTTCTATTTGAGTTTGAAAGCTATGGAAACCAACGGAAACTTAAAAGTTCGTTCTTCCCCTAGATTATCAACCTTAAATGGTCATAAAGCTTATTTATCAATAGGAGAAACTACTTATTATGTAGTTACAAATCAAAACTATTACGGGTCTCAAATTCCACAGGCCTCAGAGGTTAAAAATTACCAGCCAATTGATGCTGAATTATCTGTTACAATTATGCCTTTAGTTTCCGGTAATGGACAAATTACAATGGATATTAAAGTAATACAATCGAGTTTTAATGGCCAAAAAGTAGATAAAGATGCTCCTCCGGGAATCAACTCAAGAGAGTTTACATCTATAATAAGAGTAAAAGATCAGGATTTAATTGTACTTGGAGGACTTGAGGAATCAGTGAAAAATGACTCAGGAACAGGAGTACCATTATTATCCAGAATTCCAATTATTAAATGGTTGTTTAGTTCTCGTAAACGCGAAGATTCTAAGAAAAAACTAAGTGTATTAATTAAACCTACCGTTATTTACTAATGTCTTTACCATCATTAACCTCTTTTTTACTTGGCAATAACTATATTGGCGTTGAACACTTTACTCTGAATAACGAAGATAAAGTTGCATTGTTATTGGTCGAAAAGAAAAGAGAAGGATTGATTATTGCAAAAAAAGACCGTGTTAATTATAAAGGGGAAATTGCCGAGAAATGGGATTCTAAATTACCTTTCTTCTTAATAATCAATACAAATCAAGTCATTCAGAAAGAAGTTTCAAGTATAGATCCTTCAGATGAAAAACTATTGCATAAGACATTTCCTAATACAAATTGGGAGGGATTCTATTTTGAAATTTGGCGTCTAAAAACAAAATCAATAATTGCAATTACCCGAAAATCTTATTTGAATGAGATCCTTTCAAATTATCGAAATCAAAACATTACAGTCGCAGGAATTAGCCTGGGAGTTTGTACTATTGCTGACATTACAAATTATACTGATGAAACTGAATTACTAACAAACAATCAGATAATATCAAAACAAGAACAACAACAAATAATTTCGGCAAGCTTACAAGATTCTGCCATTACTTATACTATTAATGATCTTAAAATAGAGAACAGACAGTTGCTGGCATTTTCAGGTATTTTAAGATTGATTACGAATTCTACTGTAAATACAGGTTCCATAATTTCTTACAGCGAAGAATTCTATGATCATTACAATCAAAAAACTTTTTTCAGCAAAAGCTTAAAAATTATGGTTGTCGTACTATTTTCTATTTTAGTATTGAACTTTATTTTTTTTACACATTATTATAAACTGGCACAAGAAACCTCAGAAACATTATTAGTAAATAAATCTTCAATTGAAGATGTGACTAAGATAAAGAAGAGAATTATCACAAAAGAAGATAAGGTTAAAAATATTACTGAAAAAACATCCTCTAAAAGCTCCTTAATTATTAATGAAATTGCAAATAGAATTCCATCTTCTATTTTACTGACCGAATTAATATTTAATCCTTTAGAAAAAAAAATAAAATTAGAAGAACCGATAATTACGCTCGACAAAACAATTACAATTTCCGGCACGACAATTTCAAATGAAGCTTTTACTCATTGGATTGAAGAATTGGAAAAATTAAATTGGGTTAATAAAGTTCTTATAACTCATTTTGGAAAGGATGAAGCTAATGAAACCGCATTTTCAGTTAAACTAACTCTAAAATAAATGAAACTAGACAAAAAAAACAAACTGCTTTTGCTTGGTTTTTTAATTGTTCTTTATGTTTGTTATTCATTTGCAATATCAAATACTATAAATTACTATAAAGAATATAGTAACAAACAAGAAGAGATAGCTGCAGATAAAGATATGCCACAATTGGTAGGAAAGTTAATTCAAAAAGAAAAGCAATTGGACCAAGTTCTATCTGGATATAATGTAAATATTTCAGAATCCTTTCAGAACGATTTACTAAAGCAACTCACCTCTTATAGTGATAGTTATAAATTAAAGATTGTAGATTTTCAGGAACCTCATTCCATCACCCAAAAAGGCTTTACTACTACGAGTTATATATTTTCACTAGAAGGTTCTTTTAATGGTTGCCTAGCAGTGCTTAATAAAGTAGAAAACAATCCCGCTCTGGGTAGTATTAAACATTTAAATTTTATAAAAAAGAAAAACTATAAAACGAATACAGATCAGTTATTTGTAGAAGTTATTATGCAAAAGAATAAAGGAGTTTAAATAAATATTTACTACCAAAAACTGACCTCAATAAATTATGAAAAAAAAATTTAATGTTTCTAGCATTTGCTAAACAGATGAATTTTTCTCAAAGCATTTTTCCTACTAATGGTACAAATGTGGGAATAGGAACAAGTAATCCCTTAACAAAAAATTGAAGAGCTAACTCTTTACTTGATTGAAATGAAAAAAGACATTACAATTTTAAAACAAGAGAATAAGGTTTTGAAAGCAAGAAAATAAAACAACAATTTATATAAATTATAAATCAAATTATGAAAAAATATATACTGATTTTGATCTTTTTTAATGTAGCAATTAGTAACGCCCAGAACTACAATAATATTGTAAATTATGCGGGAAGTAATGTGCCCAATTATGGTGTTAAGATAAAAACAAATATACCGTTTACATCAGCTACCCAGATGCCAACGATTAATATAACAGGATATAATTATAGTACAAGCGAAACTATTAATTTAACCCTTGCTTATTATATTTATTCTGGAGGTGCAAATGCTAATGATCCTGTAAATTATTTTTTTACACATTTTACAGCATCTTCCTCTGGAAGTTATACGCCAATTATTAATTTATCTAATGAAAATGGGAAAGTAGTAATTTTTATAAATGATAAAGCATATTTTCAAAGATTCACAGTGAATGTTTATGCCTATGGCATACTAGAAAATAGTAGTTGGTTTCAGGGATGGACTACAGCGGATGAAGCTTTAACTGGTACACAAACTGTTGAAGTACCATATCAAAATAGGTTTAAGGGAAATGTTTATTTACCAGGTGGAGGCATTTGGAATACTTCTGGAAATGTAGGTATTGGAACAATTTCCCCAGACGCCAAACTTACAGTAAATGGGACTATCCACTCAAAAGAAGTAAAAGTCGATTCAAATATTCCAGTACCAGATTATGTTTTTGCAAATGACTATAAATTAAGAAGTCTGCAAGAAGTAGAAAACTATATTACTCAAAATAGCCACTTACCAGAAATTCCTTCAGCACGAGAATTCGAAAAAAACGGAATTCAATTAGCAGAAATGAATATGGCTTTGCTAAAGAAAGTAGAGGAACTGACATTGTATGCAATAGAGCAACAAAAAAACACAGAGAAGTTAACTAAAATTATTGAAGAGCAAAATACACGGCTGAAGGTTCTTGAAAGAGTTAAGAAAAATTAGATTTTTTTACTCAAAATGAAAGTTACTTTATTTGTTTTTTTGTCAAGTCTTCTTAAGAGTGAAGGTTCTAATCTTAGTCTATAACTAATGTAATTTTGTCTTATAGTTGCGAAACAAAGGGTTTAATAATTACAACATAATAAAAGCTGCGCAAAGTCAAAGACATTTGCGCAGCTTTTTATAAGAAACTCTTCAGAAAGCGGGAGGAAATGTTTGTTATTGTAAATTAAATCTACAATTCACTTGATGAAAAATAAAAAAACCGACATCATTGATATCGGTTTTTATTTTTTTACTTGAAGAAATTTATTATATTTAAAATCGCCTCAGTTAAGATTATGATTTTAAATATTGCTTCAAACAAATTGAACGGCTCTTTATTTGGCATTTCATATTTATTTTACTTTATGTTATTATTGAAAGTTACCCGTTTCCAACCAGAAAACGCAAATCAGCAATATTTAATAGCTTCTCTGATTCTTTCTTATCAATTATACTATACATCGTTCAAATAGTCAATAGCGAATTGTATATTTTTTTTAATAATTTCAAAACATTAAAAATGAAACCTAATGCATTCTCCAAGCACTGCGCAAAATGTCTCTGACTTTGTAATCTAAAAAACGAAAACATCATCAAATCTTTGATTTTCTCTTAAACTTAAATTATAGATCATATTAGTTAAAACCATTTAATGTCCAAAAAATTTATAACTGAGATTTTTAGAAAAATTAAAATTCATAACAGCATAAAAAATGCGCAAAGCCAAAGACTATTACGCATTTAAAAAACAATTAACTCTATCGACAGAGTCAACTAAAAAAATCTTACTTCAGGAAATAATCAGCATCGATTAATTGGTTTCCTGTGTCATCGTATACGGCATAATTAAAACCGCCCTGAATACAATAAGAACCGTATTCTCCGGCTTTGTTCAAGGCGATAAAACCTACCTGAATATCTTTTAAATCTTTATTTCTGTTCTTAGTCAGTTTTACAATTCTCGCTACAGCTTCTTCACAAGCTTGTTGAGGCGATTTTCCTTGTCGCATTAATTCAACGACTAAATGACAACCCGAAATTCTGATTACTTCTTCGCCGTGACCTGTTGCCGTTGCTGCGCCAATTTCGTTATCGACATATAAACCTGCACCAATAATTGGAGAATCTCCTACCCGACCGTGCATTTTAAAAGCCATTCCGCTTGTGGTACACGCTCCCGAAAGATTTCCGTTGACGTCCAGCGCAATCATTCCAATTGTATCATGATTTTCGATATTCGCAATTGGTTTGTATTTACTGTCTTTCAGCCATTCTTTCCATTCTTTCTCAGATTCTTCTGTTAGGAGGTTTTCTTTTTTGAAACCTTGAGATAATGCAAATTGCAAAGCGCCATCGCCAACTAACATTACGTGAGGCGTTTTTTCCATCACCGCTCTCGCAACTGATATTGGATGCTTTATATGTTCTAAACAAGCCACAGATCCTATATTGGCATTTTCATCCATAATGCAAGCGTCCAACGTTACACGGCCATCTCTATCCGGACGTCCGCCATAACCTACGCTTCTTTCTTTTGGATCGGCTTCAGGAATTTTAACTCCGGCTTCAACCGCATCCAAAGCAGTTCCATTCTTTTTTAGGACTTCCCACGCAGCTGCATTTGCAGGTATTCCAAATCGCCAGGTCGAAAGTACAATTGGCTTTTTTCCTTTCTTCGAAACTATGATTTTTTCTTCTTCAGAATTTGAATTAAAAGATTGCAACGCCACAGCAACTGAAGCTATTGTTGCCGTTTTTATAAAATTTCTGCGATTTGAATTTGTCATATCTATTATTTTTTTGCCACAGATTAAAGGATTCTAAATGATTATTGATCTATAGAAATCTTTTTACCCATCTCAGTATGATACTATTTCCACATTAAAATAAGATCAAGCAAAGTTTCAACAATTATTTTGAGCCAATTTTTCTTTTTACTTGTCATCTCATTTTTTTCCATTAAAATTCATTTATTAGCCATAGATTAAAAAGTTGTAAAAAATAATCTTAATGTAAATTTATAAAAATCTAAGCTGTGTAAAGCAAACTTGTCGCGCCTAATAAAGCTGCAATTTCATTATCTGTAGAAACCGAAACATTGACTTTACTTCCTGATTCTTCTAATTTCTTGTTGAAACTCGGTAAGAAAAACTCGCTTGCATTTGCAATTTTTCCTCCAATAATAAAGCTATCAGCTGAGAACTTTTCTAACCACGGAATCACAATCGCAGCTAAATCTTCTCCCATTTTTTCAAACGTTTTTATCGCTACTTTATCTTCGGCTTTAGCCAAATTAAAAAGCTCTAATCCGTTGTTTATTTTTTTTCCGCTTAAAGCGAAATAACCGGCAATAAGTCCACGCGCAGAAACATAATCTTCGGCAATTCCGTGTCTGTAAGGCAGATCATATATTTCCCCGTCTTTTGGTACTAAATTACCTGTATTTATAGATTCTCCTTTGTCAATAAAACAAGCGCCAAGTCCTGTACCAAGTGTGATTGCCATTACTTTTTTCGAAAGATTATCAGCATCTTTAAAAACTTCGCCTTTCCCAAAACAAACAGCATCATTTTCAAAAAGAATCGGAAAATCATTCGAAAGATTCAATTTATTCTGAAACAAATCGCGAACATTTAATCCGTAAAAATGCTCGTATTTAGATTGCCCTTTTATCCAGCAAACTCCCTTTTCATAATCAAATGGTCCCGGCATGCAAACTGCCAATCCAGTTATGGTTTCTACTTTAGAATTTTCGATAGAAGTTCTGATTGCTTTTTCCCAAATTGTCATTACTTCTTCTACAGGCAAATTAGAATCAAACGACTCTTTATGCAGCGAAAAATCAATCACTTTCATACCTACAATATCTATAATCGCTGCGGTAATATGTGTACCTCCAATGTCTAATCCAACGGCATATTCTTTATTCATTCTTTTGTATTTTGGATTTGAACCAATATAGGGATTAAGAAAAATTTAGTTTTATTTTTTTTCAACATTAAGATATTAAGTTCATTAAGGCTAACTACTTAATTTCTTAATGGCAAATATTTTTATTTTATCTCTAGTTTTACTAATTCCTTAATGGTAAATATTTTTAGTTTTTTAAATGTTTTTGTCTTTTAAAATTTGAGGATAATGGATACTCGTGTGAACAATCATTTCGCCAAATAATGTATTTGCCCAGGCAAACCATTTTCGGGTAAACTTGGTTACATCATCTTTATGGAAAGATTCATGCATAAATCCGGTATCGGCGTTTGTTTTAATCAAGTTACTGATGCAATGTTTTATTTCATTTTCATCTACACTGGTAATCGCTCTTAAAACAATACTCATTGGCCAAATAGTATCTGTTCCGGTATGTGGCCCACCAACTCCCTCGCCTGCTTTTCCTTTATAGAAAAACGGATTATTTTCTGAAAGCACAACTTTTCTGGTATTTAAATAAAGTTGATTATCCGGTTCAATCGCTCCTAAATACGGTAATGATAATAAAGACGGGACATTGGCATCATCCATCATATGGAAACTTCCATAACCGTTTACTTCAAAAGCAATAATTTTTCCGAATTTTGGATGATCTATGATTCCGTTTTCTTCTAATCCTTTCTGAACTTGTCCTTGTAATTCTTTGGCTTTAGCTACTAAATTATCATCTTTTAATGCTGGCAAAGAGAAAATTTCCTGAAGATATCCAAGCACTTCAATCGCAAACATATTACTCGGAATTAAATATCCAAACAAAGTACTATCATCACTTGGTCTAAAAGTCGAAACTATTAATCCGCAAGGTTTTACAGGATATCCGTAACCGCTTAATGGCACGCCATCTGTAGCCCAAGCTGTAACTCTCTGAAAATTGTAAGGTCCCTTATCTGTCCAGCGTTGTTGTTCTTTGAAAGTTTGAATAACCAAAAGCATTGCTTCTTTCCACTTACTATCGAACAAACTGATATCTCCGGTTTCTTTCCAGTAGCCGTGTGCCAATCTTATTGGATAACACAAACTGTCGATTTCCCATTTACGTTCGTGAATTCCAGGCTGCATTTTGGTCATGTCATTTTTCCATTCGCTTACCTGATTAAAATCTTTGTAAAAAGCGTTTGCGTAAGGATCTAATAAAATACATTTGGTTTGGCGGTTGATAACCCCTTTCACCAATTCTGCCAATTTTTTATCTTCTTTTACAAACGGAATATACGGCCAAATCTGCGCTGTACTATCACGCAACCACATTGCATCGATATCTCCCGTAATTACATATGTATCAGGTTTTCCGTCGATGATTTCAAAATCTACGGTTGTGTCTAAAGTGTTTGGAAAACAATTTTCGAACAACCACGCCAATTCCGGATTTGCAATTTGCTTTTTGATTCTTACGATTGCGGCTTCAATAGCTTTACTCGTAAATTTTCTTTCGGCTAAAGGCGGTCTTTTGGTAATAAAATCTTTCAAAGCAAAATTGAAAGCATCTGAATTCATTCCGAAAACATCGGTTTGAAGCGCTAATAATCCTGCTGAAAAAATCCCTGTGTTTTTTATAAATTTTCTACGTGATTGCATAGTATTATTTTGAAGTTGAATAAGAATATGGATAAGAACTTGCCGAAGTTCCTCTTTGTAAATTAGGTTTGCTGCTCATGTCAAAATTTAACTCTCCGCCTTTTAATACATCAAAATGATTGATGAAATTTTTGGTATGAGTTGCATTGTTCCATTTTAAATCCTGAACATATTTATTGGTTTCAGAATTGTTTGGCGCATTGATCACTAATTTTTTTCCGTTTTCTAATTGCAAGGTTAATTTCTTAAATAATGGTGCTCCAAGAACATATTCGTCTGTTCCAGGGCAAACTGGATAAAATCCCATTGCTGAGAAAACATACCAGGCAGAAGTTTGTCCGTTATCTTCATCTCCGCAATATCCATCAGGAGTTGGTTTATACAAACGGTTCATTACTTCGCGAGACCAATATTGTGTTTTCCAAGGTTCGCCAGCATAATTATACAAATAAATCATGTGCTGAATTGGTTGATTTCCGTGAGCGTATTGTCCCATATTCATGATTTGCATTTCGCGAATTTCATGGATAACTGATCCGTAGTAACTGTCATCAAAAATTGGCGGAGTTGAGAAAACTGCATCTAATTTTGCTGTGAATTTTTTCTCGCCACCCATTAAATCAATTAAACCGTGAATGTCATGAAAAACACTCCAGCTGTAATGCCAAGCATTTCCTTCGGTAAAAGCATCTCCCCATTTAAACGGATTGAAATCTTTTGGAAAACTTCCGTCTTTATTTCGACCGCTCATTAAACCAATTGACGGATTATAAAGATTCTTATAATTCATCATTCGTTTTTCGTATAAACTGATTTCTTTTTTAGGACGATTTAAGGCTTTTGCCAATTTCCAAATCGAGAAATCATCATAAGCATATTCTAATGTTCTGGCTGCATTTTCATTGATTTTCACATCATAAGGAACATAGCCCAAAGTATTGTAATACTCTACTCCTTTTCTTCCTACAGCTTCTAATGGACCTTCGTTATTGGCGCCATGCAATAAAGCTTCGTATAATTTATTGATATCATATCCTCGTAATCCTTTGATATAAGCATCAGCAACTACAGAAGCTGAATTATTCCCAACCATTACATCTCTAAATCCCGGACTTGACCATTCCGGCAAGAAACCGCCTTCTTTATAATCGTTGATTAAACCTTGCTGCATTTCTGTATTGATAGAAGGATAAACTAAATTTAACAAAGGATATAAGGCTCTGAAAGTATCCCAAAATCCTGTCCCTGCAAACATATAACCCGGTAAAACTTGTCCATTATACGGGCTGTAATGCACGATTTCTCCTTTTGCATTTACTTCATATTGCTTTTGCGGAAAGCAAGCGGTACGGTATAAACTGGAGTAAAACGTTTTTAGTTGTTCTTCGCTTCCACCTTCAGCAGATAATTTTCCTAAAATTTTATTCCATTCTTTTTTAGATTCAGCTACGGTTTCATTAAATGAAGAAGTTCCTAATTCGTTTTTTAAATTTAACTCAGCTTGTTCCTGACTGATAAATGAAGACGAAACTTTTACGTTTACGATTTCTCCTTTTTTAGTTTTAAAACCTACAACTGCACCAACATGATTGTCTTTTAATTCTAATTTATCTTTTTCTAAAACTTTATCGTGCCAAGTATAATTAGTAGCAAATGGCTTATCAAATTGCAGTACAAAATAGTTCTTGAAATTCTCCGGAACGCCACCACTATTGCGCGTTGTATATCCTATAATTTTATTTTCTGACGGAATTATTTTGATGTAAGATCCTTTATCGAAAGCATCGATTACAATAGAAGATTGTTCGTTTTCAGGGAATGTAATCTGAAAATGTGCTGCTCTTTCTGTTGCAGTAATTTCGGTCGTTACATCATAATCTGCAAGATATACGCTGTAATAATAGGGCTTAGAAACCTCAGCTTTATGGCTGAACCAGCTTGCTCTTTCATTTTCTTCAAAAGTCAATTTTCCGGTTACCGGCATGATCGAAAACTGTCCGTAATCGTTCATCCAAGGCGATGGCTGATGTGTTTGTTTGAATCCTCTGATTTTTTCTGCGGTATAAATGTACGCCCATCCGTCGCCCATTTTCCCCGTTTGAGGCGTCCAGAAGTTCATTCCCCAAGGTCGGCAAATTGCAGGATAAGTATTTCCGTTCGAAAGACTATGCAAAGATTGTGTTCCCATTAAAGGATTTACATATTCTACAGGGTCTAAAGTTTTAACTTGTGCATTTGCTGTAAAAAAGCATTGCATTACCCCTAAAAAAATTAAACTCTTTATTTTCATTTTGTGTGAATTGTATTTTGTGAAATGTGATCTGTAAATTGTAAACTGAAAACTGTGACTGAAAAACCGCTTCCAAAATCTATATTCTATATTCTAAAATCTAAACTCTAAAAATCTAAAATTAAAGCGGTCTATCTTCTTTTTTCACTCCAAAAGTTGTCGATGGTTTGCTTCCCATAAACAATTTTAATTCTCCTCCTTTTACGATCATATCATGCGTGATGTATGATTTTGTATAAGGTTTTCCGTTATATTCTGCTTTTTGAATATAGATATTTGTTTTGCTATTATCGATTGCTTTCAAAGTAAACGAAATTCCTTCTTTATGATGAATTGTCGCTGTATTTACCAACGGACTTCCTAAAACATAAATTCCGTTTGCCGGATTAACAGAATAGAATCCCATTGAAGAGAAAACATACCAAGCCGACATTTGTCCTAAATCTTCGTTTCCGCATAATCCGTCCGGTTTTGTCGAGTAGAATTTATCATCGATTTCACGGATTAGTTTTGCGGTTTTCCAAGGTTGTCCTGCGTAAGCATATAAATACGGAATATGGTGATTTGGCTCATTTCCTTGTGCATATTGACCAATTAATCCGCTAATGTCCGGTGAAATTTCTTCGCCTTCTACTTTATCTGTGATTAAGAAAAGGGAATCTAATTTAGCTAAAAATTTATCTTCGCTTCCAAATAATTCAATTAAACCATAAGGATCCTGAGGAACTAACCAAGTATATTGCCACGCATTTCCCTCAACATAATCGTCTTTACGATGCGCAGATGAAAGCGGGTTAAATGGTGTTCTCCAATTTCCATCAGTTAATTTCCCTCTCATAAATGTGGTTTCTTTATCGAAATAAAGTTTATACAAATTGGCTCTTTTAGTGAAATAATTATAATCATCTGTTTTCCCTAAAGATTTTGCCATTTGCGCTACACAATAATCGTCAATTGCATATTCTAAAGCATTTCCAACAGATTCTAACATCTTATCAGCAGGAATATATTCTAGTTTCTGAACATAATCCATTCCGTCACGCGTTTGCATGGCTGTTTTTTTGATCGCTTCGTATGCCAATGCTGTATCGTAATCTCTGTAACCTTTCATATAAGCATCTACGATCACGGCAATCGAGTGATTTCCGTTCATGGTATTGGTTTCATTGCCCATTAAATGCCAAACCGGTAATCTGCCTTGTTGTTCGTAGATTACTAAAAATGACTTCACAATATCGTTGATTTTATTGGGTTGTGTAATTGTATATAATGGATGCAAACCACGATAAGTATCCCAAAGTGAGAAAGTGGTATAGTTTGTGAAATTTGCTTTTTCGTAAACTTTCTTGTCTGTTCCTCTATAATCTCCGTTTACATCATTGAAAATTGAAGGCGCAAACATGGTATGATACATTGCAGTATAAAAAACTTTCATGGTTTTATCGTCTGCTTTGATCTGAATTTTATTCAATTCTTTGTTCCATTTTGAAGTCGCTTCTTTTGCTACAGCATTAAAATCCCAACCCGGAATCTCGGCTTTAATATTCGCAGCAGCGTTCTCATAACTTACAGGAGAAATCCCAACTTTTACTAAAACTTGTTTGTTTTTTAAAGTCTTGAAATCCAAAACGGCTTTCATTTTTAAACCTTCTCCTTCGTTTCCGGAAACAGCCGTTGTATTGTCGTAAAGTGCAATATTCGAAATTGGCTCAGAGAATTCCATCGTAAAGAAAATACGTTGATCAGCCGCCCAACCCGCAGAATATCTATATCCTACAAGCGTCGTTTCGTTTAATTTTTTAATGAAAGTTTTTACCGGTTTATCCCAACCAATTCCATCTGCAAGATCTAATAAAACGTGATTGTCTGTCGTGGCGTTGAAAGTGTATTTATGAAAACCTACTCTTTCACTCGCGGTTAACTCGGCTTTGATTTTGTATTTATCTAATAAAACACTGTAATATCCAGCTTTGCTTACTTCGTTTTTATGAGAGAAATATGAACCGTAACCAGTTGTCATATCTTCTTTTGTTCCTTTTGTAAGTGGCACTTTTCCTGAAACTGGTAATAACAAAATATCATTTAAATCTCCAATTCCGGTTCCGCTTAAATGCGTGTGCGTGAATCCTAGAATTGTGTTACTTGCATAGTTGTATCCACTACACCAATCCCAGCCTTCAAAAACATTTACGGGACCTAATTGTACGGCTCCAAAAGGAACATTCGCACCCACAAATACGTGTCCGTGACCTGCTGAACCTATGTATGGATTTACATATTGGGTGTAATCTAAATTGGCTTGTTTTGCTTTCTTTTCCTGCGAAATTGCCGGTAAATTGATTAGCATAATTATAGCGAAAACAATGTGTTTGTATTTTGTAATCATATTATTGTTTTTTATTTTGACTTGTGTAAATTATGGGCCACGGATGATACGGGTTAAACTGATTTACACAGATTTTTTTTAATCTTTGAACTTAAAATTTTAACCGCAAAGCTCGCAATCCCGATAGCTATCGGGATACGCAAAGGTCACAAAGTAGACGCACTGCTGTGCGCCTCTACGATAAACCTTTGTCCCTTTGCCCCTTTGAACCTTTGTTCCTAAAAAAAACCTTAGAACCTCAGCATCTTAGAACCTTAGAACCTTTTTTAGTACCTTTTAAGAACATCATATAGAGAATAAACTCTAACCACTGGTTTTGCGATTTTCCCTTCAAATGTGATTGTTTTTTCTTCTCCTGCTTTTAGGCTGAAGTAATTATCACTCCATTTTCCGGTGTATCCTTTTATCGAAACATTGACATATTTTGCATCTTTTAGGGCTTTCAGCGTAAGCTTGTTTCCTTTTAATGTCCAGGTAATTTTTGGATCATCCAATTTTAAACTTATCGGACGTGTTAAATCAATTTCCGGAGTTTTATCGTCGCGATACGCTTCTTTCATGGCGTACCAAGCGGCTTTTGGTTGACGGTCATAATAATCAGTTACACTCCAACTTGCTACCGGCCAGCAATCGTTAAGTTGCCAAACCAAAGTTCCCATATTATAAGGCGCTTTTGAACGGTGGATTCCGATAATATTTTTAAGAGAATAATATTGTAAACACTGTGTCAGATACGTATAATCTTCAACATTCATTTTACTTATTTTGGTCGAATCAATAAAATAACGACTCAAATACGAATCTAATTTCATAAATCCTTTTCCGGCTTTTTGATGTGCCTGCAAAATATCAGAATATAAATATCGGTCTTCAGGTTGCGTAAATCTTTCGATAGAAGAATAATTTGGCATTGCCTGCATTCCGTATTCGCTCACAAAACGTCCGGTTTTATTTTGTACAGCTTCTACATCTTCTAATCCCCACCAGGTTCCCCAATAATGGCTGTCACCTTCGGTCAAACTTTTTGCTTTTGACCAATGAAATGATGGCGAAGAACTAATATATGGTCGTTTATTATCAACTTCTTTTACCCATTTTGGGATACTGTCCTGAAACAAACGAACGTAATCTTTCCATAAACGAATCGAATCTTGTTTTGGCATTTTCATGCTTTTTTGCCATCCCCAATCTTTAAAGGCTTCGTCGATTTCGTTATTTCCACACCATAAAACAATACTTTTATGATGACGTAAACGTTTCACCTGATACTGAACTTCTTTTTTTACATTGGCAAAAAAAGCATCATCTCCCGGTACCATTGTTCCGGCAAACATAAAATCCTGCCAAACGTAGATTCCGTTTTTATCGCATAAATCGTAGAAATAATCGTCTTCGTAAATTCCTCCGCCCCAAACACGAAGCATATTCATGTTGGCATTTTTTGCCATGCCAATTACTTTTTCGTATTCTTTTTTGGTTACTCTTGATAGAAAAGCATCGGACGGAATATAATTGGCACCTTTCATATAAACAGGCTTTCCATCTATTTTAAAGTAGAATGTTTTTCCAACATTATCCGGTTCTTGTACCAATTCGATTTTACGATCTAATACATATGGTTTTTCTGGAGTTTTATTGTCGTAAGCTTCTAATCGTGGCGTTTTCCAGATTCCGCAAGTGGTGAATTTTGGTCCCCAATCCCATCCAAAATGATATTGCGCTTTACGAACATAAGCACGTGGATTATCCGGAATTACAAATGGTAAATCTTTTTTAGCCAATGAATCAACTACATTTTGTGCCGATTTGAAAACAATTACCAAATCGTTGTTTCCTGATTTCAGTATCTTTTTTACATCTACACGCCATTGCAGGAACATATTATCAGCTTTCAAAACCAATTGATTGTTCAGATAAACGGTCGCATAAGTATCTAATCCGTCAAAAACCAGTTCAGTATTTTTCTTTTTTAAAGTTTCGGGATTTACTTTAAAAGTGGTTTTATATTCCCAGTCTTTCTTTTCGATCCATTCTAATTTTTTCTCATTATCACGATAAAATGGATCTGGAATTGCTTTATTATTCAGTAAATCGGTATGGATTTCTCCCGGAACTGTTGCTGGATTCCATTTTTCGGTTTTTACTTCCCGATATTTCCATCCCGTTTTGATATCTGTATTTTGAGCATTTGCTGCCAATGAAAAATTGGCAAGACAAATGCCGACAAACCAATAAAAGCTTTTTTTACATTCCATTTTTACTGCGTAATAAATTATTATATCGATGTCAATTTAATCGCTGGCAGTTTGAGAAGGATAATTGGTTTCGCAATTATTTCCTTCTCTTTAGGTTTTTAATCAGAATAAAAGGTAACTAACAAAATATCCAGAAATCATTTCCTTTTTTACGGCTGCCAAGCTTTAATTTAATTATGAATTGTTAATTTTTTTTTTTTGACTTAAAAAATCAAAAGCATTATCATTCACTTTATGTTCTTTGGATTATAATCCCATCTTTTTCAGCAGAAGCAACTTGTCTTTGCGAAAAAAAAGGTTTTAAAACTTTTGAACGGGTTTCTGATATAACTCCTCTAATTTAATGAAAATCAAAATAGAAATTAAAAATAAGCCGGGTGGTACAGGTATTCCTACCCGGCTTAATTCAACTAACTAACCAAAATTATTAACTATTGTTTATCCCACCAGATTCTGGTTGTCATTAAATCCAACCCTTGGCGAGCAATTGCTGCTTTATAATTAGCCTCATTTGTTATCAATTCTGACTGATCATAAATTAATCTTCTTGGTACAGTTCCTTTTGTTTCTCCCGCAGGATCATTTACAGGAACTAAAACCGGATATCCTGTTCTTCTGTATTCTGAAAATGCTTCAAAACCATTGAATAACAATACAATCCATTTTTGAGTTATAATTTGCTCGATTTTTTGAGCTTCTGTTCCAGTAGCTTTAAAAGGATTTGCAGCGATGTAAGTGTTGTATTCTGCAAGTGAAACCGCAGGAACTTTGTCTCCAAAAATTACCAGAACTTCCATTGCAGCTCTAACTCCGTCTTGGTAAAGATTTTGTGCTGTGTCTCCAACATTCCATCCTTTTACTGCTGCTTCTGCCAATAAAAATTTAACCTCAGCATAAGACATAATCAAAGTTGGTGCATCTAAACGCAATACTGTCGAAGTATTAGGATCTGAGAATAATTTTTTGTCTCCACCCGGAAATTCTTTTGCATCATTTGCAAGTCCTTGTTGGCTTGCCGGATTGTTATTTCCTGAAGCTTCTAATTTTGCATAAATTCTTAAACGCGGATCGTTAGTGTTTTTCAACAAATCGATAAATGTTTTACTGAATTTTGTATTAGAATCACCTCCGTTAAGGTCATTTCGAACCCAAGATGAAGTAATTGGGTTTGTTCTAACTCCTGCAGGACCTGAATCATGTTTTAAAACAAGACTTTCTGCATTTGAAGTAAATACACCTTTAGCTACAGCTTTCTCAACATATTGTTGCGCTTTTGCAGGATTTACTTTAGACAAACGCATTGCAACTCTCAACATTAATGAGTTTGCCAGTTTTTTCCATTTGGCAACATCACTTTGGTAGTACAAATCGGCATTACCAACAAATGCTTTATTAGCATCTAATGCAGTTCCGGCTTCGTCCAATTCTTTTAAAAGGTCATTATAGATAGCTTCTTGGGAGTCATATTTTGGGGCAAAAACATTTCCGTTGTATCCTTTTACGGCTTCGAAATAAGGAATTTCACCGTAAGTATCCGTCAATTTTTGAAACATAAATACTTTCATGATTCTACAAGCCTGAATCATGTTTGAGTTCTCAGGAGTATCTTTTACTACAGAAAGCAATTGAAAAACCTGATTTAGTCCTTTACCGTAAGTTTCTCCAAAAAGAGATCCTGAATATTCAGAAGAATAGGTATATTTTGAACCTGGTCCGCCAAGTGAAGAAAAGTGCTGAACGATTTGCGCCGCATAAGCGTTGTTTCCTCTTGTATTAGAATAATCTTGTCCGTCTACATAGATTTCAGCAAGCGTAAACATTGATTTTATCGCCGGATCTGTCAATGCATTTGGATTCGTATTCATTTCCTCGAATCCTTTATCGCATGATGTTAATGTCATTGCACCAACAATTGCGATACAGAATATTTTTATAAATTTATTTTTCATCTTTCAATTTTATTATTAAAATTTGACATTAAGACTTACTCCGTAATTTCTTGTCAAAGGCATAGACGCTCTTTCAAGTCCTTGTGCATTACTATTAGAATAGTTTGATTCTGGATCGATGTTTGGCACTTTATCATAAATTGTCCATAAATTATGAGCCGAAAACGCTAAGCTAATCGCTTGAAATGGTGTTTTTGACAAAGTTGATTTTGGGAAATTATAAGCAAAAGAAATTGCTCTTAATTTTACGAAATCAGCATCGTAAACAAAATTTGACGTAATATCACTATAACTTCTCCAGTAATCGTATGCAGAAACTGTTGTGTTTACAGGATTTCCGTTAACATCTTTTCCAGATACTTTAACTCCGCCTTCACGACCCGGAAGTGTTTGCTCTGATAATCCGTAACGAGTTCCTAATTGGTTTGTTGCCGAATAGATTTCTCCTCCAAATTTAGCATCTACAAAAACTGAAAGTGTGAAATTTTTATATTGAAAATCATTCGAAAGTCCCATTGAAGTTGGCGCTACACCTTGTCCTGCAATGATTAAATTTCCTCTCATGAATTTACCATTTGTATCGATTACGATATTTCCGTCTTTATCTCTTAAATAATCATAAGCTTTGATTACTCCAAAAGGCTGACCTTTTTCTAATACTACAGACGCTCTTGAATCTCTGTTTCCTTCTAATGATTTGGTTGTAATTTTGTCTGAAAGACTTACTACTTCACTATCATTGTAAGCAAAATTATAGCCAATGCTCCAAGAGAAACTTGGTGTTTTAATCGCTTTTACATTTACTGCAAATTCAACCCCTTGATTCAGGATTTCTCCCACGTTGATTTTTGTAGTTCTATAACCTGAAGCCTGAGAAATATCAGCATCAGCAATATCGTTTGTTGTTCTTTTTTGGTAAAAAGTCAAATCTGTACTTAATCTGTTGTTGAAGAATGTATTTTCAAAACCAAATTCGATTGTACTTACATTATAAGGTTTAAGAAATTTGTTTGGAACTGTTTCTCCGTTAACACCTAAAATTGGTTGTCCCTGAGAATCTGTTTGTCCATCTGGCGCAGTATAAGTCAATGACAAAGCATAAGCGTCTGGCAAAGCTCCTCCTACGTTACCCCAACCTGCTCTTATTTTTCCGTAAGACATCCATTCCGGTAAATCGATGATTTGAGAATAAATGAAACTTGAACTTACAGATGGATAAAAAGTACTGTTGTTTGATGGATCTAAAGTCGAAAACCAATCTTCACGACCTGTTAAACTTAAATATAAGAAATCTTTATACCCAATATCTGCTGAGTAGAAAAGTGAGTTTACTTCGCTTTCTGAAAACAATTTCTCTGTTTTGTCCGGTTGTGTATTTCCGTAGAAATATTTGAACGGAACTACGAAATTGTTTCCTTTCATTTTAATACCGCTGTATCTGTTGTGTTGACGGTTAGCTCCAATGAAAGCATCCAACGAAAGATTTTTGGCAATATCGCCTTTATATCCTAAAAAAGCAGAGGCATTATATTCTGAACGGCCTTCAACTCTGTTTTCATAAGATCCTCCAGGATTGTAGTTGATTCCTGTAGGCTCGATTTCAGTGTATTCATAATTAATATCATCGATACCAATAACACCTTTAGCATAAATTTTCTCAGTAATGTTATAATTTACTTTTGCAGAACCAATAAAACGCTTTCTTAAATCTTCATTCAAAGGCTCTTGTGTAGCAAAATAAGGGTTTGTGTGATATGTGTTTGCACCAAAATAATCTGCTTCACCACCATTTTCATCATATCCGTTATTGATCCATCTAATGTCTGTTCCAGGCGTTAAGAAAGTCGTTGGGAAAGAAGGATTTCTAGGTGAGTCATTCAAATAAGGTCTGTTATGACTTTTCTCTGTAATGTATTGTGCATTAGTTTCAATACTAATTTTTTTGTTTGGTGCCGAATTCAAACTCAAAGCCACGTTATTTCTTGCGAAATTTGTTCCCGGCAAAATAGACTCATCTTTTGTGTTTCCAAAAGACAATCTGAAATTAGTTGTTTCATTTCCGCCAGAAATCGCCAATGTATTACTGAAAGAATATCCCGTTCTGTAGAAATTTTCAACATTGTCTTTTCCGTAAGCTTGGTATGGTCTGGTTTTTCCGTCAAGCGAAAGAGAAGGTGTTCCGTCGTACTTATCTCCCCATGCAAAATAGTAAGAATCTCTAAGTTCCTGTAAATCTGAAAATCTTGTTGCAACACCATTTACTGGTGCTCCAGCTCCGTATTGATCTTGCCAGTGCAAAAGACTTACCGGAGTATTAAAAGTAGAATTTGTGTTGAAATCTACTCCAATTCCAGTTCCGCTTTTCCCTTTTTTAGTGGTAATCAAGATAACACCATTTGATCCTCTGTACCCGTAAAGTGCAGAAGCAGCACTACCTTTTAATACAGACATCGAAGCAATATCGTCTGGATTGAAAGAAGACATACCATCTCCTTTATCAGCTCCACCCCACATATTTGCATTTCCTTGTTGACTGTTATCAATCGGAATTCCGTCTACCACGTACAAAGGCTGGTTTAATCCAGAAGCAGATGTTGCTCCACGAATTACTACACGGCTTGAACCTGAAGGTCCTGTAACGGGTGCAGAAACGTTAACTCCGGCAATTTTTCCCTGAAGGGCATTTCCTAAGTTAATCTCTTTATTTTTTGTCAGGTCGTCGCCTTTAATTTCTCCAACTGCATAACCTAAAGCTTTCTTTTGTTTCTTAACTCCAAATGAAGTTACTACAACATCTTTTAATTCCTGTAAATTTTCTCCTAATACAACCGCAACTCGGTTTTCTTTTTCCTGAAGTACTACTTGTTTTGAAGCAAAACCTATAGAAGATACATTTAAAGTTACCTTCCCTTCCGGAACATTCATCTTGAATCTACCTTCAGCGTCTGTAACGGCGCTAAACGGTTTTCCCTGAACCTCTATCGATGCAGCAACAATTCCCTTGTTCTCTGCATCTGTTACTATGCCTGTTATTAATCGATTTTGCGCAACAGCTCCTAAGCTGCTCAACAATACCATTCCTAACACTGCTAAAATTCGTTTCATAAGCATTTTTTTTGGTTTATTTGTTTTGATTTTTGTTGGTTTTAACGTGATTGTTTTTAATAATTAGTAATAAAATTTAAACTCAGTTTTAATATGGTATTCCAGATTTTTACCTATAGAATACTATGCTTTAATAACAACGTAAACATTTTCCTAATTTTAAGAAATCGATATAGTAAACACATTAAAAAAAACTACTGAAAAATCAGTTTAGTCTCCTAAAATCCACTAAAACGATTTAGTAAAATGACTAAAAAAAAACGAAACGTTTCTTTTTTTATTTTTTACACAATATCCGTTAAAATCAAACTGATTCCCGGATTATTAATTTACCTTTTTTAAGGCTTTTTTCAACTTCAAATTTCTCCATGTCAGTCATCTGACTCATTAACAACTGTATCGATTTAACAGCAATATCCTCAATAGGCTGCGCAATTACTGTAATCGTTGGCGTATGTAATTTAAAACTATCGTGATCATCAAAACTAATCACTGAGATATCGTCAGGAATACTAATCCCCATCTTTCTAAAAGCCTGAAGACCTGCAAGTCCCATATAATTTGTTAAGAACAAAACAGCATCAATATTCGTGTTTTTTTCGAAAAAACTTAAAATATTAGCCACCTTATTTTCTTCAGAACTCTTGTAATCTAAGTGAAGAACAAGTGATTCATCATAAATTCCTTCTTCTTTCAAGGCATCGCGATATCCATCTTCTCGTAATTTCATCTGAACCATTTCAGAAGTATTATTTACAACGGCAATTTTTTTAGAACCTTTATTGATCAAAAACTTTGTAGCTGTATTTGCAGCTTCATAATTATCCATTACAACATGACTCACTCTTTGCCCCGGAAAATACCTATCGACTAATACAACAGGTTTTTTCAATTTTAAAAGAAGATCAATTTTCTCTTCCAGATTTTGCGTTGGCGTAATAATAAAACCATCCACATTTGCTTGCAAAAGACTATTTATCAACTCTTCAGAACGTTCATTATCTCCACCAGTACTACAATAAAAAACTCTGTAATCAATGCTTTTAGCCTCATCTTCAATAACTCTGGCAAGATCTGCAAAGAATTGATTCGAAATATCTTCAACAATAAGTCCAATCGATCTTGTCTTTCCGGTCCTAAGACTAGTTGCAATCATGCTGGGTCTGTAGTTAAGCTTTTCAGCAACTTCCTGCACTTTTTTTATTACTGCAGGACTGATTCCCATTTTCTCGCCTTTATCATTAATGACAAAAGATACAGTAGATATAGACACTTGCGCCTCTGTGGCAATATCCTTAATAGTAATCTTTTTCATTTAGCGAATTAATTTTTTATTAACGTGTTGTTAATTGTTTCACAAATATATATAAAAATAGTTACTAAAACGATTTTGTAATTATTTTTTTAGAGTAATCATTTTTTTTGAGTTAATTAAACACCAAATCATTAGTATTTACGGGTATTCTCAGTATTAATCATTTTTAAACCCTAAAAATATGCTTAATCGTTTTAGTATGAATAATCTTTATTTAGCTTTTTTAGCAGAATTGAAAAGCTATTACTTAACAATTTATTCAGCTAAATAATCATCAAAATATTCTTTTTAGTTCCTTCAAGGTTTCCAAAACCCTGAAGGATATCTCAATTGAAATTTTAACTTAAGAAATAAACACCTCTAAAACAGAAGCATAACCATCTAACATATAATTACTTATATCTGCAGGTAATAAAACGGTATCTCCTTTCTCATATTTATAAATTTCATTCTCGTATCTAATTCCAAAAGAACCTTCAATACACATATAAACCGTAAATGTTTCGCCGTTTCTACTCACATCAATTGTTCCGTCAAGCGGAATAAAATTCGTTGTAAAATAAGGACAATCAACCACAACATTTGATTGATTTTGAATCGTTTCGTACTTTTTATGCGTATCTACTTTATTATAATTAATTGCATCAAGTGCCAAATCTACATGCAATTCTCTTTTATTTCCCTGGGCATCTACTCTATCAAAATCGTACAAACGATACGTAATATCCGATGTTTGCTGAATCTCGGCAACAACCAATCCCGCTCCTATCGCATGAACCGTTCCTGTTTCCAGAAAAAACACATCTCCGGCTTTAGCTTTTACATCGTCTAAAATCGAAACCAATGTATTATTATTTAGATTTTCCAGATATTCTTCTTTGCTTGAATCTTCTTTAAAACCTACAATAATTCTGGCGTCAGCGTCAGCTTGCATTACATACCACATTTCGGTTTTACCAAAAGAATTATGACGCTCTTTTGCCAGTTTATCATTTGGATGAACTTGTATAGATAAATCTTCTCTAGCATCAAGATATTTAAACAATAGCGGAAACTGCTTTCCAAATCGTTCGTAAACTTTCGTTCCTAAAATTGCTTTTGGAGACTTTTCAATTAACTCTGTTAATGATTTTCCTTTTAATTTACCATTAGCAACAACGCTTACATCACCTTCTACCGTAGATAATTCCCAGCTTTCTCCTGTAATTTTCGAAACGATTGGTTTATTAAGAACTGTATTTAATTTTTCTCCACCCCAGATTCTTTCTTTCAAAATTGGTTCAAATTGCAAAGGGTAATTTTTTATGCTCATTTTTATGTTTTTTAAATTAATATCTTTTTTTTGCCACAGATTAAAAGGATTAAAATGATTGTTAAATATCTGTGTGATTTTTTTTCGCCACGAATTTCACAAATTTTCACTAATTATTTTTCATTTAAATTAAATCTGCTTAATCTACCAAATCTGCGAGAAATCTTTTTTACCACAAATTGCACAAATTTTCTCAAATTATTTTTTGCAAATTTTTATCCGCCTTACGCACATAAAACAAAAGCATTTTAATCCTTTTAATCTATGGCTAAACTTCTCTCTCCCAGATTAAGCAGTTTTTTTCAAATACTAAAAGAAAAAAATCCGTGTTCATCCGTGTTTTCGCGATAGCGAATCCGCGTGCCATCTCACATCTCACATCTCACATCTCACATTTCACACTTCACATTTCACACTTCACATTTCACACTTCACAATTTACACTTCACATTTCACAATTTACTTTACAGAAATAGCAACTCCTCCGCTTGACGCAAGTTTTTGTTTCAGCTTAGTTTTGCTATTTACGCTTATTTTTCGAATACTATACGATTGCGGATTGGTTTTATAATCGGCAGTTTTTCCGTCTTCGTAAATTATTGAGGTATAAGATTTCCCTTTTGGAAGAAAACTAAAATCAATTGTTGCAACACGTTCGTTTTCATCAGTTATTCCGCCAACAAACCATTCTTCTTTTCCTTTTGTTTTTCTTGCGATTGTGATATAATCCCCAGGTTCAGCTTCAAGAATATAGGTTTCGTCCCAATCCAGCGCAACATCTTTAATAAACTGAAATGCATCATTGAAACGCATATAATTTTCCGGTAAATCGGCAGCCATTTGCAGCGGACTATACATCGTAACATAAAGCGCCAATTGTTTAACAAGCGTCGTACTAAGTTTATTTTTCTTAGATCCGTAAACCGATAAATCTCCCTGAAAAATTCCCGGCGTATAATCCATCGGACCTCCCATTAATCGTGTAAAAGGCAAAATCGTCGTATGATCAGGATGAATTCCTTCCATGGATTCAAACTCAGTTCCTCGCGCCGATTCTTGCGCAAACCAGTTTGGATATGTGCGATGTAAACCCGTTGGACGAACGGCTTCATGCGAATCTACCATAATTTTATGTTTCGCCGCTTCTTTGGCTACATATGTATAATGATTCACCATTTGTTGTCCGTCATGATGCTCGCCTCTTGGAATAATTGGTCCAACATAACCTGTTTTTACAGCATTATAATTGTTATCAACCATGAAATTTAAAGCATCATTTAGTTGTCGTTCATATTCCGCAGTTGAAGATGTCGTTTCATGATGCATGATAATTTTTACGTTCTTTTTTGCAGCATAATCACTTAAATCTTTTACATCAAAATCCGGGTATGCTTTGGTAAAACTATAAATGCGTTCTTTCTTAAAAGCCGTATTATCTTCCCAACCTTCATTCCATCCTTCTACCAAAACGGCATTAAAACCATTTGCAGCCGCAAAATCTATATATTCTTTTACATGTTTTGTATTTGCTCCGTGCGTATTATTGGGTTTTAATTTAGAAAAATCTGTTTGACCAATAACTACATCCTGATTATCTGAATATGCCCAAGTCGATCCTCCGCCTGTAAAATATTCCCACCAAACACCAATATATTTAACGGGTTTAATCCATGAAGTATCTTCAAAATTGCAAGGTTCATTTAGGTTCAAAATTATTTTTGACGCCAGAATATTTCTTGCATCATCGCTCACAACAATCGTTCGCCAAGGCGTAAAACTTCCGGTTTGAATATATCCTTTATTTCCAACAGCATCGGGCACAAGATGCGAACTCAACGAAAAAGTTTTATCATCGACATTCAGACACATTGCAGGATAATTTTTCAGAGCCGCTTCGTGAATATTAATATAAAGTCCCTCGTTTGTTTTCATCATCAAAGGCGTTTGAGTCGCCAAATTTTTGATCGTAGTTTGTGCCGCCAGCGAAACATGAGTTGCATTATAAACCAGAGATTGCATCTCAGATATTTTTGACGTTGTATAACTATATTCGTTAGTATCATAATCTCCTGGAATCCAGAAAAGTTTGTGATCTCCCGTTAAATTAAATTCCGTTGTTTCTTCCTGAATTATAAAATGACGCAAATTATCCTGTACAGGAAATTCGTATCTAAAACCCAAACCATCATTAAACAAACGGAAATAAATCGAAATCTTTCGCTTGCTTTTATGCTGAACAAGATCAGCTTTTAATTCATTGTATTGATTTCTAATTTCTTTTTGTTCTCCTAAAACAGGTTTCCAAATACTATTTTCGGATTGAAATTTTGTATCTGTAATCTGAAAATCTTTATTGAATATAATATCCGATTTTAGAATAAAACCTAATTTACTTTGTTTGATTACTTCTTTATTCTTAAAACTTAAAGCATAAACTGGCGTTCCGGCTTCATTTAATTTGAATGTCAAAACCAGATTTCCATCGGGAGATTTTAATTCCTGAGCATTTAGGAAAGCATTAGAAATAACAAAAAGACAGATAAGGAATATATTTTTCATAAATGAAGTGGTTTCAAGAGTCGCTAAATCGATTTAGCAAACATAATAAATTTTATGAAACAGATTTCCCAACAGAAGAAAAAATATGTTTCTATGAAATTAAATAGTAATTATTCTGCCTTATTCTGCACGATAAAATCAATTATAAACTTTTGTCTACTTTTTAATACTTCATTTATATTGATAAAAAAACATCAGAAATCCTGAACAATGTCGAAGAATGACTTCAAGAACCTAAAAACAGTCAGTTCTCTAATAATCAATATTCTATAAAAATCATTTTAAATTTGTGAATATCTATTTCAATATTTAAGAGTTTTTTTTCCTGTAAAATCTATCTTTGGCATCCTTAAAAATTAAAGAAGATGAGCGCAACTTGGTACGAATGCAAAGTAAAATATAGAAAAACAGACGAAACCGGAGGACAAAAAGTTCTAACAGAACCTTATTTGGTAGATGCTTTGTCTTATACCGAAGCCGAAAAAAGAATTAATGAAGAAATGGCAGCTTATATCAGTGAAGAATTTAAAATCACGAATATAAAAGTGGCTAATTATGCTGAAATTCATCCTTTTGAAAATGCAGATCGTTGGTTTAAATCAAAAGTATCTTTGATGGCTTACGACGAAGAAAGCGGTAAAGAAAGAAAATCGAATATGTATCTTTTGGTTCAGGCAAATGATGTGAGAGAAGCTTATGATAACACACTTCACGTGATGCAAACCACGATGGGAGAATATTCAATTCCTGCCGTTTCTGAATCTCCAATTATGGATGTTTTCCCTTATTTCAGTGGTGAAGAAGGAGAAACAGAACAATTAGAAAGATTTAATGCATTGAAAGCTTCTAAACCTGCACAACCTGCTGTAGAAACTATCGATCACATGGAATTTGAAACTGCTTTAGAGGAATAATAATTTCTATCATAAAGAATAATGAGCTTCAGAGAAATCTGGAGCTTTTTTATTTTACATCATTTCTTAAAACTTTCATTTCTTACAAAACCAAAATAAATTATATATTAGCTATACATTTTTAGCACTGATACAAAATCATTTAGACTAAAGAAAACACAACCAAAACTCACCAAACCAAATCTCGATGACTAAAAAATCTTTAATTTTAATTGGGTTTATTATTTTAAAATTCGTCTTGCAATGCATTCTCATAAGTCCTGAATATGATTTACAGCGCGATGAATATCTTCATCTTGATCAGGCGCATCATTTGGCTTGGGGTTATTTGTCCGTTCCGCCGGTTACATCTTGGTTTTCTTATCTAATATTTTTACTTGGAAATTCGGTTTTTTGGGTAAAATTCTTCCCTGCCCTTTTTGGTGCATTGACACTTTTTATTGTTTGGAAAACTATTGAAGTTCTTAAAGGAAATCTCTATGCGCTGATTTTGGGCGCAACTTGCATTTTGTTTTCTTGTTTATTGCGAATTAATACACTTTATCAGCCCAATTCATTGGATATTTTGTGCTGGACGGGATTTTATTATGTTATCATTCAATACTTTATTACTGAAAAAACAAAATGGCTTTATATAGGAGCAATAGTCTTTGCTTTTGGATTTTTGAATAAATACAATATTCTTTTCCTCTTAATCGGGCTTTTGCCTGCGCTTTTACTTTCTAAACAAAGACAAGTTTTAGCTAAAAAAGACCTTTATTTGGCATTACTTTTAGGATTATTATTGATTCTTCCGAATCTTTTATGGCAATACAACAATCAATTTCCTATTGTACATCATATGAAGGAATTGGCAGAAACACAACTTGTCAATGTTGATCGCATCGGATTCTTAAAAGAACAATTACTGTTTTTTATTGGTGGCTTTTTTGTTATTCTTGCAGGATTATATGCTTTATTATTTTATAAAGCTTTCGATAAATTTAAGTTCTTTTTCAGCACTATTGTTTTCACGCTTCTGATTTTTATTTATTTCAAAGCCAAAGCTTATTATGCAATTGGCCTCTATCCTATTTATATTGCTTTTGGAGCTGTTTTTTTATCCGATATTTTAAAAACGGGCTGGAAACGATTTCTGCAACCTGTATTTATCATTATTCCGCTTTTGTTTTTTATTCCGATGTACAATTTGGCGTTCCCAAATAAAAGTCCGGAGTATATTGTAAAACATCCGGAGAAATACAAAAAATTAGACATGCTTCGCTGGGAAGATGGAAAAGATCACGCTTTGCCACAAGATTTTGCCGATATGCTGGGATGGAAAGAACTTGCCCGCAAAACTGATTCTGTTTATGCGACACTTCCAAATCAAGACAAAACACTTGTTCTGTGCGACAATTACGGGCAAGCCGGAGCGATTAATTATTATACCAAAAAAGGAATCAAAGCGGTTTCTTTTAATGCCGATTATGTGAATTGGTTTAATCTCAATATTACGTACAAAAACCTCATCAGAGTTAAGGATTACGAGGAAGAAAGTGATGAATTAAAAGAGACGAGTCCTTATTTTAATACTGCAAAAATCTCTGGCGAGATTACAAACCAATATGCGCGCGAATACGGAACTACTATCTTTCTTTTTACTGATGCAAAAGTCAATATCAAAAAAAGACTTGAGAGCGAAATAAAATCAACAAAAGACTATAGCAAATAAAATGACCGACTTTACTTCTATCGAATATTTAAAAACCGGAAACCAAAAACAAATTCACGCTTTTGAGGTTTTGTCCCAAAATAAGGTTTTAATCAATTTAGCCGAATTCGATCCTATTTTGGTTGGTACAATTCCAATTAATATTGATATCGAAAACAGTGATCTTGACATTATCTGTTACTGGAAAAACAAAACCGATTTTATAGCAAAACTGAATGCTCTTTTTGGGAATGAAAATGTTTTCCAAATTAAAGAAACAAGTATTGATAATCAAGAAACTGTTATTGCCAACTTTAAAATAAACGATTTTGAAATTGAAATTTTTGGTCAGAACATTCCAACCAAAACCCAAAATGGCTATAAACATATGATTATCGAATATGAAATTCTGAAAGCAAAAGACGAAAATTTTCGATTAGAAATCATCAAACTCAAACAAAACGGCTACAAAACCGAACCTGCTTTTGCGTATTTATTAGATTTAAATGGAAATCCCTATTCGGAATTATTGAAATATAAGATTTAACGCTTCCATAACATAAACATAAACAACTACTGTTTAATTGATTACAATTAAAAAAAAATCTTTTGAAAATAATTCAAAAAAACCTTTGCATAACAGTATTTACTGTGTATCTTTGCACCCGAAACATCGCGGGATAGAGCAGTAGGCAGCTCGTCGGGCTCATAACCCGAAGGTCACAGGTTCGAGTCCTGTTCCCGCTACTAAGAAAAAGCTTCAGAGAAATCTGAAGCTTTTTTTTGTTTAATTACCTTTGCTTAAACAATATTGTGTAAAGCAGAGATATTTAAGCAACTTTTCAAGAAGAACTCTTCGCAATAATTTTATATGTTCCACTTCCATCAAAATCATTTTCTAGATCTGAATCTGCTAATACTAATCCAATATCTTCTAACTTAAACTTTGAAACTAATTGTTTCCAATATTTTTCATTTATCAATTCATTTTTTGAATCGACTAAATCTTCATAATTGAAAGCTTTTAAAAATTCCACTAATATATCTTCTAAAATAAAGACTATTAATCCTGTATCAGCCGAAAAAAAAGAAAAATCTTCTAAGACAACTTCATCATAATCTACTTTTATAATCTGACTTATATAAAAATTATTCTCATTTGGTTTATATAGTGCAAAAGGTGAATCTGTATAAGGAAAAACTTCATTTCTAATATCTTTCGGTAAAATATTAGCTTTTAAGAATTCACTTTTAATATCTGTTAAATAAAGAGCATCAATAACATAATATTGCTTACCAATACTCACTTCTAAAGGTTCATTATTACTAGATATGTTTTTCATTTTTTAAAGTTTTTTATTTATATGGAGCATAACGAGGCTTTTTTACACCAAATTACTTAGGTATATTTCTACCCTAAACTGATTTCTATTTTTGTTATGTAATCTGCATTTACATCTAGAACATTTTCTTTTAAATTTAAAACATCCTCCAAAAAAGTTTCAGTTCTATTGACGTAGAATTCTAGAATTGTATCTATTTCTTTGTTTTCTAATAATTTTAAAGGATCAATCGTTAGAATACTTTTTTTGAAATTCCCTATTTCTCTTTCATATAAACATTTATTCAAAACCTCATTCATATCCAATTCTTCAAAACTATTTGATCGAAAGAAAAATGGCATAGAAACTTCATTTCTATTGCTATAATTTATATTCATGAAAAAATCAAACCCTACTTTAACAATCACAATATTCTTATCATAAATATTATATTTTGAAATACAACTCAAATTAGCATCAGAAAAAACTTCTTCCAAATTCAGAATAAGGATTGCATATAAATTAGACAAATCAAGTTTTTTGAAAAAAGGTTGACAATAATCTGTATCGAATACCTCAACAGAGACGTTATATTCCACATCACTTTTATAGTTGGTCCTTACAAAAGGAATATCTTCATATGATGCAACAACCTTTTGTGATATTATGCTATATTTCAATCTATTCATATGAGATATTATTGTTTTTAAATTTATGATGTTGAAAAATTCAAAATACTATATAAACATCAAACTTAACTCTTCGAATTGTTCTGCTTCATCACTTCTTAAAACAAATCTAATCTAAAAAACCAAAATATCACAAAGTATCTGATTTTACCCAAAATCTACAATAGAACATATTGTTTAAATGATTTTGAACTCAAAACATTTAAAATTGAGATTTTTATAAAACACAAAAATTTATAACAACTTGAACTAATTTACAGCTCGTTATCTTTCATTGATATTATGCAAATCTTTTAAATTCAGAAATTAAATATTAAATTAGCATTATATCTTACTCGCCGTTAAACATTTATGTATTTATAGTTTGATTTAAAAAACCATAATCTTGTTGAGTTTAATGCTAATAGATGAAAAAAAACATACCCGCTTAATTACATTCATTGATACCGAAATTGAACCAACAAAAGGTAAAATCCTTGATATAGGCGCAATTAAACAAAACGGTAATCAATTCCACAAAGCATCTTTAGAGGATTTTGTACAATTTCTCACAGGTGACGATTATCTATGTGGACATAACATTTTAAATCACGATATAAAATATATAGGTAAAGCAATTTATGATGCTGGTATTAACTCTTCAAACATAATTGATACTTTACATTTATCTCCTTTGTTGTTTCCAACTAAACCTTACCATGCGTTATTAAAAGACGATAAACTTCAGACGGAAGACAGAAACAACCCGTTAAACGATTCTATTAAAGCACGAGATTTATTCAATAGTGAAATTGCCGCTTTTTGGCAAACGGACGAAACACTTAAAGAAATTTTTCATCTTCTTTTAAATCGTACAAAAGAGTTTGAAGCTTTTTTTAGGTTTGCAAATTACAGCAATACAAGCTATGATACAGAAGCGCTGATTAGATTAAAATTCCATGGTGAAATTTGTGAACAGTCAGATTTAACCAAAACAATATCTGAACATCCTATCGAATTAGCATATTGCCTGTCACTTATTAATTCATTTATAATTCATAGAAAAGTTCATTCTATTACGCCTCCATGGGTTCTTAAAAACTACCCAGAAGTAGAACGTATAATGTTATTATTAAGAAGCAAACCTTGTGTAACCGGTTGTATTTACTGTAACAACGCACTGGACATCTACAAAGGATTAAAAAAATTCTTTGGCTTTGATTCTTACCGAACTTATGGCGGTGAACCACTTCAGGAAAAAGCTGTCAAAGCAGCTATTAACAACAAGTCGTTGCTGGCTGTTTTTCCAACTGGTGGCGGAAAATCAATTACATTTCAGGTTCCGGCACTTATGAGTGCTGAAAACTCCAAAGGGTTAACTATCGTAATTTCTCCGCTTCAGTCGTTAATGAAAGATCAGGTTGACAATCTAGAAAAAAATGGAATAACTGACGCGGTTACTATTAACGGACTATTAGATCCTATTGAAAGAGCCAAATCATTTGAAAGGATTGAAGATGGCTCTGCTTCTATTCTGTATATTTCACCTGAATCACTGCGCTCAAAAACCATCGAAAAGCTGATTTTGGGTCGGAAAGTTGCGCGTTTTGTAATTGATGAAGCGCATTGTTTTTCATCATGGGGACAAGATTTTAGGGTTGACTATCTCTATATTGGTGATTTTATAAAATTAATTCAGGAAAAGAAAAACCTTGAAGATTGCATACCCGTATCTTGCTTTACCGCAACAGCCAAACAAAAGGTAATTGAAGATATACGAGATTATTTTAAAGAAAAGTTATCGCTGAATCTTGAAATATTTACGTCGAAAGCATCGAGGACTAATCTTCAATATAAAGTGTATGAAAAGCAAAATGAAGAAGAAAAATATTTGGCTACCAGAGATTTAATTGAAGAAAAAAACTGTCCAACAATTATCTATGTATCCAGAACACTCAAAGCTTATAAACTTGCCGAGCAGCTCGTAAAAGACGGTTTTAATGCAAAACCTTACCATGGAAAAATGGATAAGCAGGAGAAAACCGAGAATCAGAATGCCTTTTTAAATGGTGAAGTACAAATTATGGTAGCCACTTCTGCATTTGGCATGGGAGTAGACAAGAAAGATGTAGGAATGGTTATTCATTATGAAATCTCAGATTCACTTGAAAACTATGTGCAGGAAGCAGGACGTGCGGGAAGGGATGAAAATATTTCGGCTGATTGTTTTGTGTTGTTTAACGAAGAAGACCTCAGTAAGCACTTTATTCTGCTAAACCAAACTAAACTTTCTATTAAGGAAATCCAGCAGATTTGGAAAGCGATAAAGTATATAACAAGATTTCGTTCTAAAGTATCTAATTCAGCCTTGGAAATCGCCCGAAAAGCAGGTTGGGATGATAGTGTTGTAGAAATAGAAACACGGGTAACGACCGCAATTGCCGCTCTTGAAGATGCCGGATATCTTAAACGCGGACAAAATATGCCCCGAATATTTGCTAATAGTATTTTATCTAAAAATACTGAGGAAGCTATTAATAAAATAAACTCTTCGAAAAAATTTGAAGAAAAGCAAAAAGAGCAAGGTGTACGCATTATAAAAAAACTCTTTTCAAGTAAAAGTAGAAAGCAGGCTAACAATGAAACTGCCGAATCTAGGGTAGATTATATCAGCGATCATTTGGGTATTGTAAAAGAAGAAGTTATTAATGTGATAACCCTGTTGCGTGAAGAAAATATCCTGGCTGATGCAAAGGATCTCACTGCATTTATAAAAAAAGCAGACAATAAAAATCGCTCTCTTGCCATCTTAGATACTTATAGTAAAATTGAAAACTTTTTATTGACGGTTTTCAAAGAAGAAGAAGAAAGGATTTTTCATTTGAAAGAATTAAACGAAGAGGCTGAAAAAAACGGGTGTGACGGTGTAAATATCAATAGACTAAAAACAATAATTAACTTTTGGTCTATTAAAGACTGGATTAAAAGAAAAAACTCACAACATTCTAAAAATCATATTACAGTACTTTGTCTTCAAACTAAAGAACAATTAAAAGATAAACTCGAAAAGCGTCATGAACTTGCAGTATTTATAGTTGATTTTTTTTATGACAAAACCCTTACTGAAGCGATAAAAGACCAAGCAGATAAAGAGGAGATTTTATTAGAGTTTTCAGTACTCGAACTAAAGACTACTTATGACAATAGCCCTATCCTTTTCAAAAAAGAAATAAGCATTTATGATATTGAAGATACGTTGTTTTATCTTTCGCGAATTGAGGCAATAAAGATAGAAGGCGGTTTTCTTGTCGTTTACAATTGCTTAACCATTGAGCGAACTGAACAAGATAATAAAAAGCGTTATACTAAAGACGATTATCAAAAGCTCAACCAGTTTTACGAAAGCAAAGTCCAGCAAATTCATATAGTAGGTGAATATGCTCAAAGAATGATTAAAGATTACAGAGATGCACTTCAGTTTGTAGATGATTATTTTCAACTGAATTATAGTTCTTTCTTAAACAAGTATTTTAAAGGCAGTGAAAGACAGAACGAGATTACACGGAATATTACTCCTGCAAAATTTAGGCAGTTATTTGGGGAGCTTTCACCTACACAATTAAAAATTATAAAAGATAACGAAACGCAACACATAGTTGTTGCGGCTGGTCCGGGTAGCGGAAAAACAAAGGTATTAATCCATAAACTGGCTTCACTCCTGTTAATGGAAGATGTTAAGCATGAGCAATTGCTAATGCTGACATTTTCGAGGGCTGCTGCTACCGAATTCAAAAAGCGTTTACTAAAACTGATTGGGAATGCTGCAAACTTTATTGAGATTAAGACATTCCATTCTTACTGTTTTGATCTTTTGGGTAAGGTCGGCACTTTAGAAAAATCGACTGATATTTTAAATACTACAGTCGAAAGAATTAAAAATGGTGATGTTGAAGCAAACAGAATTACTAAGGCTGTTTTAGTAATTGACGAAGCACAGGATATGAATGCAGATGAGTTTGCTCTTGTAAACGCATTGATGGAACAAAATGAAGAAATGAGGGTTATTGCTGTGGGAGATGATGACCAAAATATTTATGAGTTTAGAGGAGCAAGTTCTAAATATCTTGAAAAATTCATTTATGATAACAAGGCCATAAAACATGAATTAGTTGAAAATTACCGTAGTAAAAGTAATCTGGTTACATTTTCGAATCAATTTGTTCAACAAATTCAACATCGCCTAAAAGAAACACCAATCATTGCTAATCAAACGGATAATGGGAAAATCAAGATTGTTACATATCAAAGCAGTAATCTTATTACTCCTCTTGTAACGGATATAGTTAATGCAAATCTTTCAGGAACTACGTGCGTACTGACAAAAACTAACGAGGAGTCTATAAAGGTTACAGGATTGCTTTTAAAGAATGGCATCAAGGTAAAACTTATACAATCTAATGATGGTTTTAGTTTGTGTAATCTTGTTGAAGTTCGGTTTTTATTAGATAAAGTAGATTTAGGAGCTAATATTTACACCATCAGCGATGAAGTTTGGGACAATGCTAAAAAAGAATTAATCAACACTTTTGGCAACAGCAATAAGTTGGAGATTTGCCTGAACATTATCAAAGATTTTGAAACGACTAATCCCTATAAAAAGTACAAATCTGATCTGGAAGTTTTAATTCGAGAATCTAAATTGGAGGATTTTTATAATGAAAATGTCGAAACAATTTTTGTGTCAACCATTCATAAAGCTAAGGGTAAAGAGTTTGATAATGTATTTCTTTTGCTTGAGAATTTTAATATGACTACAGATGAATGTAAGCGACAGGTATACGTAGCAATGACCAGAGCTAAACGCAATCTAAACATTCACCTAAATGAGAATTATTTCAATTATTTGGTTGCAGAAAATCTTGAACAAAAAGATGATTTTGAAATTTATGCTGCACCTGATAAAATTGCTGTACATGCAACCTTTAAAGACATTTGGCTAGACTATTTTATTAATAAACAGATTTTAATTTCCCAACTGGTGTGTGGAGAAATGTTGAAGATTAATGGTGACGAATGCTTAAATTCAAATGGACAATCTGTGTTAAAATTCTCAAAGCGATTCATTGAGAAAATTGAGGAAATGAAATCAAAACATTATGAACTAAAAAGTGTAAAGGTTAATTTCATATTGTTTTGGTTTAGGGAAGAAACCTCGCAGGAGATCAAAATAATCTTACCTGAGCTTTATTTTGAAATTATTGACATAAATAAAAACTAGATATTTGTTTTTATCAGGAAAGAATATCATTTTGCACCTCCAATATTCGTAAGATAAAAATACCTGAACAAACATTGTGGAGTAAGATAAAAAAAGCGCAAAGTCAGAGACATTTGCGCTTTTTTTCTTGAGAAACTTCTTGTAAAACTTGGGCTTCTTCCAGATTATTTTCTTTCTACAACTTCCAATCTTTTGGTTAATATTTCAATAACTTTCGTTAGTTTTTCTGTATTTTTTTGTTGTTCAATTGTGTATAAAGTCAATTCCTCTATTTTCTGAAGCAGTTTAGAATTCATCTCGCCCAGATTAATTCCATTTTTTAAGACTTCTTCTTCACTTGGAATATCTTTTAAATATCCTTTTTCATTGATATGTTTTTCAACTTCCTTGAGTGTTGGTAAATTGTAGCTTTTTTTAAATACAAAATCTGACCAGCCAGTGGCTTGTACCTTTATTTCTCTTGCACCAATAGAGCCTTCAACGGCTAGTTTATGAGTTCCGGTTGTTGTTGTGCCTATTCCCAAACTACCATTTGAAGTTAATATCATTTTTTTATTGCCATAAGAATCCCATGAAAATAACGGTCTTGTAACTATAGAGGCACTAGTCGTTCTTGAATCAAAAACCATTAGAGGCTCTGTTCCGTTATCCATATTTGTTTCTGTGGTTGCCGTTAAGTACATTGAGGCTCTGTTATCAGAAACATGATATCCGTTTACGGTAGGAATGAATTGCAAATCTGAGTTAGTAGCATTTGCAATTCTTATATAATCTTGACCGGCATCGCTAACTTTTAATTTTAATACTGTCTCAGCTCCAACTATAGAAGGAGAATTAATATCGAGACTTGCCGTTGGACTTACAACACCTATTCCAAATCTACCAGTCGATGTAAACCTTGCAATCTCAGTTGAATTATTATACCCATACTGAGCATACATAATTAAATCAGCTGTATTTGCAGTAATTTTTTTCGCTCCAATTCCTGCTCCGTTTGTTCCTGAGGTATTGAATATATATTTACTTTCATCTCCTATAGTTCCTGAACCATAAGTTGCTACCTGATATATAATGTCGTTATTTTGATCCATTAACAAACTGTTTGTTTGTGAACCTGTACCGCTCCATTTACTGATTCTATTTAAAGTTCCTGTCCCTGTAACTGATTGGCCAAAGCTCAATGATGTTGTTATAATAGTTGTTAAAAAAAGTATTATTTTTTTCATGATTATTTTTTGTTTTCTAGTTGATTTTCAATTTTTAAAAACCTTTCCGATAAAGTTTTAAAGGACTCGTTTTCTTTTTTTAATTCTTTTATCTCCTTTGATTGCTCAATCACATAAAGTGTCAATTCTTCGATTTTCTGCAAAAGTTTTATATTCATTTCAGATAAATTGATTCCTTCTTTTTTCATTTCATCAGCAGAAGCGATTTCAGGTAAATGTTTATTTTCTATGATGTATTTATCAACAACATCAAGAGATGGCAAATTGTAATTATTATCAAAAACAAAATCAGCACCGGCATCTACGGTTACTTTAACCTCGCGTGAGTTAATGTTCCCGGCAACCGTAAGCATCGAAGTAGGATTCATCGTTCCTAAACCTACATTACCAGAAGTATTAACATAGATATCAGGAGTGGTTCCTGATAATTGTGCGCTAATTAATAATGGTTTTGGAGTTCCTGGAGCAACAGCTGTTGACTTAAATCTATTATATGTAGTATTAGAACCATCAAAGAAAAATCCTCCCGCTGCATCAACTACATGTAATTTAGCAATTGGAGCAGAAGTTGTTCCAATACCTACATTACCACCATAAGGGTTAACTGATAAGTTTTTAGAACCAACACCACCTTTTGATGATTGAATCCATGAATATTCACCAGCTGTATTAATACCTAAACTTACAGTCATTCTGTTGACTGCTCCATCGTGTACTGCTATACCGTCAACACCTGAAGAACCAGTACTTGTTGGAACTTTAACCTCAAATTTATTTAAGATTGAAGCTTGACCACCAATACCAACATTTCCATTTCTTAAAATATCCACTAATACAGTACCAAATCTTGAAAATCTAAAAGCTGTCGAAGTAAGTGTCGTATAATCAGTATTGTCTGTCTTTCTAACATTTAGCGCCATATCAGGAACAGCACTTACGTCACTCGTTAATGCAGCAAGAAATAATCCTACTCCATTAGTTGATTTACCCGTTATATAAGGAGCGAATGTACCACTTGCAGCATTCCCTATTGATATAGAACCATCAATCTGAGTTGTAGGTGAAAATGAATTTATTGACCCTACTGAAATATCTAATTTACCTGCCGGAGAAGCTGTACCAATTCCTACATTATTATTTATAGACGTCCCTTGAATTGCACCATTTGGAGTATAAATCTGAGCATTTATAGAGATTATAAAGAGAAAAAAGATCAATAATGCTAATTTAATTTTCATAATAATTTTACTTTATTTTTTTGCAAAAGTACTTTATTAATTCTTTAACATTTTACGGGATTCCACATTTCAAATTAAGTTTTTTCAAACTGCAAGAGTAAAAGACAAAAAGCGATATAAATAAAAACTATAGATTTATTTTACGAAAAAAAAAGTATTCAATTTCTTCAAATCATCAATAAAATTTTTCGAGAATTGTTTCGTTAAGGTTAATAATACAGAGCTTTTGACAATTCTACAGTTTTTTTGTTTTAAGCTAAAACTTAAAAGACTATGACTTATATTAGATTACATTTATTTTCATCGTTGCTCCCAACCTTTTGCATCAAATAATCATCTATAGAGATAGAAACCGGAAACAAAACAATAGTTCCTTTTTCGATAAAAATGCTATCTTTCTCTAATTAAAATTGAATTGTCTGATGATTATAAAATACTCTAAAAAATTACTTTTCGTTTTTGTTCTTCTGACTCAGGTTTGTTTTGGACAAAAGGTTTTTAAAATCAAAAAAGGTCAACTGCAATTTATTAATGCTAATGAAGGTGTTTTTATAAAAAAAGGAAATTCATATTATCATCTAAAATTACCTCGCATAAATGATTATGAAGATTTATCTGAAGGAGTTAAATATGAACTGGACGATGTAACTCCGGAAGAAATAAATAACCTTAAAAAGGATTCTGCGACTATTTCTGCTTTAGACATTATAAAGTTTGATTTTGAAAATTTAGAGACAAAAAAGGTCATAACTAAAAACAGCAGTCACCAGAATAATTATCAATTCTATAAATACAATAGAAATTTCTTTGCTATTGATTTTCTCAAGGATTCATCCCATAAACCGGTCAAAAAGTTTTTACTGGATTACTGTATTCTGGATTTTGGAAATAATAACAAAATTATTCTCCACGAGGAAGGTTTTATCGTTTCGACAAAAGAGAAAGTCAATTTTTTGTTTAAAGACAAGGATTTAAATGATGCTTTTAAAAATTATGAAACAGAAAACCTTAAAAGCTTTACTACTGCAGAAGTATATTTTGGGAATGAAAGCAAATTGCAAATTAATAATGGTTTCTATAAAACTGACACTTTATGGAACAAAAAATTAAAAATTAAGGATATTTATAATAAAAGTGTTATATCTAAATCATTTGACTCAATTGCTTTTAATAATTTTTTCATCGTAGGTTATCAAAAGGGAAAAATAAATCTTTATAATTATGCTTTTCAAAATTTAAATATTCAAAATCTAAAAGCTGTTAGTCTGATCAAACATTTTCCTTTAATGCAGATTATCGAAGGAAATTCTTTGAAAACTATAAATCTAATCGGTAAAGATTCAAAAATGAGAGATTATAATATGGAAGGCACGCCTTTTAGTGTTAGTTTTTCTGATTATTTTGACGATCAAACAGCAGATTTTAAGATCATTCAGAAAAATGGAATGTTTTATTTAGAACCTTATTCTATTTCAATCAGTTCAATTGTTCCTGATGTTCGAAAAGAATTTCAACTCTTGAATTCTAATGAATTTGAAACTGTTGAATTTTTAGACGAAATGGCTTCAATAACAGTACTATCTGAAATAGCGGATTTTAGTATTAAAGATCCAATTATGATTTATGTAAAACTCAAAAACGGAAAATTTAATCTAACAACAATTGAATATTTAATTGCGGAAAATCCAGACGAAAAAATTATTGCATTTAATAATAAACTGCCTAAAAACTTAGATTCAATTAAAACTATTAGTGAGCAAAAGTATTTAATTGAAAAAGACGGATTATTTACTTATTATCCGATAATGAAAGAAATAAAATATAAAAAGCTAGAGGATTTTAAAGATAATTTTGCCCGATTTGAATTGCCAAACGGACAAAAAGGATGGCTGGATTTAAAAGGAAACGAATACTTAGATAATTAAACACAATTAACCATGACAAAACTATTTCCGTTATTATTTTCGTTGCTATTTATCTCTTGTACTTCACAAAATAAACCTCTCGAAATTGAAAAAGAGAATCCTATTGGAATCGGAATATTAGAAATTAATTCCCATCAATCTTTAAATATATATTTATCTAAAAATCTTGATGAAGTATTTGACACCATAACATTTGACAAGATTTATATTGGAAATAACAGCGGAAGCGTTGAAATTAATTCCGATGTTTTAAAAACAAAACTGAAACCTTATGCCCTTTCTGCAAGTTCAGGCACAGCCGAAAGTGACGCACTTGTCAATCAAGGCTTAGGCGGTTATGGAACGACTTTAAAATTTACTGTGATTGAATCTAATCCAAAATATTTTAAAGTAATCCTGAATGAAACCACAAAAGAAATTGGATATATTAAGGTTGGAGAAAATACCGAAAAGCAATACACTTTTAAGACTTGGAAAGATTATCTGCAAAGTGTCCAAATGATAAATGCTAATAATAAAACAGCCCTTTATAATGAGCCTGGCGGATCAAAAATTAATACAGTCGATAATCATTGTTATTTAAAAGTAACAGATGTTAAAAATGAATGGGCAAAAATTGAACCTGCCAGGAATATTGTTGGAAATGAAAATTGTAAAAACATAATAGGCTGGATAAAATGGCATAATAATGATACAATTACAGTTAAAATAATTGTACGGACTATAGACTAAAAAAACATAAAACTTAGGTTTCAAAGATCCTTAATTAACTTCCACAGCAATTCATGAAAGCAATAATTTTAATATTCTTAAGCATTTGTTCTATTGCAAATTGTCAAACCAAAATAGCTAATACCGCAATTAGAGATCGTACTTTAAAAATTCCGAAAGGTTACACTAAGCAAAAATCGTCAGAACCATATTTGATTTGTGGTACTGATGATTACACCTATGTTCCAGATGCACAAAACTACGCTTCTGGTTTTTATAAAAAAGGAAATCAGGTTTATTGCCAAGGAAAATTGACAGATGTTAATGGTGATAAATTTCAACTGCTTTGGTTTAATTATTACAAAAACAATGACAATGTATATTATTACACCAGAGAACTCGGGTTACAAAGAATTCCAGGCATCGATGTGGCTTCAACTGAAACTTTTAGTTCCTTTATAGCCGATAAAAACTATTTATACATTAAAACTTTAAAAGTAATTGAAAGACAAGATCTAAAATTTGTGTCATCTTATATAAGTTATAAAGAAGCTATTCCCGCAAAAAACACCAATAATAATAATAATAATAATAATAATAATAATAATAGCAGTTATACATACGTAAATTATTATCTGCTTAAAAATATTAAAGGATATTGGATTGTTAAACTTTCTGATGTTGTGTCTTATAATTTTTTAGGAAAAACATACAACCACAAATGGGATGTCGTTTATCAAAAAGAAAAAATAGAAAATGAATTAGAAGAGACAATATATAACACTGCCGGTTTAGATGTTAAACCAGAATTTCCTGGTGGAATAGGCAAGTTTCAGGATTTTGTAGATAAAAAATTCAAAATAGACGAAAAAGATCTTAGCGGAAGAATTTATGCAACCTTTATAGTTGAAAAAGACGGAAGTTTATCTGATATAAAAATCCTTAGAGATCTTGGATATGGAACAGGAAAAGAACTAATCAGAGTTTTAAAATTATCCCCTAAATGGAAACCCGGCCTTCAAAATGGACAAAAGGTAAGATGCCTTTATGCGATACCCTATAGGATAAATACATCACTCGATCATTAAAATTCTTTTTCAAATCATCTGCAAAATGGTTCGAGATTTTTCGTGTTAGCGCTAATAAGACAAAGCTTCAGAGAAATCTGGAGCTTTTTTGTTTTAATAATATTGTGCAAAGGCAGAGACATTTATACAGCTTTTCATAATAAACTCTTCAAGTAACTAAGGATATATTATTGCACTAAAAAATTATTAGTCTTTTTTCAAATAAGATTTCCTGCTTGGGATAGGTCCTGTAGGCATTGCATTAGTATCAACTATTATTTTGAATTCATCTATCTTGTTTTTTAAAATTATAGAATCATCATAAATTTCAGGTTTACCATAAAAATACAAAGCAATTGTATCATTTACGAAACGAACATCTTTTATATTGGTAGACTTAACAATAGTATCGTTCTTATCATTTAATGAATCATATAACAATACATAATCAGCGCTCGTTGAAGCAACATTCGAATAATAAAACCATTCTATAACCTTATTATTTACTTTTATTTCTTTCAAATACAGACGATCTTTTTCTAAATTATTGGTACAACCTATAGTTAGGATATTTATAAAAATTAGATATTTTCTCATTGTTCAAAAAATTTTCTAGAATATCTATATTAAACATAACTTTTCACAGTTTTTCGAGATATTTTCACGAGCGTTACACAAATGTCTCTGACTTTTCGCCACTTCTTAAAACTAATCTAAAAAACCAAAACTTCATAAAGTCTCTGATTTTACCTCAAATCTAATATAGTCTTTTTAGTTAATCATTTCTTAATCCGTTAAGAAAGTCATTAGTATTACTATAAATTCGTCTTATCAATCCGTATGAAATCGCTTATGTTTTAAAGAAGGACTAATTACCACGATATCCAAAAGCAAATCTTAAAAACAACTTTTATATTAAAAAATTGATTTATACCACACTATTAAATATTGCGATTTTTCAGGGAATAGTCTTAGGCTTAATTATTTTAAAGTCTTCCTTATTCAATAGTAATTCAAATAAATATCTGGCAGGCTTGTTATTTGCACTTTCAATCGTTTTACTAAATTATGTTTTTGAAATTGAAAATGTGTTTACATCCTATCCCTTAGTACGTTTTCTAGACGCTATCGATTGGGTATTTCTATTACCTGTTTTCACATTTCTGTTTATTATAAACCGCATTGATGATGCAGTAAAAAACAGACAAAAAACTTATTTGTGTTATATTCCATTTGTCTATAACAGTATTCTTAATGTTGCAATCTGTCTTGACAATGTAGCAGGAATTTATAAAATTCCTGAGTCCTATATGTACATAATCAATATACTTCAGCTTATTCAGCTTTTAATGGCCGTTATCATCGTCCTGTTTCTACCTTTTTACTCTTATTTTATGATAAGGCATTTAAAAGAGCCTCAAGAGAAAAAATGGGTTATTACCTTATTAACTATCATGTATTTGCTATTAATTGTCTGGTTAACGACTTATTTGGTTGGCCTTTTTTTTCATTTAGACATTTCCTCGACTATGAGTGGTGTGGCTTTATCGGCAACATTCATAATGCACTGGACAGCTTATATAGGTATTTACAAATACAAGCTTGCCAAGAACAAAGATGCCATCTATAATTTTCTAAATACAGATTTAGCTCTTTCGTATAGTAATTTGCAACTTATCGAAAATAATACTCCAGAAGAATATAAAGAGGCTATCACGGCAGATAACCTTTATTTTCAAAAACTGGAACTTCTTTGCAAAGAGCAGCACATTTATACTGACAGTACATTAAACCGAGAAAAAGTTGCCGAAAAACTAGGCATAAGCGCCGGATATGTTTCACTAATTGTAAACACGATAACAGGAGACAACTTTGCCAATTACATTAATCAATATCGTGTGGAAGCTGTCAAGGAAATGATCTCAAATTCTGAATATGAAAACTATAATTTGCTGACAATGGGATTAGAATCCGGGTTTACTTCAAAGACCACTTTCTATAAAGCTTTTAAAAAAGTTACCGATCAAACACCAAACGAATATAAAAACACCCGTAAATAAGTACCAATTTATCCATTTTTGAGTTTTTGAAACCTTTTATAGTTTTTCTTATGTGAATTTTGGCTTCAAATAATTCAAATTACTTATTATGAAAAAAATGTTATTACTAGCTGTTGTTACAGTTTTAGGATTTACAAATGTTAATGCCCAAAAGATTCATTTTGGCGTTAAAGGAGGTTTAAACTTTGCAAATATAAGCGGAGATAATACGAAAGGTATTGATGCCGTAACATCATTTAATTTTGGTGTTTTATCCGAAATTCCAATTTCAGATAAATTTTCTTTTCAGCCTGAATTAATGTATTCCGGTCAGGGATATAGTTTCAATGATAATACAGTTGCCTTAAGTTATCTGAACGTTCCTTTAATGGGAAAATATTATTTAACAAAAGGGTTTAGTGTTGAAGCCGGACCGCAAATAGGATTTTTACTTGCTGCCAAAAACGAAAAGGTGAACGTAAAAGATTCGTTTAATACTGTTGATTTTGGTGTTAATTTTGGATTAGGTTACAAACTTGAAAACGGACTTAATTTTGGTGTAAGATATAATCTGGGATTAACGGATATTAATAATGTAGATAATTCTTCTGTTAAAAATAAAAACAGTGTATTTCAAGTATCTGTTGGATATTTCTTTTTCTAAAACGTAATAATTTCAACACTTTTATGCCCTGCATTTAGAGGTATTCTTAATACTGCTGCGCAAATGTTTCTGACTTTGCGCAGTTTTTTATAAGAGATTCTTCCTCATAAATTATTTTATCTTTATTTCTCCACAAGCTCCGAATAGCCAAAAACCATCTCATTAATTTCGGCTAACATATCAAATTCATTTGTTGGAAACATTTCAAGTACCATTTCTAAAATGAGCGAAACATTTACTGGATTTTTGTTTGTACTTGACATTATATGAACCCTCAGCTCTACGAAGTCTTCTTGCGAGGATGAAATAATTTAAAAAAACATATCTAATAAATTATCGAATTGCTTTTCCTCTTATTTCGGCTGAAATACTAGAATAAATTGGAGTATAAATAGTATTATAATATGAGGCTAAATCATCATGATTATCTAGTTTATAATAATCCTCAATCTTTTTATCTTTTTGCCTAATAACTTCCATTGTTAAACGTGTCATTATCGAGCCATAGGCATAATAGATAAATTTTTCTAAATGTTTTACTTTTTCATAATCAGTCACAACCCTGTGATTTATCTCATCATTATGGATATAATACCAAATTTTAGCATCCTTTTCATATAGAGTGAATACAGGTCCATAATCTTTAAAATCTGGTATTTGTAACTCAATTGTTTTGGGCTGAACCAAACCTACTATTTCCCATATCTTATTTTTCAAAGCAGGATAAAGGTTTAGAATATAAATACCTCCCAATAATAAATCATTATTATCAATACCTTCTACCGCGATATCTTCATCTTTAAAAACACGATTGTAAACATACATAAATTCATTATATGCTATATCTTCTTTAATTTCTTTTAGATTAATGAATTTCGCCAAAACAAAACCAAAGCCGTGTTCTAAAGGAATTTTTATTATCGAACCTGTTTCTATTCTATTTTTTTTCATCTTCTTAATTTTCCCCAGCTCTACAATGTGCTCTTTCAAGCGCTACGCAAATATCTCTGACTTTGCGCCACTTCTTAAAACAAATCTAATCTAAAAAACGAAAACGTGATAAAATCTCTAGCTTTAAATCTAAATTTCATCGCTCTCCAAAGTGTTTCTTATAAAACATTGCAAAAACGTCTCTTACTTTGCAACATTTCAACCAACAAAAAAAGCCTTTCAAATGAATCACTTCATAGAAAGGCTTTTTTAACAATAAAACTAATTAATTAAACTTCTGTAATTTCCAGGACTACGCTGGATTCTACTTTGGACGATGAAACTCTTAAACCAACATTCATTAAGTAATCTCCTGTAAAAGATTCGCCTGATTCTTCGAGAGTTTTCTTTGCTTCGGGCATTAGGTTTATTTCATCGACTTTGTAGATTTTGTTTGGATCTAAACCTTGAAAACGAACCAAATTATATTGCGGATCATAAAGCGGGTGAAGCGTGTAAGAGAATAATACTGCCTTGCTTTTGGCTTCATTTACATACATTAATACGGCTCGGCTTTCGTCATAAGGCGAAATGATTCTATACATATCGCCATGCCAAATTATTGGACTTAATCGCTTGTAATTGGCAACTGCATCCTGACAATATTTTAGTTCTTTTTCTTTTAGTTCTTTTATGTTAATATCAAAACCTAATTTCCCCATCATCGCGACATCCGTCTTGAATTTAATGGATTGATTTCCCCATGAAGCTACGTGATTACAAATCGCAAAGGCTGGAAAAAACTGCGAATATCCCCATTGAATAAATACTCTATTGAAAGGATCTGTATTGTCACTTGCCCAGAATTCGGTAAAATATTTCAGGAATCCGTAATCCGTTCTGCCTCCTCCACCGGCGCAAAGCATCATTGGCAAATTTGGATATTTGGTTTTAATTCGGTCTAAGACTTTATACAAACCTTTGGTATATTCGATAAATAAATGCGATTGCTGATTTTTTAAATAGGTAGAATAAGCATTCGTCATCATTCGGTTACAATCCCATTTAAAAAATGCCACGCCCGAATTGGTCTGCATAATATCGTCTACCGTTTTGAACACAAAATCCTGGACTTGCGGATTGCATAAATCCAAAACCAATTGGGTACGATAATAACTTTCTGGTCTCTTTGGTAATTTCAAAACCCAATCCGGATGTTTTTCATACAATTCACTTTTAGGATTCACCATTTCCGGCTCAATCCAGATTCCGAATTTAACGCCTGTTTTTTCTGCTTCCTGCATTAGGAAACCTAAGCCGTTTGGCAATTTTGTTTTTGTTGCCTGCCAATCTCCAAGACCTGATTTATCGCCACTTCTGGGATATTTATTCCCAAACCAGCCGTCGTCTAACAAGAACATATCAACGCCCAAAGTTTTTGAATCGGCAAACATGTCTGTTAGTTTCTTTTCGTCAAAATTGAAAAATGTAGTTTCCCAATTGTTTAGTAAAGTTAAACGCGGTTTTTCTCCATCTTTAACACCATATTTTCTTGCCCAAGTATGCAAGTTTCTACTTGCCTGCCCTTTTCCTTTATTCGAAAAAGTATAAATAAAAGACGGCGTTGTAAATATTTTTCCAGATTCAAGGCTATATTCTGAAGCAAATGGGTTGATTCCGGAACTTATTCTGAGGGAATTTTTATTGTCTAATTCAAAAGCAAATTTAAAATTTCCGGACCAGGCAATTGTTCCGGCCACAAGTTCTCCCGAAGTTTCATTGGCTTTTTCATTAAGCGATAAAAAGAAAACCGGCGTTTGATACATGTCGGTGCGAACGCCCAATTTTGAATCAATTACTTTTGTACCGCTGGTCAATTCGCTTTCCTGCATGCGAACTTCCTTTGCCCAATCTCCGTGAAATTGTGTTAACCAATAATGATCGGCATCAAAATGCAACATCGACGATGCATAATTGTATAACATAACTGGCTTTTTTTCGTGATGCACAATTTCTGTCCATTGCTCAATAATATTCTCATTATAAAATGCTTTGTAATGAAGCGTAACTTCTACAGGATATACCGGGTCTTTTAGTTTTATAATAGTTTCGGTAGTATTTGCATCAATTTTGTCGATATGATGACTTACATAATTTAATTCCAAAGAAGGATTTCCATCATTATGAGTCATTCGAATTGCCGATTCAAACAAATTCTCTGTTCCGTATGTTGGATATGCCTGATGTCTAAGATTTACCAAAGGATTTCCGTCGTTTATAACAAATGACTTTGTATTTTCTTTCGAAAGTGTATTATACGCCGAATTATCTTTGAATTTCGTTCCTAAATACGACTGATAAAGTATGCCATTTTTTGCCGCTTTTAGAATCAGAGCTGTATTTTGAGTTTCGATCTGAATTTGATTTTCTTGTGCATTAGCTTTACAAAACAGAGTTGTAAACGCTAATAGAAATAGTATTCTTTTCATAAAATTATTGGGTAATATTTGGTGGTTATTTATTATTTATAGCTTGTAAAATTCTTTGAGATTGGCATTTCTTTTAAATCAAAAACATATATTATTTGTTTAAAAACAATACTAAATTTTATACCTGAAATAGCCTGTAAACGGCATTAAAAATTAATTTACAAAAATGACCTTCAATATTATTTTAATTAAATCTGACCAATTATATTATTGAATTCATAATGCAGCACACTCTATTCTTTCTTTATTTTATTAATTTAAGAAAAAATGAAATTCAAAAATATAACAACAGAACCTTCATTCATACCTGTACCCACCAGTTTATTTTCGAGCATAACAAAAAGCCTTTTTTTATTAAATAATACTCGATTTTTAAGAAATTTTATTCTGATACTATATTACCCACTTTTAATAATTGAAAAGAGAATTTTAAGTATTAAAGGAAAAATTCAACGACTTATGATTTTATAATTATCGAAGAGACAAAGAGTGTTTTTTCAATATCAAATTTCCCTAATTATAAAATTCACAAGAGAGCATTATTTTCGGGAGTTTCTCAAATAATGTAATTTTTACACTTTTTTGCTTTTTCCGAAGTAAAAACCTCCTCTTTTTTTCTTTCATAATAGCGATCGAATTATATTCTGTATCTATAAAAAATAAGAAAATTCCATCAATATAAGCATTTCCCTGTTTTATAACTTATATTCACATATTACCCACTTTATTTTTAATATTCTTTTATTTAATACCCGTTTTTTAAATATATCGTAAAAAAACTGGTAGGCACTGGTATAGTAAGATATGGAAACATATATACTTTTGGATCTCACATTTGTCTCTTTTTCGCAAACGATCTGCAAGTACTCCACGCATCTTGTTTGGTTCTGAGAAAAAAGAAATGGAGCAAATTTGACAAATTAGAGAATTCATTACTAACCAAAAACCATTATTAGAAAATCATGAAATTATTAACCAAAGACAAACCAACAACCGATTGGCTTTCTGCAGAAATCTGGAAGGTTACCAAACTAACCTCCGGATTTCTATTAGCCATGACACTACAAGTTTCTGCTGCGACAGAAACTAAAGAGACCAAATTTTCCTTGAAGTTTAATAACGCTCCACTCACTGGGAGCAATTTAACGAGCGAAAATTCAACTCTTTCTGAATTGAAAAATAAAACATTCACAGAACAAAAAACAATTAAAGGAAAAGTAACCGGAACTAAAGGAGAACCGCTTCCGGGAGTTAACATTGTTATAAAAGGAACTCAGATTGGTGTAAGCACTGATTTTGATGGTAATTTCGTCATTGATGTTCCGGACTCTAATACCGTTCTTGTTGTTTCGTTTACGGGTTTTGTAACCAAGGAAGTTTTGGCTTCTAATGCTTCAAATATTCAACTTGAAGAACAAAACCAAACCTTAAATGAAGTTGTTGTTGTAGGATACGGAACTCAGAAAAAAGGTTCTACAACAGGAGCAATTGCCTCTGTAAAAGGTACAGTATTAACAACAAATGCTTCTGCAAACGTTTCAAACGCTATTGCCGGACGTATGTCTGGAGTAATTGCCAACAACCGTTCCGGAAGACCTGGCGATGACAGCTCAAGCCTTTTGATTAGAGGATTTAACTCGTTTGGCGGCGGTACAAGTCCTCTTGTAGTTGTAGATGGTATTCCGGATCGTGATTTGAACAGAATTAATCCTGATGATATCGAATCGGTTACGGTTTTGAAAGACGCATCGGCGGCAATTTATGGTGTTCGATCTGCAAACGGAGTAATTTTGGTAACAACCAAAAGAGGTAAAGTTGGAGCTCCAACAATCAAAATCGATGGCTCGTATGGAATTCAGCAATTAACGAGAATGGACGAAAGGGTTAATTCCTGGCAGTATATGACGTATTATAACGAACTGAATGCGCATAAAGGAACTACGCTTCCTTATACTCAGGCAGAAATCGATAAGTACAAAGCAGGAAACGACCCAAATTATACCAGTACAAACTGGCTTAAAGAAGTGTATAGAAAAGATGCGCCTCAGTCTAATGTTTCTCTTTCTGTAAATGGTGGTAATGATCAGGTTAAATACTTCTTTTCCGGTCAATATTTGAATCAGGAAAGTAATCTTAGAAATAGCGACGAAAGATACAGACAGTTTAACTTAAGATCGAATATTGATGTTAATATCTCTAAAAATTTAAAGGTTAATCTTGATATTTCAACTCGCCGAGAAGACAGAACTTATCCTGCGGTAAGCATTGGAAGCATTATGCATGAAACTGTTAGTATGTATCCTTTTATTCCGGCTTATTGGAAAAACGGTTTTCCGTCTTCGGGAATTGCAAATGGTAGAAACCCTATTTTAATGTCTTCTTCGGCGGCTGGTTATGACAAAGTTTTGAACTTAATCGTAAATCCAAAAATAGGTTTTGACTTAAAATTACCAAAAATTACAGAGGGACTTTCGCTAAGCGGATATGCTGCATTTGACTACAATGTTCGCAGTGAGAAAAAATTCACCAAACCTTGGGACGCGTATTCTTACGACAAAACGAATGATAGTTACAATAACGTAAAAAATAGTACTGCAATAACTAGCGTTATGCAAGACGAGCAAATTACGAATCAAAATACTTATTTCGCAAAATTAGCTTACGATCGTAAATTCAACAAACATGGTTTTAATGCTTTTGTAGGATATGAACAAACTACAACAGATAAAACTGAAACGTATGCGTATAGAAGAGATTTATTGAGTGATCAATTAGATCAAATTTTTACAGGTGGAACTAAAGGACAAAATGCAACCGGCGGCGCTTATCAGGACGGAAGAGAAAGTTTCTTAGGTCGTCTTGCTTATAACTTTGACAATAAATATTTCGCCGAAGTTACTGCTCGCTACAACGGATCTTTCAACTTCCCGTCTTCGACTCGTTGGGGATTATTTCCATCAGTTTCTGCGGGTTGGAAAATATCTGAAGAACCATTTTTCAAAAATAATATTAAAGCAATCGATCAGCTTAAAATAAGAGCTTCCTGGGGAAAAATGGGTAATGATGATTTGGGCGAATGGATTAATGGCGTGTTTTATCCCAACCAATATCTTTTCTTAACGAGATATCAGTTAACTACAAATCAGCAGAATTACAGTTATTTTGGTTCAGATTATATCTTAAACAATAGTATCTATCTTTCGTCTACACCTAACCCAAATATTACTTGGGAAGTACAGTATTCTACAAATATTGGATTTGATTTTGGATTCTTAAACAATAAATTAACTGCAACTTTTGATTATTTCAATAACAAAAGATCTGATATTTTAACGGCAAGAAATGCGTCTGTTCCATTATATACAGGATTGGCACTTCCTAAAGAAAATATTGGAGAAACGGTTAACAGAGGTGTTGACTGGTCTTTAAATTATGCTGACAACACTCATAATTTTAAATACAGTTTAGGTTTTAATCTTACTTATGCACAAAGTGAAGTCCTGTTTCGTGATGAAGCTGCAAACATTCCGGCATGGCAAAAATCAACTGGAAAAGCGATCGATTCCTGGTTAGTTTACCAAACAAACGGTATTTATCGTACGCAGGCAGATGTTGACAATTCGGCTCATTTTGAAGGAGCAAAACCTGGTGACCTTTGGGTAAAAGATACAGATGGCGATGGTAATATAACGTCTAATGATAAAGTTAGAATTCCGCAATCGGCAACACCAAAAATTGCTTACGGTATTCCGATGAGAGCTGAATACAAAGGTTTTTCTATCGACATGCTTTGGACAGGACAATCAAAAGCTAAACAAATGATTTTACCACAAGCGCAAGGAGCAATCGTAGCGCCGCCAACATGGTTGTACAATGACAGATATACAGCAGATAATCCTAATTCTAAATATCCTGTAGCATTCAACGATTCTGATAATAGAAATAATATTCCAGCTGATTTTTGGCTAAGAGATGCGTCTTTCTTTCGATTAAAATCATTAGAAGTATCTTATGTATTACCAGATAAAGCGCTTTCAAGATTTGGAGTATTGAATATGAGAGTTTATGCCGGAGGAACAAATTTGTTTTCTATCGACCATATGAAACAATACAACTTAGATCCTGAAACGAACAATACAACAGGAGTTAATTACCCGCAAACCCGCATCTACAGAGTCGGTGTAACTATTGAATTATAATGTTGCAACAAAAAAAATATCCAGACATGAAAAATTATAAAAACAATAAACTAATCAATATAAAAAAGAAGGTATTTATCCTTGCCTCTTTTTGTATCGCAATCACCTCTTTTATATCCTGTAGCGAAGATCCTTTAGACAAAGTTCCTTTGGATTCTTATACAGATGCAACGGTTTGGAGTGATTTAAAACTTGCCGAAGCTTTTGCAAACAATCTCTATAATGTTTTGCCAAGCACGCAACACAATTGGAACAATAAAACAAACCGCAGCTGGATTTTGTCGACTGCATGTGATGAAGCTTTTAATAATTTTAACGATTATGACATTTGGACCGTAAATTCTGGAGCTCTTACGCCAGATAATGCAAGTGATTTTGATATCTGGAAACCTACATATGCTACAATTCAAAATTGTAACATCTTTTTATCCCGAATTGATAATGTTCCCGGCGACGAAGAAACTCGCAAGAGATTAAAAGGCGAAGTAATTTTCTTAAGAGCGTATGCTTATTTTAAACTTACGAGCGATTACGGCGGAGTTCCACTGATTACAGTTCCTTTTGATCTAAACAGTAATTTTAAAGTTGATCGCAGTACTTATGACCAATGTGTTGATTTTATAGTTACAGAATTAGACAAATCTGCTGAGTTATTGCCTTTAACTACTTCCAGTCTTGGCAGAATCACAAAAGGTGCTGCACTTGCCATTAAATCAAGAGTATTACTTTATGCTGCGAGTCCGCAATGGAATACGACAAATGATATTGCTAAATGGAAAAAAGCGTCTGATGCTGCAAAAGCGGTTATCGATTTGAATATTTATCAGCTTTATGATAAAAAGTATGAAGATCTTTTTACGACCAATAATTCAGAAATTATTTGTTCTCGTTTGTCTAGTAAAGATCCACAATGGAGTGCTTTTAATGGTGTAGAAATGTTTAATTCGCCAAGTGGTTTTCACGGTTGGGCAAATTTCGCGCCAAGCCAAAGTCATATTGACGCTTATGGAACTGCTGACGGAAAAGACATTACAGATCCAACATCTGGTTATAATCCTCAGAAACCATATATAAACAGAGATCCGCGTTTTTACAAAAATATTGTATATGACGGACGCGCTTATGGAAAGCCTGAATTTTTCAAAGATCGTTACGATGCCGGAAGTTCAAATAAAGCCGAGTTTTACGAAGGCGGTTTAGATTCTCCACAAGGATGGGATACCTGGAATGCGAGTAAAACACGTTACACTTTTCGTAAATATTGCGATACAACATACAATTACAATAGTGAAACACAAACAAATAAAGCCTGGATTATTTCTCGCTTGGGCGAAATTTATCTAAACTATGCCGAAGCGCAATTTAAGCTTGGTAATGAAGGTACAGCAATTCAATATCTAAACGCGATCAGACAACGTGCAGGAATAATAGTTCCGTTGACTGGTTTGACAGGAACAGCTTTAGAAAATAAAATTCGCAACGAAAGACAAGTTGAATTGTGTCTGGAAGGATTCCGTTATTATGATGTTCGCCGTTGGAAAATTGCCGAAGAAACCGAAAACAAACCTTTGATGGGCGTAATTATTACCAAAAACGGCGATGGGTCAAAAACCTATACTTACACAAAAGTTCAGGATCGAATTTTCAAACCTCAGCATTATTTATTACCAATTCCAAGGGACGAAACGAACAGAACAAGTCTAGTTCAAAATCCGGGTTATAATTAGAATTTTCTTTTATACTTTAAATTAATTATCAGTGTCATGGTAATAGTCGATCAACAAAACTGATAATTCTGCAAACCCACTCTATCAATTGTGTGGGTTTGCTTTTAAAATTTATAGTCTAAAAATAATCTCATACTAAAAAAAATTACCGCCAGCCACAAGAAAGATGACAACGAGAATTCTAATACATTTGTTGATGTCCAGATAATTTCAGGACAAAAAACAAGTACATTTTTCAAATATTAACTGAATTAGTAAATTAGTAATAAAAACTTATCCCAAAAAAAACAACACGTTCAAACACTACAAACAATGGATAAGAAAGAGTTGGCGGTAATTATTTAACACATTTAAAAAATAAATTTAATGAAGAGATCATTTCAGAAAAAACGAAAACACATTCTATTTGTCTTTGTTGCATTTTGCTTCATGGCAAGTAAGACCTTTTCGCAAGAAGATCGCCGTTGGCAAATGGATAAAGATGGTTCTATTTCCTGGCAAATAAACAACAACATTCCGCATGACGATCATATCGAAATGAGCGGCAAAAAAATCTCTTGCGTTCTAAGATATGGTGTTGCAGCAGATGGCTCTTTTCATGCTACCCGCAGTTTGGTTTGGCCAATGCTCAGAACAATCCCAAATAATACTCACGCAAGTTTAACACGCCAATTTGCGCAAGATGCATTTGACTTAGTAACCGTAAATTATAAACCTATTGCGGCAGAAAAAGTGATTTCGCTTAATCTAAACGGAACATTACTTGTAAAAAGTAAAGCAGGAAATACACTTGAATTAACAAGACAATTTTTTCCGTCGACTACATTGGCTGGTTATTGCGAAATTTATACACTTAAGAATATTTCTGAAAAAACCTGTACAATTGAAATTCCAAAATCAAATGCTGTTTATACAACAGATTCAGCAAAAGGAACAGAAGGCAGTTATGCTTTGCATGTAGCTCTTTTTAATTCCGGAAACTTTAATCTGAAGCCAAATGAAACCATTAGTTTTTCGGTTTTTTACTCGGGAGTTAAAGCAAACGAACAAGTTCCTCTTGTAAATGTTGAGGAAGAAAAAAACAATCGTCTAAAATTAATCCATGAAATATGGGATAAACTTATATTAGAAACACCTGATGAAGTTTTAAATACAGAATTTGCTTTCGCCAAAATCAGAGCTGCCGAAAGTATTTTTGAAACCAAAGGCGGTCCAATGCATGGTCCGGGAGGAGAATCTTATTATGCTGCAATCTGGGCAAATGATCAAGCAGAATATATTGGTCCTTTCTTCCCTTATTTGGGATATGAATATGGCAATCAGGCATCTTTAAATGCGTATTTGCAATTTGCAAAATTCATGAACAAAGATTACAAACCTATTCCAAGTTCGATCGTTGCCGAAGGAACTGATATTTGGGCCGGAGCCGGAGATCGCGGTGATGGAGCCATGATTGCTTATGGAGCTGCGCGTTATGCGCTTTCAAGAGGAAACACAAATGAAGCCAAACAATTATGGCCATTGATAGAATGGTGTCTGGAATATTGTCATAGAAAATTAAATGCTGATGGCGTTGTAACTTCAGATTCTGATGAACTCGAAGGACGTCTTCCGGCAGGAAAAGCCAATCTTAATACTTCGTCTTTATATTATGATGCGCTTAACTCGGCTGTTTATTTAGGTGAAGCTTTAGGCGAAAACCAAACACAACTTAAAGCCTATAAAGCTGAAGCAGAAAAATTGAAAATTGCCATTGAAAAGTATTTTGGTGCTAAAATCGAAGGTTTTGAAACCTATAAGTATTACAAAGAAAATGACGTTTTAAGAGCCTGGATTTGTACGCCGCTTACCATGGGAATTTACGATCGAAAAAACGGAACTATTGACGCCCTATTTTCTCCAAGATTGTGGACAAAAGATGGTCTTGCAAGTGTTGCAGGCGACAAAATATTCTGGGATCGCTCTACTCTATATGCTTTAAGAGGCGTATTGGCAGCCGGAGAAACTGACAAAGCATTAGATTTTTTACATTATTACTCGAACCGTCGTTTATTGGGCGACCACGTTCCTTATCCTGTTGAAGCATATCCTGAAGGCGATCAACGTCATCTTTCGGCAGAAAGCGGTTTGTATTGCCGAATTTTTACAGAAGGATTATTCGGAATACGTCCAACAGCTTTACACAGTTTTGATTTCACACCACGACTTCCTAAATCATGGGCGATTATGAAAATGCGTCACATAAATGCATTCGAGCGAGATTTCGACATTACCGTAGAAAGAGCCGATAAGAAATTAAAAATAACAATATCCGAAGGCAAAAAAGTAATTGTAAATAAAGTTATTAAAGACGGAGATACGGTAAATATCAATCTTCAATAGGTTTTGTATTTTTATTTGGAAAATGAATAATCGATTTTAATATGAAAATGGTGAAGTCCATACGGGACACTTTCCGTGTGGTCTATATTTCTACCAGCCTACCGACCTGTAACTCCTAACGGAGTATTATTAGCGACATTTGATTTCTACGAAAATACTTCGTTAGGAGTTACAGGTCGGTAGAAACCCAATTTAGAACGAGATTCAAAATGTCCCGTAGGGACTACACATACCACAATACACATAAATAATTTAAACAAAAAACGGATGAACATTTTATAACGCTCATCCCTTTTTTTATTTATTCTCTAGAAAGTTTTTCAGATTTCCGTTTTTATCAATTGTTTCAATTTTTGGATCTCCTTTCTCATCTATATAAATCTTCAGTCTTGCATTCCCTTCTGAATCATATAAAAACATTCCCGAATTATTGGCTTTGTTTCGCCCTATAAAAAGTCTTCTTTTTGAACCTTCTTTAGCCCTTACTTCTTCTATTTTTTGGTTTCTTATTTTCTCGTCTTCTATTTTTTCCAGTTCTGCGTATTTAGCATTTCGCATATCTATATTTGAACCGATTGGATATTCATTTATAATTAATCCTCTTTGAATATTACTTTTTCCATTATCATATTCTTCACTGTTCAAAATTTGAATTACCTGATCGTCGTGATAATTATCCATTGTAAACGACATTCCCGAGCTTATTTTATTCTCTTTGGTTTTACCAGCAAACACAAGACCTCCACATTCATCACCTTCATTATTAAAAAAAATCATTCCGGCTGGTCTATCCCTTTTCGGATAATCTTTTCCGTTCATTCTTCCGGAATGCTGCCTGGTCTCATTGCTTAAAACCATTCTTAAACTTCCATCTTCCCCTATTAGATTGATTTTCTTTAAAGTGATTTCATCAAATGTTTCGTTTTTATTTCCTTTTACAAAAGAACTTAATAATATAATACCAAAAGCAAGCGTACTAACGATCGCATAACCCGTTAAAAAGTTGATTTTCTTTTCTAATTTTTTATCCATTTAGATTGTTTAATTTATTTATGGGATTACTTAAAATACGCTGCTAAAATTCTTGTTTTTCAAAACCGTTTCAACTTCAGATCCTAAGTATTGGTATATTTTATTGTTTAAAAAATTCCCCATACTAATTCGTTTTACATCCGCATTTTGCAACTTATTAAAATCTGGTAAATCAGGCATACACATTACATTTATTGGCAATTTTGTTGCTTGTGTAAGCGCTTCTATATCTTCGATTTTTGTAACACAAGGAAAAAACAATCCGTGAACTCCTATGGTTTCATAAATACTTATTCTCCTTTTTGCTTCTGCCAAAGCATCAGGCAATGCTAATAAAAAAACATCAGATCTAAGATTGATAAAAATATTTATATCTTCTTTTGAAAGTTCTTGGGCGACAGCCTTAATTTTTTGAGCAAATGATTCTGCTTCAACGATTGTTCTTTCTCCTTGTTCGACTACAGAATCTTCTATATTAATTCCCGAAACACCAATCTTATTCAGTTCTTTGATGTTTGCTACAATTTCTGCAACTGTTTTTCCATAACCTGCTTCGAGATCTACAGAAAGCGGCGTAGATACAGCTGCTGCAATACGTTTTGTTATAAACAGATATTCCTCAAAACTCATTTCTTCGCCATCAGCATATCCAAGTGTTTCTGCAATTGCATAGCTTGAAGTTCCTAAGGCTTTGAAACCTAAGTCTTCCATTTTTTTCGCACTTTGTACATTCCAGACATTGCCAATCAACAAAGGTTCTTGCTGATCGTGTAATTCTTTAAACTTTTGAAAATGATTCGTCATATTGTATAATTTTATAATAAAAGGGCAATTCTATTTTCTCTTTTTGATTTAATTAATTTCAGTTTCTTTAATCTCCGAAATCACGATATCATCAGCGTCAAGAGCACTTAAAAAATCTGTAGCATCAAATGCTTCTCCCAATGTTGTAACGCCTTGTTTTTGTATTTTCCCTGTCAAAATTCTTTTCAAAGCTTCAACAATCAAAGGCGCTGTTACGGCATAAATATCGATTCCCTGAGCTGTAATACTTCTGCTTTTATTGCCTTTTGTAGCGACAACTTCCATACAAAAAATTTGATTAGATCTGTTTTTTTCATCGGCAGCTTTAGGTTCCGGCGTTTTATCATTTCTAATATCAGTCAGCGAATTTTGACTCAAATAAGTATTGATTGTATTGACGTTTATATGTCTCGAAATCGTAATTATTTCCGAAAGCGGAACCGTTACAACTTCTTGTGTAGCTATTGGTTCCGGAAAATCCCAAACTTTAGATTTTACCTCCAAAACTGGTTGTAAACTATTGTTTGCATACATAAATCTTTGATAATGATTGCGTTCTCCAGTCAATCTTGTTCCTTTTGTAGGATGCCAGGAATCCAAGCCTATATAACTTGAAATTTCATCGACCTGATCCCAGTCTTTAGTAAGTGTTGTGCTCAATAAATCTCCCAAACCTCCATAAAATGCAGCCGCAGGAATTATCGTTACATTGGCGGTTTTTGCCTGTTCAGAGAATTGCTCAAAGATGTCCAAAACCGCTTTTTGTTCAGCACTTACATCAAGATAATGTTTCCCTAATCGCAGCGCAGATTGAATAATAGGTTCTGCTGTGTCTAAAAATGGACCTGCACAGTTTACGATTATTTCTACATCGGCAAAAGCCTTATCTAAAGATTCAGGTTGATTAATGTCAGCCACTTTTGTTATTAAATCCGGATAATCTTTGCTTAAAGCATTCAACTTATCAGCATCACGTCCGCTAAGAACAGGTTTGAAACCTTGTTGATAAAGCTGAGCAACTAAAAATTTTCCTGTGTGTCCGTAAGCACCGTATATTACTATTTTATTTTCCATAAAAGGGGTTTTGGTATTTTAGGTTTAGTTATTGTATTTTATAATTTGCGGTTACTGCTAAAAGAATCCCGGAACATTTTCCAGCCTTCAGGAGTTTTTTTCCAAAGTACCAGAAATTTACCATCGTCAAACAATTCGCCTTTGGCATTAAAAGATTGCCACAAACCTTCTTCGGTTACATATTCGATTCCGTCGCCATATACCGCTGTTGTAATAAATTTGCCATTTCTCATTCCGTAGCTGTCATAAGCCGCTCTAAAGAATTTTGCGGCAGCATCATGACCACACATTTGTACTGAATTTGGCGCCATAATGCAGGCATCTTTTGCATAACGATTGATAAAAATTGAAGAATCATTTTTGACGAATGATTCAAAATAAATCGCATTACTTGCTGCGATTGCTTTTTTAGCTTCTTCTAAACCTGTATTCTGAATTTCCTTCTTTTGATCCTTGCAAGACAATAGCATTGCAAGAACAACTACTGAGATAAATAATTTGTTGTGCATGATAATTATTGTTAATGTTACAGGACAAAATTCAGATTATGCAGCTAAAGAAATGGTGATGTAAATCACTTTTTTAAAAGAGGGAAATTTATCTTTTCAAACGGCTTAATGTTTCCCGTGATACGCCTAAGTAAGCGGCTAATTTTCGTTTTGAAATTCTTTGTATCAAATCCGGGTATTCTTTCAATAAGAGATTAAAACGTTCCGTAGCATCGTTTGTCATATAAGTAAGCAGTCTTTTTTGCTGTTTTACAAAACTGTCGTTGGCTTTTCGACGAAAAAAATTTTCCATCTTAGGAATGGCTGCACATAATTTTTCTCTGTTCTCGAATGAAATCGAAATCGCCTCAGTTTGCTCCAGACAAACAATATCAAAAATGGCAATTGTCTGGTTATAAAAAGCCTGTTGATCTGTAATCCAGCAACCTTCATTGGCAAATTGCATAATATGTTCCTTGCCCAAATTATCTATATAATTAGACACCGCAAGACCTTTAGAAATCCAATAAGTGTGGTTTACTTTTTCGCCTAGTTTTGCAAGATTATCTCCTTTTTTGAAGGTAATTTTTGAAAAATAAGACATTATATCATCAAATTCTCCTTCTGTAATAGAAGAAAACTTTGCAATATGTTTATAAAAGAGGTAAAATTCAGACGTCTCGTTCAACTTTGTATAGTTTATATTCTTTATTCTGATTGTTCTCTACAGGAAATTTAGCACTAAAATAAGTGCATTTTTCGGATTAGCCAAATCTTACAAATACAAACTATAACTTTAAATAAATCAATTACTTACACAATTACATTAGTGTAAAATACACACCTTTTTTATCCAAAAACGTTCACTCCTTTTCCAGTAGTTATTAAGCTGAATAAGCTCTTTTCGATAAGCTGACTCCAGGCATTTGAACAATCTCCATAACATTCAAATTCAGGAACTAATCCCAAATGACTAAAACGGACTTGTGTTTTATGGTTTACTTCAGAGATTTCGAATACAATTTTTGTTCCCGTCCATTCGCTTTGATCTTTTACAAAACTTAATTTACTGTCTGTAACAAGCCAAACAATTTTTTCATTGGGAATAATCTCTACTATTTTTTGTTTCGAAAAATGAATTCCCGGCACACTATAACCAAACTCATCGTTGAAGTTCTCTGTGTTTCCGTCAATTTCTCCTTGCCACCAACCGCGAACATTGTTGATGGCATTAAAAACTTCTTCTTTAGAATTGTCAACTAAAATCGTTGTACTATAATTTGATGTTGCCATTTTGTTGTTTTTTAATGTTATTTAAAGTCTTTATTTTTAAACGCAAGAAACGTAGATTTATATTACTTAACAGTTTAATCAACAAAGTAATTAGGAAAATCCGTTTTCATCTGCGTTTTCGCTTTAGCGAATCAGTAAAATCAGCGTCTAATTTTGACGCGGATAAAACAGATTTACTTCGTAAAAACGCAGATGAAAACGGATTTTATTTTTTAAAAGCTTAACTTAATGGCTTTAAGCTTCGGGATATATAAATGCTAAGTAAAATGCCTTTTTATGCGCAAAATAAATCTATGTTTCTATGTGTTAAATTAAACTTTTATAAAATGTATTATTTAAGTAATTGCAACTGCCCTAAATGGTATTGCAAATGTGATGTTCTTGTTACCACAATATTCAATTTATTGCGATGAGGTTCTCTCTCGAAATCTTCGGTGCTTACAGCCGTATGTTTTTCGAACCATTCTTCGGGTTTCAAATTGTCAAACTTTTGTTTTATCGTTTCACTTTGTATTGCCCAGAAAGTTCTCAATTCTGATACAGTTGGTAATTGTTCCACTGTTTTATCCGGAGATTTTATGAATGGTTCATTTAGTTCCGGATATAATTTTGGTCCCATATCCAATAGAATTAGCAAATCGTCATGAACCGCAATAAGATGTCCAAGCAAATAAATGCCTCGATTTTTTCCCGGAGCAATTTCTTTTTGTAAAGTTTCGTCGCTTACAGCATTAAGTAATGTATCGCAATTTAGTATAGATGCGTACCATCTGTCTAAGATCATTTTAACGAATAATGTCGTTGTTGGTGTTACTGTTGTTGTCATTTTTTTAGTTTTTAATAGTTGTAAAGTTTATAATCGCTTCGTTATTTATCAGGTATTTATTGAATCGTACACATAAATCTGAACATCATCATCGCTTGCAAAAATCATTCGGTCAACCGCACATTGCTGCCCTATATCTGACTTAAAAGATCCCATCATTTCATCAAGTGAATTAAAATATAAATTGGCTACACGATAAACGTCATTATGTCCCGTAAAAGAAATAACCGGACCATTATTGATTTCATATTTCAGTAATCCCGGCAATTGTTTTGCCAGCGGAACGTGTACTTCAAAATAATGTTTTTCGAAAAATTCTTTATCCTTTGGAGTGGTGTAAATCACAGTCATTTTTGCCATAATCGGTTTTGTTTAAATTGTTCTAAGTCGTTTTTTTGAGTTTCGAATTGTAAAATTACCATCTAATAATCAAATCATTAAGGTGTAATTCAGACATTGTACTGGGTAGTTTTGGACAAAAACATTTAGTACCTTTACTTGTCAAACAAAAACAAAAAGCGATGAAACATCTGACCATTATAGTTCCAAATGGAGATAATAATCTTCCCAGTATTACAGGTGCTTATGAAATCTTTACCCGAGCAAATGCCTATAATAAGATAAGCAGCAAAAAAGAGTTATTTACCATACAATTGGCCGGTATTTCTGAAAAAATAGAGTTCAATGGCGGATTATTTACCGTAAAACCACATGTTAATATCTCCGCAGTTACGAAAACTGACCTTATCATTATACCTTCTCTAAACCATAATTATAATATTGCGCTAAAAGATAATGAGCAATTATTGCCGTGGTTAGAAAAACAATACGCAAACGGTGCCGAAATTGCCACGATTTGCACCGGCGCATTTGTGCTTGCAGCGTCTGGATTATTAGACGGGAAAAGCTGTTCTACACATTGGTCCGTAACCGAAAATTTCAGGTCAATGTTTCCTAAAGTGAATTTACAAGTCGATGAATTAATTACGGATGAAAAAGGAATATATACGAATGGCGGCGCTTATTCGTTTCTTAATTTGATGATTTATCTGATTGAGAAATACTACGACCGAAATACTGCAATTTATTGTTCGAAAGTTTTTCAGATCGAAATGAACCGAAATACGCAATCGCAATTTGCCATTTTCACAGGTCAAAAAAAACACGATGACGAAATGGTTCAATTGGCACAATCTTACATCGAAAAGAACTTAGAAGAAAAAATATCTATTGGAGAATTATCCTCAAAACTAAATGTTGGAAGAAGAAATTTTGACCGAAGATTTATAAAAGCCACCGGAAATACTCCTGTAGAATATTCGCAAAGAGTGAAAATGGAAGCTGCAAAAAAAGCCTTTGAAACCAACCGAAAAACAATAAACGAAGTAATGTACGAAGTCGGTTATTCTGATGTAAAAGCATTCCGCGAAGTATTCCGAAAAATTACCGGAATGTCTCCGTTAGAATACAAAAGAAAATACCATAAAGATGTCGTTTTGGTTGCCTAAAACTTATTTACAACGATAATTTCTTTTTTGGATCAATACAAAAAGCTGTAGAGAAATATAATTATATTGTATTGACTAATAATTTTAACCGCAAAGTGCGCTAAGCTTTGTATTTAATAGTATGTTTAAAAAAATAAAGTTCGCAAAGCTTTGTGTTGATCTGTCTTTGCGAACTTTGTGTTTTCTATGTGTGAAGTAAAATTAAATCTTAGCGCACTTTGCGGTTAAATTCATCCCTAATTTTTATAGCTCAATAGGTTTAAATTTTTCCTTTTTAGGCTAACTAATATTTATGCTTAAATTTTCTCACTCCACAGGTTTTTGTGTTGATGCTCCTTTTTTGAGAAACTCATAAAAAAAGACTGTTCAGCAAATCTAAACAGTCTTTTTTATCTTAAAGTGCATTAAAGCTTACGCCATAAATAATGCATATTTATTGTAGTTGTATAAAACCTGATCATAAGGCACTAAAGGCGTAGCAACTTTCTCTGAAGAAGCTTCGAATTTGATACCATTGTGTTTTCTGAATAAATAGATTTCTTTCAAACAATTTGACAAACTCTGGTGAATTGATGTCGTAAAAGTAGGCAACTGTTTGTCTCCTACCAACAAATCAATTTGATAATTTGAGCTGCTTTTTGATAAATTGTTTCCTATTATTCTTAACGTAAAATTGGTCTTTTTGCCGTATTGTTCACCTTGATACTGTACTACCATATTCTTATTATTAAAAAGGTTAAATTGTTTTTTTTTAGAACTTCAACATGCTTATAAGTTGAATTCAGAATTAAAGTTATGAAAAAAAAGTAAGTTCCTATATAAACTTACCTTAAATTATTAAATCAATACAAAGTTAGCACAAATTCTATTTTCGAAACCTATTTATTTCTTCTTAAAAACCAGATTTATTGCCATTTTCCCGCCAAAACTTTATTATAAATATCGGCAGCAAACAAAGGCGTTTCTTCGGCATTATGTTCTTCTACGTTTTGAAGCATTTGGCTTTTTACAGGAATTAAATCTGTAATATTCACAGATTTTAATAAAGCTAAAAATTCATCGGTTGAAGATACTTTTACACTATTTTCCAGTTCGCAAGTATTGGCTGTTAAGGCATTGATTTTAAGTTCCCAGGTAATTCCAAGCTTCGTATTACCTAAACCCGAAAAAGAATCTGAAATCGAATTTACTCTGCAATGCTCTTTATTCCCTATTTCCTCAATATAATGTTGAACCAATAGATTATCAGCTACTTTTTCGACATTTATAGACATTCTTTTTCCATCTATCGAACTAGAAATTCCACCCGCGATATGATTTACAGAACAAGATTGATATTCCTCATCTTTTAGTGTAAAAAGCCAATCCGTAAGATCTATTTTTTCTACAGCACAATGAATCGTTGCTTTTGCTGTACATTCGGCTAATAGTTCCATTTTTACGATTCTAAAGATTTTACAAATTCATCAGCAGACAAAAGTGAATGTCCGTAATTAGGAAAATTAGTTTCTACCGTTGCCCTGATTTCTTCGGGATTAAAAGCGCCAATTCCGTCCTTGATTAACGTCACGTGATAACCCAATTCTACGCCATATCTCGCAGTCGAATCAACACAAGTATTGGCACGCATTCCAGCGATAATAATATGATCGATGTCGTGCATTTTTAGAAGAAAATCCAAATCAGTATTGGCAAAACCACTCGCTGTCCAATGGTTTTGGGCGATCAAATCTCCTTCAACAGGCAAAAGTTCCGGATGAAACTCTGCTCCCCAACTTCCTTTCTCAAAAAGAGTCAAATTTTTACTTCCGTTATGAGAAGGTGAAAAAAACTTCCAATTCAAATAATCTCCCTTTTGCGTATGCCTGTGCGGTGCATAAACAATCTTGATATTTTTTTTTCGGGCTGCTTCCAAAACCTTTTTCATGTTTTGAACGACATTTCCTCCTTCGACCGTTTCTTTTACAAAAGGCCAAAGTTTCCCTTTGTCCGAAAGAAAATCATTAAAAGGATCAATTAATACTAACGCAGTTCTGTTGTTTTGATACGTACTCATGATTTAAACTATTAGTGATTAAAATACTTTGTTTTTTCACTTCAAAATCTAAACCCTAATTTAAATTACTGAATATCAATAATTTACAAAACAAACCCGTTTGATATATCGCTAATATTCTGATTTTCATCGAAATATCACGACATAAAAAAAACCGTAACGAATTACGGTTTTCACAATTAACTAAATATATTTAATCAACTTTTTTAACGATTGTAAAATTCATTCATAAGCACGATTAATTTTCTATTATTACGGTATTATCCTTTTCTGCATTTAGTTCTAACAAAAACATATTTCCGTTTTCGTCGAACATCGTCATATTTAAAGCATCCAATAATGCTAAGTTTTTTGATACACCTCCGGCAAATTTATTGTACGAAAGATTCATCTCAGATAAATTATGCAACTTTTCAAGTCCTTTAGGAATCTCACCTTCAAAACCATTATTAAACAAACTAAGATTTTGCAAAGCATTGAAATTTACCACTTCTCCACTCAAACTTCCTGAGAATTTATTACTATTTAAAAGTAAAATCTTTAACGCAGGAATCTTATAAATCGAATTTGGCAATTGCCCTTCAATCTCATTATCAAATAAAGACAGCACTTCTAATTGGTTTAGTTTTCCAATCTCCAAAGGCAATTCTCCTGAAATTTTATTCTTAGAAAGTTCTAAATCCCTTAGCTTTTGCAAATCACAAATAGTTTCCGGTATTGCTCCCGAAAGCTGATTAAGCGAAATATCTAAAACTTCAAGCTCCTTGAAATTATTAATTGCTTTTGGTAATTGACCTTGTAATTTATTTTTATGTAAATCAACAGAAGTCAAATTCACTAAATCAAAAAACTCAGAAGGCAATTGTCCTTCCAGATTATTGTCGCCTAAATTAAGCGCCGTTACCTTTCCATTTTCGATCTGAACACCATACCACGTTGAAACTGACAATGATAAATCCCATTTAATTTTCCATTGTGATCCATTTGTTGCGTAATATAATTTTATCAGAGCGTCTTTTTCTTTATCAGATACAGTATCTGCAAAAATATTCAGCGTAAAACCGAATATTAACAAAAGAGTTGTTAGGCATTTCATAACAGATTTGGGGTTTTGTTATCTGTGATAAAATTATGCATTTCATAGATATAAAGCGTGTAATGTCGATAAAGTGTTGATAAGTAATTTTTTAACATGAATTTACTTACTTTTATTAAAAATCACAAAATTATATTTTTTTGATTAAATTTGATCAACTAATTCTAAAAACCTCATATTATGGAAATTAAACCTATTGCATTGCTTTTGGCGGCTGTTGTAACACTTGTCGTTGGTTTTATTTGGTACAACCCAAAAGTGTTCGGAACAATCTGGATGAGAGAAAATAATCTCACTCAGGAACAACTTCGAACAGGAAATATGCTTAAAATTTTCGGCTTAACGTATGTTTTTTCTTTAATGATTACCGTAATCCTGATGGCAGTGACCATCCATCAAACTGGCGCGGTAGGAATGGTAGGCGGACCACCTTTGCTGGCTAATGCAAAACCATCATTTGCAGCTTTTATGGCTGACTACGGAACGGCTTATCGCACCTTCAAACACGGATCTCTTCATGGATTTATGTCGGGCTTGTTTTTTGCTTTTCCTATAATTGGAATTAATGGTTTATTCGAAAGAAAATCATGGAAATATATCTTTATTCATGCCGGATTCTGGATCGTTTGTCTTACTTTAATGGGAGGAATTATTTGTGGATTTGCTTAAATAATAAAAAACAGAAACCCGTTTGATTTTGATGTCAAACGGGTTTTTCTTAATAATAACTTAAACAAACGGAGTTATTATAAATATTACCTAATTTTGAAGAAATTAGCACACTCTTTTGACTACAACTTTTTCTTTCCGGATTTACAACAGCACATCATTACTGCCTTTAGAATGGAATTCGCTGGCTGTAGATAATATTTTTTTGACCCGAGAATATCTTGAAGTCCTGGAAAATTCTTGTCCGGTAAATATGATTTGTCATTTTATTGGAATTTTTAGCGACGATAAACTAGTCGGAATTGCCTTAACTCAATTTTTATTTGCCGAAAAACTGGAATCGTTTGGAGAACGCGATCAGTGTTTAAAAACTTCTGTGCGTAATTTTGCTTTCAAAAATTTTGCTTCACATGTTTTATTCGTTGGCAATAATATGCTTACAGGTCAAAATGCCTTTGCTTTTAATAAAGAAGCAAACCAGTCTAAACTGATAAAAACATTGCATAAAGCAATTAATCAGCTTAAGAAAGACTTGAAAGCGAGTGGAAAAAAAGTTCATATTACAAGTATAAAAGATTTTACTGCAAAAGAAATCGAACCTTTGCAAGCCGAATTTAAAAACAATTATACGTTTTCGACTCAGCCAAATATGGTTTTCGAAATCAACAAAAATTGGACTTCTGAACAAGATTATATTGATGCTTTATCCAAGAAATACAGAGATCAATACAAACGCGCCCGCAAAAAAGCAGACGGAATAGTTAAACAAAAAATGACTCTGGCCGAGATTAAAAAATACGAAGATGTTATTTATGATTTGTATTTTCATGTCGCCAAAAATGCGCCTTTTAATACTTTTTTCTTAGCCCGAAATCACTTTAGTTTCTTTAAAGAAATTATGAAAGATGATTTCTTATTCTATGGTTATTTTTTAGATGAAAAATTAATAGGTTTCAATACATTGATCAAAAACGGCAATGTAATGGACACTTACTTTTTAGGATATGACGAAACGATTCAGCGCGAAAAAATGCTATATTTAAACATGTTATACGATATGATCGCGTATTCTATAAATCAGGGTTTCTCAGAGATTGTTTTTGCCAGAACTGCGCTTGAAATTAAAAGTTCTGTTGGTGCAAAACCTCTAAAGATGTACGGGCTTATTACGCACAGCAATACTTTGATTAATCATAACATTGCTAAACTGTTCAATTATCTTGAGCCTAAAACTGATTGGCAGGAAAGGAATCCGTTTAAGTAAAATTATAACTTTTTTCAGGAGCTAATCCCGCTATCCGTTACAATCTTTTGTGTCGAACCCCGCCACAAAAGGATTTCCACTTCTATCGGGGCTAGATAAATTTCTTTTTTATAAGAACTTTATCGTTTACTTGTCATTTCGACGAAGGAGAAATCACACATAAAACTCCGTTCCTAAATTCGCCAATCTTTATCGAATTCCTAGTGTGATTTCTCCTTTCGTCGAAATGACAAAAATGTGCGTACTTATTTTAAGTGCAAACCTTAAAAAAATCAAACTCTTGATTTAAACTTAAGGAATTGCAATTTTCATTTGTTTGTGCAGAATATGAATTTCCAAATCAGTTTGTGCGCCACAATATTCGCCATCAATCTGAAAGTTTACCGGATAATCTGTTTTTATTGTCGCTTGATCTGTTGAAATAATCACTATATCATCAGAATCAATTGGCATATTTCCGGTAATTATTTTCCCGATTAGTAACAAATCAAGATTTTTTAAAATTACCAATTCGAACTTCCCATCGTTCATCGCGCCATTTGGATTGATGATTACGCCGGTTCCGTATTTTTGAGAATTGGCAATTACAATCATTCGTGCCGTATGTTCAACAGTTTCATTATTAGCCGAAATTGTCGCCACAAAAGGTTCTTCGGATTCTTTTAATGCCGAATAAGCTTGTAATGCATAACCCCAAAAACCACGTAAATTACTTTCTTCGTAGTTCTTGACTAGGTTTGCATTGACTCCAATATCGCTTAAATGGATACTTTTTTTGCCGTTAATGCAAATCATATCCATTTCGATATAATGGTGCAAAAAAGCTATTTTCAGGTTCTCCTCGATTGTTGGAGGCAAATCCAAATCTACAGACAATCCATTGGCTGAACCTGCGGGCAAAATACCAATAATTACATCGTATTGCTCCATTGCTTCGGCAACCATTTTTATAGTTCCGTCACCTCCGGCTACAACAATACGTTCCGGTAAATACTGATTATAAAGTGCTTGTATTCTTTTTTGATCCTGTTCTCCGGTAGTTTCATAAACTTCCAGATCAAAATGATTTGTAGTTGCAAACTCTTGCACAGCTTCAATTAAATCTGATTTATCCAAATCTCCGGAAATAGGGTTTACAACAAATATGATATTCTTTTTCAAAATTTTATTTTTAAAACCAATTAAAATAATTAATTTACATCGTCATCTATAAATATACGCAATTAATGAAACCAATCTTACAATTATATCGAGGTTATGCCAACGAAGAAGAATTAATTGTAATGGGCCACGTTTTTAAAAGAACGTATGATTATGATTTCCAGAAGAAAAATTTCAAAAACGCCACTTCGATTATCAATCAATTTAGGATAAAAACACTTGAGAATTTTGACATTTATTTAAAATTCGGCAATCAGGAAATTCACACCAAAACACTCGATGACGGTTATTTTAAGTTTTGTATTCCGCTGGAACAAGAGACTCATTTTGGATGGATGGAATACGAAGTAAGTATCAAAGATGGTGATAAAACGATAACCGAAAAAGGGAGTTTCATAAGACCTCACAAAGGAAAACTGGGAATTATATCTGATATTGACGACACTTTCCTGATTTCACATACTCAGAATTTCTTCAAAAAAATCTACATTCTTTTATTTAAAAATGTAAATGACCGCAAAGTCTTTACGGATGTTGTACCACATTATCAAGCTTTGAGCTCCGCAGGCCGACATAATAAAGAAGAGGAAAATGCTTTTTTCTATGTCTCAAGCAGTGAATGGAATTTGTATCGCTTTATTGTGAAATTCACCAAAATACATCATTTGCCAAGAGCTGTTATTTTACTGAAAGACATTAAAAGAGGTATCACTGATTTCTTCATGAGCGGACGCGGAAATCACGATCATAAGTTTGATAAAATAAAACACGTTTTAGAGTTTTATCCCAATCTGAAATATGTTTTATTAGGTGATGATTCGCAACACGATCCGGTTTTATATGAACGAATTTGCAAAATATTCCCTGTAACCGTAAAAGCGGTTTATATCAGACAAACGGGTAATCATCAAAAAGAAGCCACTAAAAAAATCATGAAAAACTTAGAGAATCTGGAGGTTTCTGTTTGTTATTATAAACATAGCAGCGAAGCGATTATGCATTCAAAAAGTATTGGACTTATTTAGTGAAATTTGATTTTTGTAAGATGTTAAATGCGAAAGATAAATAAACGGAGTAAAACACAGCGTTTTTTTGTCATCCTGAGGAACGTTGTGAAAAATTCTAAACTTGAAACCTGAAACAAAAACCACTTGAAACTCCTTTTTCTAGCCCAGATTGAAGAGGAAAGCCCGGAGCAAAAAAAAATTGCATTTCTTGTTGAAAAAAAGCGACTGAAAGAAGCTCTTTTTGCAACATTAGAAACGCATTTTTTTTGTATCCCGATAGCTATCGGGATGAAACGGAAAGCTGGAAATAGCTCCTAAATCAAATATTAAGCATTAAAATTATCAATCTCTTCCTGAACGATTTCCCAGTCAAGAAGTAGTTGATCTAAATCTTTTTTCTTTTTGTTGTATGCTGTAAAAAACGAAGCGTCTTCGATATGTTTATCATAGTTTGACGCTAATAATTTATCGTCATGCTGAATGTCTTTTTCTAATTGCTTGATCTGACTTTCAACTTTACTCAATCGGTTTTGAAGCGCTTTACCTTTTTTCTGATCTTCGTAGGATGTTTTGTTATTTTCTTTTGGAGCAGCCGCTTTTTCAACGTCTTTTTTCTCCACTTCACGCATGTTCTCAAGATTGCGCTGCTCTAAGAAATAATTGATATCTCCTAAATATTCTTTGATCTTTTGATCTTTGAATTCGTAAACAATATTCGACATTCCCTGCAAGAAATCTCTATCGTGAGAAACTAATAATAGGGTTCCTCCAAACTTTTGAAGTGCCGCTTTCAATACGTTTTTAGATTTAATATCTAAGTGATTCGTAGGCTCATCCATTAGTAAAACGTTGATTGGCTGTAATAGTAATTTACAAAGTGCCAAACGGTTACGTTCTCCTCCTGAAAGTACTTTTACTTTTTTCTCAACATCGTCTCCGCGGAATAAAAATGATCCTAACATGTCACGAACTTTAGAACGGTTGGTGTCCATTGCAGCATCTTCCATCGTTTGAAGAAGTGTAATTTCGCCATCAAGATATTCTGCCTGATTTTGAGCAAAATATCCTAATTGCACGTTATGTCCTAATTTGATGCTTCCTTCGTATTCGAATTCATCAACAATTGCTTTAATAAAAGTTGATTTTCCCTGGCCATTTTGTCCCACAAAAGCAATCTTGCTTCCGCGTTCTACTAATAAACTAATATCTTTTAGAATGGTTTTATCTCCGTATGCTTTGGTAACGTTATCTGCTTCTACCACAACTCTTCCTGGTTCTTTTGAAACCGGAAATGAGATATTCATTACTGAATTGTCGTCTTCATCAACTTCAATTCGTTCTACTTTATCTAATTTTTTAATCAACGATTGCGCCATTGAAGCTTTTGAAGCTTTTGCACGGAATTTCTCGATTAACTTTTCTGTTTCTTCAATTTTCTTCGCCTGATTCTTTTGCGTTGCCAATTGTTTTTCACGGATTTCATGACGCAATTCTAAATATTGAGAATATGGCTTATTGAAATCATATGCTTTTCCTAATGAAATTTCGATCGTACGATTCGTAACATTATCCAGGAACATTTTATCGTGCGAAACAATTACAACAACTCCGGGATAACTGCGCAAGAAACTCTCTAACCAAATGATACTTTCGATATCCAGGTGATTCGTAGGCTCATCCAGAAGCAATACATCATTTGATTGTAATAATAGTTTTGCTAACTCGATACGCATTCTCCAACCTCCTGAAAATGTTTCGGTTTGGTTATTGAATACTTCTCTTTTGAAACCTAATCCTAAAAGAATTTTCTCTGTATCACCTACATAATTATAACCTCCAAGAAGGTCAAAACGATGTGTGTAATCAGATAAATCTTCAATGATTTGGCCGTATTCTTCACTTTCATAATCGGTTCTGGTAACCAATTGATGATTGATTTCTTCTAATTTTTTCTCTACAATTTTAATATCGGTAAAAGCTTCATAAGCTTCTTCTAATACTGTTCTTCCGCGTTCAAAATCGATATCCTGACGTAAAAATCCCATTCGGATATCTTTCTCCTGAGAAATAACTCCGGAATCAGGAGCAAAATCTCTTGCCAGCATTTTAAGCATTGTTGATTTTCCAGCACCGTTTTTCCCGACAAGTCCAACTCGGTCTCCGGCACCTAAACGAAAAGTTACTTCTTCGAATAAATAAGTACCACCAAAAGAAACCGATAAATTGTGTATATTAAGCATGTAATGTTATTTTATAACTAATTGATTGTGTAAATTTACACTCCCAATTTAATGGGTAATTTAATTTTTTGCAAATGTTAAAAAAAGGATCGAAACTAAATAGTATTTTAACAGGAAGTTGTCCAAAATGCCAAAAAGAAAGTATGTATTCGGACAGAAACCCGCTTCATTTGACTAAAGTTCTCAAAATGAACGATCATTGTAGCCATTGCGGATTAAAATATCAAATTGAACCTTCGTTTTTTTATGGTGCAATGTATGTGAGTTACGGTTTAAATGTAGCCGTAGGAATTGCCGCATTTATTGTTTCGTTTGTGTTTTTTAAAACCTCAATCGAAGAATCATTTATAGCAATCGTTGTTACCTTAATTCTGTTATTTCCGTTTGTTTTGCGACTTTCCAGAAATTTATACATTAATATGTTTGTTTCTTATGATCCTAATGCTGGAAAGAAATAGAAATTATTTTCTTTTTTTATAAAATCGATTGATATCAATTGTTGGATCCAATGCTGTTTTATTTTCGATAAAATCAAATAAATCCTTTGCCATAGCCGGTCCAAGCATTACACCTCGTGTACCTAATCCGTTTAATAAATGCAGTGATTTGTATTGATTGTGCGTTCCTATAATTGGTCGTCTGTCACGAACAGTTGGACGAACTCCTCCAAAATGAGAAACAATCTCAAAGTCACAATTGATAATTTCTTTTATACGATCAACTAATTCCGTTTTTCCTTCTTCGGTTGGTAAATCGGTTTTATCTTTCCAATTGTATGTTGCACCAACTTTGAATAAATCTTCTCCCAATGGCAAAATAAATACACTGGTATTCACGATTACATCCAAATCGAGTTCTGGTGCTTTTATAATTAAAAGTTCTCCTTTGGTACCATCAAGCGGCAAATCCTGAAAAAATGGATTTGCATGCAATCCAAAGCCTTCTGCAAAAATTATATTTCTAGCCTTATATTCATTATATTGAACATAATCATCCTGAATATGTATTTTAGAATAATCAAATGATTCCTTAAGTAATAATTTATTATCGATTAAGTACTCCTGATATTTATCCAACAATAGGTTTGTATCTACATAACCGGTATGCAAAACTTCTCCGTAATCAAAAGGCGAATCTATCCCGAAATATTTTTTGAAAATTAATTTAGTAGAAAGAAATGGAGCCAGAAGAGGTTTATCTGATGCTGAAAACCAATTATTCTGCTCTTCAATTGAGAAAAATTTTCTCAAAATAGGAAGCTTAAAATTAACTTTGGTTTTCAATTTAGCTTCAATTGTATTGTAGAATTCTTCCATTAATAACAATTGTTCTTCGGCTTTCCAAACTTCGCTAAAACGCTTTAAAATTACCGGATTGTACAAACCTCCTGCAACTCTGGACGAATTTTGAGATTTATCATCTATTACTAAAATAGATTTATCATTTTTAAGGGCAATTTCTGCAAATGAAATCCCTGCCAATCCAGATCCGATAATTAAATAATCAAGCATGTATAAAAGGTAATAAATAAAAAACTCTTGCCACAAAGGTAACAAGAGTTTTTGTTATAATGTAGTTTAGGTACTTAGTAGTTCCACATATCTTCTTCGAAGTTGCGAATCTTTTCTTTTACTCTTTCTGATTCTAACAACTGATTTTGTGCATTGTTTTTCATATAATCTTTGATCTCCCGATCTCCGTACATATTTTCTTCTTTATAAATAACAGAATTAAAACGTCTCGAATTTAAGATCTGATCAAATGAGATTGGGCGTGCCGAATTATTATCATTAAATGCTGTTGCTTCGTTTAGCACCTCTCGGGCATTTGGAAAGAAGACCCAAAATAACTCGATATAATCTTTTTCATCGCTATTCATAGTGTAAACATCCGGAGTCACGGGACAAATTCCTAACAAGCGATATTTCAAATCACCTTGACGTTTATCAAAATACCAATAACCCTTTATTTTATATTGCGTAACATCTGCGGCTGTTAAATCTTGTTTCAAGATATATTCCGCAGGAACTGTTCTTGTTGCTCCAACTGTTTGATCAACATATGTAACAACTTTCTTCTTACCAGTTCCGGTGACAACTTTTTTCTTGACAACATGCGTTCTATAATCATCTGGATATTGATTGATTAATTCTCTACCTGCATCTGTTGTATCAATACGCGATAAGGAACCTTGAATATCCTTCAATGTTTTTTTTGTATTAAAATAACTATCAGAATATACTTCTGTAATTCTGCCAGTTCTCATAGCTTTGGTTAAAACGTCATAAAGAGAACGCCTATCAGAACCAATATTAGCAGTATCTACCGGAAAATAAAAAGGAAAATTAATTTTTTCATTTAAATCGATGATTTCCCAAACTGTTTTTCCCATTAGAACATCTCTGTCATCAATATAACCATAAGCCAATGGTTTATCGTTGTCTGCAATAAGCTGAGCTGCATTCTTTTGTCCAATTTGGTCAGCTGTTTTTGCATTAAGCAAATTTGATTGTGCGCTAGAAGCAAAACTTCCGACAATCAAAAAAATAACGAATAAAAAACTTCTTACTTTCATAATGATATTATTAGAACATAGTAAACGTAAATTTACGCTATTTATTGTTATTTTTCTTACATCATATCAAAAATCGTTAAAAGCACCCAAATTACTAGGAAATCAAACACAAGATTATCAGGTTATTACAAAAAATCAGCAAATTCACTTCAATAAAAGCCAAAAAAAAACTCTTACTACACAAGTAGTAAGAGTTTTTATTATAATGTAATTTGGATCCTTAGTAGTTCCACATATCTTGTTCGAAGTTACGAATCTTCTCTTTCACTCTTTCAGATTCTAACAACTGATTTTGAGCGTTATCTTTCATGTAATCGCTAATTGCTCTATCTCCGTACAAGTTTTCTTCTTTGTAGATTTCTGAATTGAAACGTCTAGAGTTTAGGATTTGATCAAATGAAATTGGAAGTGCCGAATTATTATCGTTAAAAGCTTTTGCTTCATGTAATGCTTCTCTCGCATTAGGGAAGAAAACCCAGAATAACTCAATATAATCCTTTTCGTCACTGTTCATTGTGTATACGTCCGGAGTTACAGGACAAAGTCCAAGTAAACGATATTTCAATTCACTTTGACGTTTGTCAAAATACCAGTATCCTTTAATTTTATATTGTGTAACATCTGCTGCAGTAAGATCTTGTTTCAAGATATACTCAGAAGGAACTGTTCTTGTTGCACCAACTGTTTCATCAACATAAGTAACAACTTTCTTTTTACCTGTACCAGTAACAACTTTTTTCTTCACTACGTGAGATTTGTAGTCATCTGGATATTGGTTGATCAATTCTCTACCAGCATCTGTTGTGTCAATACGTGATAATGCACCTTCGATGTCTTTCATAGATTTTTTAGTATTGAAATAACTGTCGCTATACACTTCAGTTATTTTACCGTTTCTAACGGCTTTCGTCAAAACGTCATATAATGAACGTCTGTCTGAACCAATATTAGCTGTATCTACAGGAAAATATAATGGAAAGTTGATTTTTTCATTCAAATCAATAATCTCCCAAGTAGTTTTTCCCATCAAGACATCTCTATCATCTACATAACCGTAAGCCAATGGCTTATCATTGTCTGAGATAAGTTGTGCAGGGGTCTTAAGTCCTATCTGAGCAGGTGTTTTAGCATTAAGCAAATTAGATTGCGCATTAGAAGCAAAACCTCCAGCGATAGAAACAATAGCTATTAAAAAATTTCTTACTTTCATCATGATATCATTATGAGATATTGAGCGTAGTTTTACCTACTATATTATTGTATTTCGTAAATTACCGGTGCAGTTCTTGGTAATAAATAACTACCAGCTCCAACAAGTTTAGTTTTAATTTCAGAAATAGTAACCTGATCTCCTTTTCCTGCTCTTGAAAGAACTTGTTTACATTGTGCATTTAATTTGTTACCGTTAACAACAACTGTAGGCTGTCCAGCAATTTTCAAGTTAAATCCAACAACATCTAAACCAACTTCAAAATCAAAATCAAGTAATTTAGCACCAATCGTAGCAATTTCTAAGTTAGATCTAGGTCCTTTAACAACACCCATTTCACCTCTAATTGTACCTGTTGGCCCAGGAATACCTTTAATTCTAAATGTTTTCTTATCTGATACTTTATCTCCGTTTGGTAATGTACCAGTTACAGAAATAGTAGCTTCAGTACCTGAACCTGGGTTCATGTTATATTTTCCTGCTTTTCCAGCTGAAGATAATCCCGGAGCACTTGCAACAACTTTATTATCAGCAACACCAGCGAATGATACAGAGATTGGGTTAACAACACCTCTATATACAACATTCATTTTGTCTGCAGAAATTGTAGCAGAGTTTGGTCTTGGTACTACAATATATTTTCCAGCAAATTTAAGTGGAATATTTTTACCATCTTCTAAGAAAGTAAATTGTCCATTAATGTTTTGCTCTCCAACAGCTCCAGCAGTTAATGAAATAACAGCTTGTCCGTTAACAATTTGTCCAGGACCTTGGAAAGAAGTTGGTTTTGTGTTTTCATCATAACGACCTAAAACAACTTTACCAGTAACTTTTTCTCCTTGGAAGTAAGCATTTTTGTCTAAAACAACAATTGCTTGATAATTGCTATAAGAAGCAGCAGCAACCGCAGCTTTTCCTAAAGCAGCACTATAAACATCAGATTCTGCTTTTTGAACGTCATTTTGCCAAGCCGAAAGTTTAGCTAATGAAGCAACAGCTGGGAAACCTTTAAAGTGGTAAGCTAAATATTTATCTTTTAAACCTTCTTTGTTTTTTACGTCTGAAACGTCAAATTTCTTTTCAATTTCAGCTAAAATTGTAGCATATTTTTTATCTGATAAAGCAGATTTCATTGCTGCTTTATATTTCTCAATATGAGAAATAACATCATTCCCTTTTGCAGTATATCCTTCACCAGTAAACCAGTTGTCGATATTATCACCTTTGTCCATAGACTCATAAGGTAATTTTCCAGTTTCTTTATCAGTTTCAAATCCTTTTAAAACATCACCTTTTAGAGATCCGATATATGCGTAAAATTCTTTCGAAGCTGTTTCAACTTGGTGAGCAGTAACTGCAGCAGTTGCGAATTCTCCTTTTGCTTCAGAAGCTTTTTGATCTAAAGACATCAATAAACCAGCATTTGTTTGCTCTGAAGAGGTATTAGCGCTTTCAAATTTTTCATTCATTAAGCCAAAAGCAGATAAAACTTCTTTTGACATATTCATTGCTAACATTGCGATGAAAACCAGATACATCAGGTTAATCATCTTCTGTCTAGGGGTTAATTTTCCTCCTGCCATTTTTTTCTAATTAGTTCTTATTAATAAATTTAATATAATAGTTAAAAACTAATTATCCTTTGTTACTCATTGCAGAAAGCATACCACCGTAAACACTGTTCAAAGAAGCAATGTTTGCAGTCATTGATTGCATTTGTTCTTTTAATTTAGAAGCATTTTCAGCGATTTCGCTGTTTGCTTGTGCATTTCTTGAAGCACTTTCTAATTGTACTTTGTATAAGCTGTTTAATGATTCCATTTGTGCAGCAGCCATAGACATTTCCTCAGCATATTTCTTTTGTCCAGCGATAGAATCTACTGTTGGAGAAATTGCTTTTGCAGCTCCTTCGAAATTTTTGATTGAGTTTCCTAAACTTGACATTAATTCTCCGTCAATTTTAGCTTCTTTCAACATTGTGTCTAATTTTTGAGACAACAATCCTTGAGCATCAGATGGAGTTTCAACTTTGTCCGCTTTTTTTCTAGCTTGACCATTAGCCAATTCCGGGTAAACAAGAGTCCAGTCTAATTCATCGTCAACTGGTTCGAAAGCAGAAAGAGCAAAGATTAACGCCTCAGTTACTAATCCCACAGAAAGCATCAATGTACCAGTTAATGGTCCAATTTCAAAGTGAGTAATTTTGAATAATGCTCCAATAATTACTACTGCCGCTCCCATACCATAAGCGAAATTCATTGCTTTTTTACTTAATAATGCCATAATACTTTTTTTTAGGTTTTAATTTTAAATAGATTCGATTTGGTTATTGATATTAATTATAAATTACTTTTTCTTTTTTCCGCTTCCGGTTGTTTGAGTTCCCATGTAATCTTGTACAGTTCTGAAACCAATATAACTTCTTGCAGAATCAGCATATTCGTGATCACGAGTACTTACTTGTAGGAAGTAAGCAACATCTTTCCAAGATCCTCCACGAACAACTTTTCTTTGGTTGTTTCCATCAATTACGTTAGGGTTCATTGTAGAAACGTATTCATATGCATTTGGATTGTAAGCTGAATCTGTCCACTCTGAAACGTTTCCTGCCATGTTATACAATCCGTAACCGTTTGGCTCATAAGATTTAGCCTCAACAGTATATAAAGCTTCATCAGCTGCATAATCTCCTCTGTTTGGTTTGAAGTTTGCTAAGAAACAACCTCTGTCACTTTTAGTGTAAGGACCTCCCCAAGGATAAGTTGCTGATTCCAGACCACCTCTGGCAGCGTATTCCCATTCTGCTTCAGTTGGTAATCTGAAAGCATTTACTAAATCACGTCCTTTTTTCTTAGATTTGATATAGCTGTTTTTATTTAAAGTTCTCCAAGCACAAAATGCTTTAGCTTGTTTCCAAGTCACACCAACTACAGGATAATCTCCGTAAGCTTTGTGCCAGAAATAATCGTTATGCATTGGCTCATTATATGAGTAAGCGAAATCTTTAATCCAAACTGTTGTATCTGGGTAAACACTAACTTGTTCTGTTTTAACGAAGTCTTTTCTTTTTCCAACTTTAGCTTTTGCAGCAGCCTGAATATCCATCCAAGAATAACGGAATTTCAATTTATTTACATCAATTGTTCTTAAACCATTATATGATTCTTCAATTGGCAAATACATAGAGTCCATTACCTCAGTATAATACTCATCTGGGTAAGCTTTAGTATCTTTAATTAACTTAACTTTTTTGTTCAATTTTCTACCAGCATAAGGATCATCTTTTGTCCCTACACTATAATAGTTATCATACATATATTTATCATAAGCCGTCATCTTGTCCGGCTCAGAATCATTAAATGCATAATCAGCGATACTACCGCCTTTTTTACCTTTAGCGTCACCTGAAGCTTTTTGTCCGGTTTCATCAGCCAAAATAGCTAAACGAACTCTCATTGTAGAGTCTTTTACCCACTCCACAAACTGGCGATATTCGCTATTTGTAATTTCGGTTTCATCCATATAAAACGAACGAACAGTTACTGTTTTAGTCGGAGCATCCTCCACATTAGCTAAATCAGCATCAGCCTTACCCATTATAAAAGATCCACCTGGAACCAAAGTCATTCCATAAGGTTTTTCAGGATGCCATTTCCCTCCTGTAACACCAACCAATTCTCCTTTGTCTCCTGACTTACCACAGCCAATTACCAGTGTTAACATTGCTGCAAATGCAATAAACTTCTTCATATAAATTTGGATTATCTATTCATTATTATAAGTTCGTAAACGTATTTATTATTTATCTAAAAAACAATACTAGTTGCGAAATTTATTTTACCGTTCAAAAATAATGTTAAATAAAATAAAAAAAAAATATTTCCTCGATAAACTGACTTAAAAAATCGACGTAAAACGTTAAATTTTATATTTTGTAAACATTGCCTTACTAATAATTCTTAATGATTTTTTTACATTACAAAAACCGTGAATTTTATTGTAAAGCTTTACTTCATAAAGCATTTTTTCTTTGTGCTTTCCACCATCTTTCAGGCAATTCTTGATTGCAAGCCGAGAGATATTCGTCGTAAGAACACGGTAATAACGTATTTCTTTTCAATTTATTGTGACCATTCGATTCGTAAGGAATTTCTATCCACCAACGTTCCGTTTTATCACTTTTATAAAAAATTAATTCTTCCTCTTCAAGCGGAACAATATATTTTAAATAGTTTGTTCTGCTTCCAAACGGATACTCTTTTGATCGGTAATGATATCCTTCTATAAAATACCAAACGATCTGTGCAATTATTCCAGCTTCCTGCGCTGTACTATTATGATTAAACACTCCAAAAGAGGTAACTTTATCACTAATTCCGGCATATCTGGCAAGAGAACAAATCTCTTTTCCGTTAAAACCATTCGGCTCAAAATAAACAGTATTCCCTGAAGCAGAAGACTTTACCGAATTTAAATCAATACTAACTAAATCAGCATCTCTAAAAACAGGTTCTGCTAAGGCTATCTTATTTGATATTTCGCCCAAACGATACGCATCAAAGAATAATTTTTCGATCAAATCAATTTCTTCCTGCGAATTGTAATAAGTCTGATATCCTATATTACAATAATTGAAGAGGTTATTAGGCTCATCTATTATGATTTTGGTCAAAAAAGAATTAGCCGAAACTGTTTCGTTTTCTTTTCCAAAATCAAATTTATTATCTACAGAAACCAGGTTTACCATTTGCTCTAAATCGTCATAAGCACGATACATTGCATAGGTCAAATCCTGGGAACCTCCTAGGACTATAGGAATCACTTTATTCTTAATTAATGTCGAAGTTACTTTTTTTAATGCAAAATAAGTATCCTCTACAGAGTCTCCGGCAAGTATATCTCCTAAATCTGCAATCGAAGCATCCCAATTACCGGGAAACATGCTGTAAATCTTTTTACGAACTGCCGTAAGATTCACTTCATTAATCATATCACTGCTGCGACGGTCTTCTAAAACACCAACAATAGCAATGTTTATTCTGCTAATATCCGGAAATTGATCTTGAGTATGCAAAACTATTTTGCTTCCCAATTCTTGTGAAGACAACGAACTAATGAATTTTAACACTCCGTCGTTAACTGGTTCTAGAAAATCAAATTCCATTTTTTATTTCTTTTTTGCAGCTGCTTTTTTAGCTGGAGCTTTTTTAGTTGTTGTTGCTTTTTTTGCTGGTGTTTTCTTTGCCGGTGTTTTTTTGGCAATCATTTCCTGAACTTCTTCCAATGTTAATTTTGTCGCATCAACATCTTTACTTAATTCAATTTTGATTTTACCTTTCGTAATAACCGAGCGTCCCCAACGCGCTTTTTCAACCAAAATTCCTTCGTCTTCCCAATTGTGAAGTACTTTATCTATATTTTTTTGTAATTTATCTTCAATTAGTTCTTCAACATCTTGTTGAGATAAATTATCAAAATTGTATTTTTTACTTACGTTAACAAAAAGACCATTCCATTTGATGAACGGACCAAAACGCCCCACACCTTTCTGAACTCCTTCGCCTTTGTAAACAGCGATTGGTGCATCAGCAATAGCTTTTTCGTCAATTAATTCCTGCGCTCTTTCTTTTGAAAGACTTAATGGATCTTCTCCTTTTGGCAAAGAAATAAATACACTTCCGTGACGAACATAAGGTCCGTAACGACCATTACTAACTTCTACTTCTTCTCCTTTATATTCTCCTAAGTTTTTAGGCAATAAAAATAAATTCAAAGCTTCTTCAAGTGTAATGTTTCCTATGTTTTGATCAGACATTAAACTTGCAAACTTCTTGTCTTCATCATCCGCTTCTCCAATTTGAGCCATTGGTCCAAATTTTCCTAAACGAACAGAAACTTGTCTTCCGTCTGCATCTTTTCCAAGGATTCTTTCTCCGCTTTCGCGTTCTGCATTTGCTTCAACCTCTTTTACATTTGGATGAAATTTATTGTAGAATTCCTGCATCATAATTGCCCAGTCAATATTTCCTTCGGCAATTTCATCAAAATCCTGCTCTACTTTTGCAGTAAAATTATAATCCAGAATATTTCCGAAATTCTTCACTAAGAAATCCGTTACAATTGTACCGATATCTGTTGGAACTAACTTCCCTTTATCTGAACCTGTATTTTCTTTTAGCAGCTTCTCTCCTACTTTATTAGCTTGTAAAGTAAGCTGAGTATAATTACGTTCCTGACCTTCAAGAGTTCCTTTTTCAACATAGTTTCTGTTGATGATAGTCGAAATAGTTGGTGCGTACGTAGATGGACGACCAATTCCTAGTTCTTCTAATTTCTTAACCAACGAAGCTTCTGTATAACGAGCCGGAGGTCTTGAATATCTTTCCGTTGCTGTGATATAATTGTTAACTAACTTTTCATTTACTTTTAATGCAGGCAACATTCCTTCTTGTTCTTCTTCGTCGTCATCATGACCTTCTAAATACACTTTTAAGAATCCTTCAAAAAGTAAAACTTCTCCAGAAGCTGTAAAAATTTCGCTGTGATTATTTGCTTCGATTTTTACGTTTGTTCTTTCTAATTGTGCATCACTCATTTGAGATGCCAATGTTCTTTTCCAGATCAAATCATACAAACGAGCCTGATCACGATCGATATTTACCGTGTGACGAGACATATCTGTAGGACGAATTGCTTCGTGCGCTTCTTGTGCTCCTTTGCTTTTGTTAGCAAAAGTTCTAGGCTTAGAAAATTCTTTTCCGTATGATTTTATGATTTCAGCTTCTGCAGCGCTCATTGCTTCAGTAGAAAGATTCACACTATCCGTTCTCATATAAGTAATAAGTCCGGCTTCGTACAAACGCTGTGCAAGCTGCATGGTGATTCCAACCGGCAAATACAATTTTCTTGCTGCTTCTTGTTGCAAAGTAGAAGTTGTAAATGGTGCTGTTGGTGATTTTTTGGTAGGTTTAGTTTCTAAATCTGCTACCTTATATTGTGATCCGATGTTTTGATTTAAAAAATCTTCGGCTTCTTTTTTAGTATTGAAGTTCTTTGGTAATTTGGCTTTGAAAGTTTTTCCTGCCTCATTCACAAATTCTGCTACGATAGAATAACTCGCAACGGCATTAAAGTTTTGGATTTCGCGTTCTCTCTCAACAATTAAACGAACTGAAACTGATTGAACACGTCCGGCAGAAAGTCCACCTTTAATTTTTCTCCATAAAACCGGAGATAATTCATAACCTACTAAACGGTCTAAAACACGACGTGCTTGTTGTGCGTTTACTAAATTATAATCTATTTCTCTTGGATTCTCGATTGCTTTAAGAATCGCTGATTTTGTAATTTCGTGAAAAACAATTCGCTTTGTTTTTTTAGTATCTAGTTTTAATTCTTCCGCCAAGTGCCATGAAATAGCCTCTCCCTCGCGGTCCTCATCGCTTGCTAGCCAAACCATTTCGGCATTCTTAGATAGTGTTTTCAGTTTACTTACTAAAGCTTTTTTGTCTGGAGAAACTTCGTATTTAGGTTTGAATCCATTCTCAACATCTACCCCTATTTCTTTTGAAGGTAAATCTGCTATATGTCCGTAACTTGACTCTACCTGAAAATCACTTCCTAAAAATTTCTCTATCGTTTTCGCCTTTGCAGGTGACTCCACTATTACTAAATTCTTTGCCATTGCTCTATTTTTCTGCAACAAAAGTATCTATTTTTTTTAAATATCAGCCTTACGAATGCATTTTTGAGTTATTTTAATATTATGTTTCTTAAAATTGAAGATTTATCTGTATTCCTACCTATAATATATATAGGTACAATTTTTAAAGGTTTATGACCGAGAAATGTTCTTTTTTTACCGTAAACCCCTAGCCCGGATTGTAGTGGAAAGCCCGGAATAAAAAACGCAAAAGTTTCTTGTTTTAAAAAAGCGACCAACGGAAGCTCTTTTTAAAACTTTAGAAACTTTGCGTTTTTTATGTCCCGATAGCTATCGGGATGTAGCGGAAAGCCGGAAATAGCTTCTCAAAAGAAATATTTAACCACAAAGTTCACAAAGTTTCCCGCAAAGCTCGCTAATTTTTAATCTGAGCTGAAGATTTCAGGTGAAGTTCGCAAAGCTTTGAGAATTATTTTAATCTGTGGCTATTATTATTTTAGATTGTTGATTTTAGATTCCCTTATTCTTTGTCGGTTCCAACAATCTAAAATCTGAACTCTAAATTCTAAAATTCCAATAATCTTAACTCTAAATTATAAAATCTTTTCTCTGCCATCTTGTCACATTGACCGCATTTACGTTATCTTTGCACTTTGAAATTATACAATGGAAAAGATTATTGAGGAAAGCAAACAGGGCGAAAGTCTTGTTTTGGAGAATAAACCTGAGAATACGAAAAAACTTTTTATAGAAAGTTACGGTTGTGCGATGAATTTTTCGGACAGTGAAGTCGTAGCTTCCATTTTATCAATAAACGGATACAATACTACTCAAACTCTTGAAGATGCTGATTTAGTCCTGGTAAACACCTGCTCGATTCGAGATAAGGCTGAGCAAACTATTCGTAAACGTCTGGAGAAATATAATGCGGTAAAACGTATTAACCCAAAGATGAAAGTGGGCGTTTTGGGCTGTATGGCCGAGCGTTTGAAAAGTCAGTTTCTGGAGGAAGAAAAAATAGTAGATCTTGTCGTAGGACCTGATGCTTACAAGGATTTGCCAAATTTATTGGCGGAAGTTGAAGAAGGACGCGACGCCATTAATGTAATTTTATCGAAAGAGGAAACTTACGGAGATATTTCGCCGGTTCGTTTGATGAGTAACGGAATTACGGCGCTGGTTTCGATCACTCGTGGTTGCGATAATATGTGTACTTTTTGTGTTGTACCTTTTACTCGTGGTCGTGAGCGTAGTCGTGAACCTCAAAGTATTATGAAGGAAATTCAGGATTTATGGGATAAAGGTTTTAAGGAAATTACGCTTTTAGGTCAAAACGTTGATAGTTACCTTTGGTACGGCGGCGGTTTGAAAAAAGATTTTGTAAATGCTACTGAAATGCAAAAAGCAACTGCTGTTGATTTTGATCAATTGCTTGAAATGGTTGCTGTTGGTTTCCCAAAAATGCGTATTAGATTTTCGACTTCGAATCCGCAGGATATGCACGAAAGTATCTTGCATGTTATTGCAAAATATCCAAATATCTGCAAACACATTCACTTGCCGGTTCAATCTGGAAGTGACCGAATTCTAAAAGAAATGAATCGTTTGCATACTCGCGAAGAATACATGACTTTGATTGATAAAATTAAAGCTATTATTCCGAATGCTTCGATTTCGCAAGATATGATTGCCGGTTTCCCAACAGAAACGGAACAAGATCACCAAGATACAATGAGCTTAATGGAATATGTGAAATATAATTTTGGTTATATGTATTCGTATTCTGAGCGTCCGGGAACTTTGGCCGGAAGAAAAATGGAAGATGATGTTCCGGAAGAAACTAAAGCGAGAAGATTACAGGAAATTGTCGATTTACAACAAAAACACGCTTGGTTCCGCAGTGAAGAATTCGTGGGACAAATTGTTGAAGTTTTAGTCGAAAAAGTATCCAAAAAATCAACTGAAGAATTCTCAGGAAGAAATTCTCAAAGTATTACTGTAGTTTTCCCTAAAGAGAATTATAAGATTGGGGATTTTGTAAATGTGAGAATTACAAGTTGTACTTCTGGAACTTTAAAAGGTGAAGCGATTGGATTGAGCGCAATGAATTAAAATATTTGTTTCAGGTTTCAAGTTTTTTTTGTTTCAGGTTATTCGTAACTTGAAAATTGAAACCTAAAAACAAACAATATAAGCACTAGGTTAAAAGTTAAAATTTCAGTTTCAATGAGAAACCTGAAACTTGAAACAAATAAAAACTTGAAACAAAAACATACATGGAAACAGTTCAAGCAATTAAACAGCGATTTGAAATTATTGGAAATGATCCTAAGTTAAATCGTGCCATCGAAAAAGCGATTCAGGTTGCTCCTACTGATATTTCGGTAATGGTAACTGGGGAAAGCGGTGTTGGTAAAGAAAATATTCCAAGAATAATACATTCGCTTTCGCACAGAAAGCATGGTAAATATATTGCGGTAAACTGTGGAGCAATTCCGGAAGGAACTATTGATAGTGAACTTTTTGGTCACGAAAAAGGTGCTTTTACAGGTGCAACAAGTACGCGTGAAGGTTATTTTGAAGTAGCCGACGGCGGAACTATTTTCCTTGACGAAGTTGGTGAATTACCGTTAACAACTCAGGTTCGCTTGCTTCGTGTTCTTGAAAATGGTGAGTTTATAAAAGTTGGTTCGTCTCAGGTTCAGAAAACAAATGTTAGAATCGTAGCGGCAACAAACGTGAATTTATTCAATGCAATCGAAAAAGGAAAATTCCGTGAAGATTTGTATTATCGTTTAACAACTGTCGAAATTACTTTACCGCCTTTACGCGAAAGAAACGAAGATATTCATTTGTTATTCAGAAAATTTGTTGCTGATTTTGCACATAAATATAAAATGCCTCCGTTGAAATTAGACGATGATGCAGTTCAGCTTTTGCAAAAATTCAGATGGAATGGTAACATTCGTCAATTGCGAAATGTAGCGGAACAAATTTCGGTTCTGGAAACTAATCGCGATATTTCATTAGCAACTTTACAATCATATTTGCCTACTGAAGGAAGCAATTTGCCTTCTGTAATTAGCGACACGAAGAAAGACAGCGATTTTAGTACGGAAAGAGATATTCTGTACAAAGTGCTTTTTGACATGAAAAGTGATCTGAATGATTTGAAGAAACTCACTCTTGAATTGATGAAAAACGGAACATCAAAAGTGCAGGATATCAATCCGAATCTGATTCAGAAGATATATGGTTCTCAGGAAAATGAAAGTGAAATAGATTTTGAAGAAGAGCCAAGAACGGCTGTAATGACACCAACAGTACGTGAAGAAAATTATCAAATGCAAGATGATAATTATTTGTTTGCCGAAACAATTGAGGAAGAAGAAGTTTTGCGTTTAGAACAAAAAGAAATCGAAATGATCAAAAAATCATTAGAGAAAAATAAAGGTAAACGAAAAGCTGCTGCAGACGAATTAGGCATTTCTGAACGAACTTTATATAGAAAAATTAAACAATTTGATTTGTAGTTTTGTCACAAAGACACCAAATGTTTTAGACGAAAATGAATATCTTTGAACTCTTAAAGTAAAAAATGAAAAACTTAAAATATCTTCTAATTCTATTAATAGCAACAACTTTTAGCGGTTGCAACGTTTATAATTTTACAGGAACAGGAAAAATTGACGCCAAAACTTTTCAGGTTAACTTTTTTCAAAATAATGCCGATTTAGTTGAGCCTGGAATCGACAGACAATTTACACTTGCTCTTCAGGATTTGATCATGGGGCAAACTAACTTAAACTTAGTTAGTAATGGTGGAGATTTAGTTTACGAAGGAGAAATTGTCGATTATAGAACAACTCCTATGACTGCAACTGCAGATCCGGAACATCCAGCATCTCAAAACCGTTTAACGATTCGTGTGCAAGTTAGGTTTACCAATAAAAAGAAAGAAACTGACGATTTTGAAAAATCATTCGAGTTTTACTATGACTTTCCAGGACAAGGTTTACCTACAGGAGCAATTTTAAATGAAGCGCTAAAAGTTATTTTTGAGAGAATTACTCAGGATATTTTTAATGAGTCACTTGCAAAATGGTAATTTTTATGTTTAATTGGTAAATCGTTTATTCGTTAAATCGATTAAATAAATTCCCGATTAAACAGTAAAAAGTTGATTTGTTTAATTGGTTAATCGTTAAATCGATTCGACAATTAAACAAATACACGGTTAAACAATAAAAACGATTAAACAATAAATAATGAACGTAACTGATTATACTTACTTAATGAACAAACCCGATGCTATTACAGAAAAGCAAACGGATGCATTGGGAAGTGTCTTGAATGAATTTCCGTATTTTCAAAGTGCCCGTGCATTGCGATTAAAAGGACTTTATAATCAAAACAGCTTTAAGTATAATTATGCCCTAAAAGTTACAGCGGCACATACTTGTGATCGTTCGGTTTTATTTGATTTTATAACTTCGGAAGAATTTACTGCTATCCAAAGCGAATATTACGATAAAAAGCTAAAAGACCTTCTGAATATTACTGTTTTTGACAGTGAAATAATCTCGGCAGAACAAAGTAAAAAAGTTGCAGAAGTACGAATTGATCCAATTGAAAAATCAATTTTAAATTCTATTAAAGAAGCTACATCTGTTACTTTTGAAAAACCTGTAATCATTGATGAGCCTATTTTAGATTCTTTTAAAGAAGTGTCAACAACAACTTTTGAAGAACCTATAAAAATAGAAGACCCTAAAATTGAACCAATTAGTGAGCAAGCAATTTTAGATTCTTTCAAAGAAGTAGCAACTTTATCTTTTGAAGAACTTTCAAAAATTGACGAACCTAAAATTGAACCAATTAGTGAGCAGGCAATTTTAGATTCTTTTAAAGAAGTAGCAACTCTATCTTTTGAAGAACCTGCAAAAATTGAGAAACCTATAATTGAACCAATTAGCGAGCAAGCAATTTTAGATTCTTTTAAAGAAGTAGCAACTTTATCTTTTGAAGAACCTCTAAAAACAGAGGAACCGAAAATTGAAATAATTAACGAGGAAGCAATTTTAGATTCTTTTAAAGAAGTAACAACAACTTTTGAAAAACCTGCTGAAACTGAGGAACCAAAAATTGATGCTATAGTTGAGCAGCCTGCTTTAACTTCTGATAAAGAAGAAACAAGCCTAACTTTTGAAGAACCTGCGAAAATCGAGGAACAAAAAGTTGAACCCATTATTGAACAGCCTGTTAAAATAGCAACTTCGACCTTTTTTGACGAAACAGTTGATGATGAAACTCCAGAAGTACAAATTGATCCAATTGAAAAATCAATTTCAAATTCTATTGAAGAAGTTTCAACAACGGTTCCTGAGGAATCAACAGAAATTGAAGAATCTAAAGAGATTGAAATTCCGGTAACTGTAAAAAATGCAGAAGAGAATCTGGAAATAGGAAAACCATTGGACTTTTCCGTTAATGAGAAACATTCTTTTCAGGAATGGCTGCAATTAGCCAAAACTGAACCTATAGACAGAACAGAAGAAATCCAGGAAAAAGAAACTCCACAAGAAGAAAAAAAAACGGAAGAACCAACTGAAATAAAAGTTGACGACGAAGAACTAGACGAAGAGAAAAAGAAAAAAGCTGAGATAATCGATAAATTCATTGAAACGAACCCTAAAATTTCGCCTATAAAGCAAACTGCAATAACTCCGGCGGTACAATTCAACATAAATCAAGAGGATAATTCGTATCTAATGACGGAGACTTTGGCCAGAGTTTATCTGGAACAAAAAAAATATACAAAAGCAATACAAGCATATGAAATATTAATTTTGAAATATCCAGAAAAAATTAGTTTCTTTGCAGACCGTATTTCGGATATAAAGATTTTACAACAAAATAACAATAATAATTAAGCAATGAGCACATTTTCAATTTTTTTAGTTTTAATCACAATAGTTTGTTTTCTATTGATCGTAGTAATCATGGTTCAAAACCCTAAAGGAGGCGGATTATCGTCTACTATCAGCGGAACTCAAATGTTAGGTGGAGTACAAAAAACAACAGACTTTTTAGATAAAAGTACTTGGACACTAGCAACTATTTTGATTGCTTTAATTTTGCTTTCAAGCTTAAGCTTTTCAGGATCATTAAGCGATACTGATTCTAAAATCATTGAAAAAACTGAAGCTCCTGCTAATACGCCAGCTGCTCCAGTTCAACAAACACCTGCTCCGGCAACTCCTGCAGCAAAATAATCATTTTGAAATAAATATAAAATGCCAGCCTGTCAAAGCTGGCATTTTTTTTAAGAAATAATGTCAGTTTTAAGAGCATGGCACAATTTCTGAAATCCAATAGAACATATAAAACGTATAACTTATAATAAATATAAAATATAAAATCATGGCCTTAAACATTAAACCGCTTTCAGATCGCGTACTTATTGAGCCTGTTGCAGCTGAAACCAAAACTGCCTCAGGTATTTTTATTCCGGATACTGCCAAAGAAAAACCACAAAAAGGAACTGTTGTAGCTGTTGGTAATGGATCTAAAGATCACACTATGACTGTAAAAGTTGGTGATACTGTACTTTATGGTAAATATGCAGGAACAGAATTAAAACTTGAAGGAACTGATTATTTGATTATGCGTGAAGATGACATCTTAGCTATAATCTAAAATTGCTTTACGCTATAAGCTGTAGGCTTTAGGCTCCAACAAAAAGCTTAAAGCATATTGCCTAAAGCCTAATGCAAAAACAAATGAGAGATTTTAAAAAATATGATATTTGGTCGTTAAGTCATTCTTTTACTTTAGAAATCTACAAAATGACTTCTTTATTTCCTAAAGAAGAATTATATGGATTGACAAGTCAAATTAGAAGAGCATCTGCCTCAATTCCGACTAATATTAGTGAAGGATGTGGAAGAAATAGCGACAAAGAATTTAATCAATTTCTCAACATAGCTTTGGGTTCTGCCAATGAAGCAGAATATCTTTTAATTTTAGCTAAAGATTTGCAATATCTGAATAATGAAATTGCAGAAAATCAGATACAGAAAATTAACAGTATAAAAAGCAAAATTTACAAATTAAAACAAAAATTAATTCAGCAGTAGAAAGCATAAAGCTTAAAGCCTACTGCCTAAAGCACATCAAAAATGGCAAAAGATATAAAATTTGATATTGAAGCACGTGACGGATTAAAACGTGGTGTTGATGCATTAGCAAATGCTGTAAAAGTAACTCTTGGACCAAAAGGTCGTAATGTAATTATTGGAAAATCATTTGGTGGACCAACTGTTACTAAAGATGGTGTTTCTGTTGCAAAAGAAATCGAATTAAAAGACCCATTAGAAAATATGGGCGCGCAAATGGTTAAAGAAGTAGCTTCTAAAACTAATGATTTAGCGGGTGACGGAACTACAACTGCTACAGTTTTAGCTCAGGCAATCGTAAAAGAAGGTTTAAAAAACGTTGCTGCAGGTGCAAATCCAATGGACTTGAAACGTGGTATCGATAAAGCTGTTGAAGCTATCGTTGCTGACCTTGCAAAACAAGCTAAAGTTGTTGGAAGTGATTCTGACAAAATCAAACAAATTGCTTCTATCTCTGCAAATAATGACGAAGTTATTGGTGAATTAATCGCTACTGCTTTCGCTAAAGTAGGAAAAGAAGGTGTTATTACTGTTGAAGAAGCTAAAGGAACTGACACTTTTGTGGATGTTGTTGAAGGTATGCAGTTTGACAGAGGATATCTTTCTCCTTACTTCGTAACAAACCCAGAGAAAATGGAAGTTGAATTAGACTCTCCATACATCTTATTATACGACAAAAAAGTATCTTCTTTAAAAGAATTACTTCCAGTTTTAGAGCCAGTTGCTCAATCAGGAAAACCATTATTGATTATTGCTGAAGATGTTGACGGAGAAGCTCTTTCTACTCTTGTAGTAAACAAATTAAGAGGTGCTCTTAAAATTGCTGCTGTAAAAGCTCCAGGTTTTGGAGACAGAAGAAAAGCAATGTTAGAAGATATTGCAATCTTAACTGGTGGAACTGTAATTTCTGAAGAAAGAGGTTATACATTAGAAAACACAACTATCGAAATGTTAGGAACTGCAAAAAGAGTTTCTATCGATAAAGACAACACTACAATTGTAAGTGGTGCTGGTGAAGCGGATATCATCAAAAACAGAGTAAACCAAATTAAAGGTCAGATGGAGACTACTACATCTGATTATGATAAAGAAAAATTACAAGAGCGTTTGGCTAAATTAGCTGGCGGTGTTGCTGTTCTTTATGTTGGTGCTGCTTCTGAAGTTGAAATGAAAGAGAAAAAAGACAGAGTTGACGATGCTTTACACGCTACTCGTGCTGCTGTTGAAGAAGGAATTGTTGCTGGTGGTGGTGTTGCTTTATTAAGAGCAAAAGCTGCATTAGCAGGAATTAAAGCTGACAACGCTGACGAAGCAACAGGAATTCAGATTGTATCTCGTGCTGTTGAATCTCCATTAAGAACTATTGTTGAAAATGCAGGTCTTGAAGGTTCTGTAGTTGTGGCAAAAGTTGCTGAAGGTTCTGGTGATTTTGGATATAATGCTAAAACTGATGAATATGTAGACATGCTTAAAGCTGGAATTATTGATCCTAAGAAAGTAACTCGTGTAGCGTTAGAAAATGCTGCTTCTGTTGCGGGAATGATCTTAACTACAGAATGTGCATTAATTGATATTAAAGAAGAAAGCGCTGGCGGAATGCCAATGGGTGGCGGTATGCCAGGAATGATGTAATCGTTCTTTTCTTAAAACTTAAACGCCGGATGAAAATCTGGCGTTTTTTTTGCCACAGATTTTAAAATTAAAAAAGATTTTTTTTCGCCACGAATTCCACGAATGTGCGCGAATTATTTGTCAATAGATTGTGCTTAAAAAATTAGTGTAAATTCGTGAAATTCGCGGCAAACTTTCTTTTATTTAAGATTGTTTAACATTCTGTTTTTGCTGCTAAAAATGGTTATCAGTAAATTTGCCGTTCTATTAAAATTGCAAAATGAGAAAATTTATAACTCACCTATTACTTTTTACATTCTTACTTCTTACCACTTTTTCGTATTCTCAATCCAATAAAGATGCTTATGTTGTTCTAGTTTCTATGGATGGATTTCGTTGGGATTATGCAAAACATTTCAAACTTCAGAATCTTGATAAAATAGCCAAAGAAGGCGTTCATGCCAAATCTATGCGTCCTTCTTATCCAAGCAAAACATTCCCGAATCACTATGCGATCGTTACCGGACTTTATCCGGATCATCATGGAATCATCAACAATGTTTTTTATGATTCCGCTTTAAACGAATCTTTTTCATTGTCTACAAATGCCAAAAATGATTCGCGTTTTTATGGCGGAAATCCAATTTGGAATGTTGCTGAACAACAAGGCGTCAAATCTGCTTCGTTTTTCTGGCCCGGATCTGATACGGATAAAAAAAGACCGGGGATTTACAAAAACTACGATGCTAAAATTCCGTATGAAACCAGAATTGATACTGTTATAAAGTGGCTTCAGCTTCCTGAAAAACAACGACCTCATTTAATTACTTTATACTTTGATGAACCTGATCATACCGGACATACTTTTGGACCACTTTCGAAAGAAAATGAAAAAATGGTTCGCAAAATGGATACTATTATGGGACAATTGTCTTCTAAACTGGATCAATTATCCATCGGAAAACAAATTAATTTAATTATCGTTTCAGATCATGGAATGACTGATATCAGTAATGAAAAAAAAGTGGTTATTCTGGATTATTTAAAACCGGAATGGTTGGGATACAAAGCTGTTATTAATCCAATTATGAGTCTTCAGGCAAAACCGGGATATCAGGATTCTATCGTAAAAGCTTTGAAAAAAGTACCTCATATCAAATTCTGGAAATCAAATGAAGTTCCTAAAAGATTCCATTATGGTACAAATCCGAGAGTTCATGATTTTGTTATTGAAGCTAAAAAAGGATACAGTTTAGCTAGCAATAAAACTCAAGATACAAAGGGCGGAACTCATGGTTATGACAATAGAACAAAAGATATGCAGGCTATTTTCTATGCCAAAGGTCCAGCCTTCAAAGTAGATAAAGAAGTTGGTTCTTTTCAGAATGTTTCTGTTTATCCTTTAATTGCACACATTTTAGGCTTACAAATTGATGAAGTAGATGGAAAGTTTAGTGAAGTAAAAAATATGCTGAAGAATTAGATAATGCGGCAATGTGTCAATTAGATAATGATTATGCGCTATCTATAAATTATCTAATTCTCTAATTGACACATTATCTAATTTTAAGAAACAACCTTATACGTTGGATCTTCAATTATATTTACTTTGATAACAGCTTCTGCATTTTTAAGCAATTCACGACAATCGGGACTTAAATGTTGTAACTCGATTACTTTATCAAGCTGATTGTATTTCTTAGTTAAATTATTGAGTGCTTCAATCGCCGACATATCAGATACACGACTTTCTTTAAAGTCAATAATTACATGATTTGGATCGTTTGCTACATCAAACTTTTCTATAAAAGCCGCGATTGAACCAAAAAATAATGGTCCGTAAATTTCGTAATGCTTCACTCCTTCTGCATCAATAAAATGTCGGGCACGGATTCTTTTGGCACTTTCCCAGGCAAAAACTAAAGCCGAAATAATCACGCCAATCAAAACGGCTAAAGCCAAATTGTGCAATACAATTGTAATTACTGCAACCAGAATCCCAACAAAAATATCATGTTTCGGCATTTTGTTTATGATTCTGAAACTTGCCCATTCAAAAGTAGTAATCGCGACCATCATCATCACACCAACCAAAGCTGCCATTGGTAATTTCCCAATTATCGGCGCTCCAAAAAGTATGATTAATAAAATGGTCAAAGAAGCAATTATTCCCGAAAGTCGAGCTCTTGAACCAGCAGAAAGATTCACAAGAGTCTGAGCAATCATTGGACATCCGCCCATTCCAAAAAAGAAACCATTTAATATATTTGAACTTCCCTGAGCGATACATTCTCTGTTACTGTTTCCTCGGGTTCCGGTAATTTCATCAACTAGATTCAGCGTAAGCAAACCTTCGGTTAAACCAACAGCGGCAACAATTACCGAATAGGGAAAAATCACTTTTAAAGTCTCAAAAGAAAGTGGAATATTAGGGATATGAAACGGAGGAAATCCGCCTTGAACGGAGGCAATATCTTCAACCGTTTTGGTTTCAATATTAAATAAAAGTACGATGGCAAAAACAACTAAAATTGCCACCAGAGACGCTGGAACTGTTTTAGTTAATTTTGGGAAAAGCAATACAATCGCAATCGTCAAAGCAACCAAACCTAACATAATATACAAAGGAGTTCCCTGCAACCAGGAAACCTGACCATTAATTATCGTTTTAAACTGTTCTAATTGCGACATAAAAATCACAACTGCCAAACCGTTTACAAAACCAAACATAACAGGTTGAGGAACTAGTCTAATAAATTTTCCGAGTTTAAAAAGTCCAATGCAAATTTGTACCACACCACCGAGCGCAACGGCCGCAAAAACATATTCAATTCCGTGAGATTTCATTAAAGCTATTAAAACAATAACCGTTGCTCCTGCTCCGCCCGAAATCATTCCGGGTCTTCCTCCAAAAATAGCGGTAACTAAACCGGCGATAAAAGCCGCATATAAACCTACAAGAGGCGGAAATCCAGCCAAAATAGCAAACGACAATGATTCAGGAATCATCGTCATAGCAACTGTTAAACCGGCTAAAATTTCATTTCTATAATTGACTTTTTGAGTAAAATCGAAGAGTTGGAAAGCTTTTTTCATAAGAGCACAAATTTAGAAAAATAATGCGCACAAACAGAACAAAGGGTTCTATTACCAAAAAGGAATTCCAAAAACTTTAAATTATTTTAAAAACTGCTCTACCAACAGTAAAAAGCATGAAATAATGAAATTGATCATAATACAGTTACTCTAATTTTATACAAATATACCCTAGACGATTTACGTAATCAATTATGTTCTTAGGCTTTAAATTAACGCCTTCGACTCTTAGTATTTTATCACAATCTTCTAAATCAAAATTGATTTTATAATTGGGAAAATGGGTTTGAATAACAGCAATAATATAGTTTTTGTCTGCTTCTTTTTGAACATTTGTTTTAAAAACCTCAACAATCATAATTGCTAATTTTAATACTACTTAATTTAAAATCAAAAAATACTTTTAAAACGGATTATACGAAATCCCAAATCTAAAATAGCCTTGCGCATCTTCCTTTTGATCGTATACATACTTAGACGTTCGCTCGCCCTTTTCTGTTACACGCACACTTACAACATTATTAATACCACCTTTAATTATTCCGATAATTTTTGGTGAAAATCGATATTCATACGTAATTCCGGACTTCAATTCGAGTTGATTCAATTCATAAATTCCTTTCAATTTTGAATTGTTTAAATTCAGGTAAAAACTTTCCGTATTCAATTCAGTTCCTAAGGAAATCCTTCCATTTTCCAACAATTCTCTTCTGAATAATAAGCGTTGCGGAAGAATAAAATCGATATCCCATTTTGAGTTTTCGAATTTATGATTATAAGTCAAAAGTGGTGTAATTGGGATAATCGACGAAGGATCTAACATTGCCAAAACTCCAACTGTGAGTGTTGTATTGGCTGTTCTTTTCAGAACAATATTCGCGGTCACAAAACCTTTTACACGCTGAAAATTATCCTGATTACCGTCAACTGTTGCAGTAGCATTGTAAATAATAGGTTTATGAAAAAGTGTCGAAACATAAGTTGCGCTTAAAGCTGCAGCAAAAAAATGGATTTCTTCTTTTTCTCTAGTATACGTTGTTGCTGAATTATAATTATAAATATCTCCAAATTCATAGGTTTCATATTTATAACGAAGCGAACTTGTCAGAACAAAACGTTTAGATTTTGACGAAAAAAATGGTACATTAATGGCTGCTTTAAATCGGTTATGACTTTCAATTCTTCCTCTTTCAAACCGATCTCCAAAAAGCTTAGAATCAAAATTGGTAGGTCCTAATTGTTCGTATTGTACATCTAAAATTCGAGTGGTCGGAAATTTATCCGTTACAGCTTTTGCAACTGTTTTTATTGGAGTTTCTTTTTCCTGAGCAACCGTTCGCATAGCTGCAAATACAAATAAAACACAAATGATGTTTGTTTTCATAAGCCAATAAATTTTTAGAGTTTGTTTTTGAAAAGAGTTTTAAATCTCGAGGCAAATGTAAACGTGAAGCCTTGATTATAAAAGCTTAATTATATAAATGGCGTATTATTTATACCAATGGCGTTTGTATAATTTTGGCACAGAAGAAAGCTAAAACTATACTATTTCGCTAATTTTGCCGTTATGACGATTCTCAAAATATATCAGAACTTTTTTCTTCGAAATCTCATCGTAAACGCATTGATAATTGCGGTTATTTTTGCCTGTGTGTATGACGAAATCAAATTAGACGGCCATGATTTGTCTTATATGATTAGTAAAATAGCAGTTGGTTATTTTCCGTGTATTATCTGGGTTACTATTTTTAATCTTTTTATCATTAAACCTTTCTTGTTTAAAAAAAAGCTTAAAACATTCTTCACTCTATTTGCGCTTTATTGGACTGCTTTTTACTTTTTTATGAATTGGTTTTTTCCTTTGGTTGGCTTGGGAAACTTCAAGACGCTACAAATATTATCGCTTATTATTAACGGAACATTTTTTTATTTTATTCATATCATGATCATGAAAAAAGTTTCTCAAACAGATAAGGATATTATGAATTATAAGTCTGAACTTTCTTTTTTAAAACAGCAGTTAAATCCTCATTTTTTGCTAAATGCAATGAATAATTTATATGGAGAATCTCTAACTGAGCCTGATAAATTGCCGGATAGGATTTTGAATCTTTCAGATATGCTTCGTTATCAAATTGAAGCCACTAAAAAAGATTATGTTCTGGTTGCCGAAGAAATTAATTTTGTTAAAAAATATATTGAATATTATACATTCCGAAACGAAAGATTAAATGTAACCCAAAACTATGCAGGCGATTTTAACAGCATCAATATTCCGCCCTTATTCTTTTTACCTTTGGTAGAAAATGCTGTTAAATTTTCTGGAGAAACTTCAGAGCCATTTATTCTTTTGGACTTAAAAGTAAAATCACGACATTTATCTTTTACCCTGAAAAATAATTATTTAGAATCAGGTTCCAGACTTTCGGGAACAGGAATTGGAATTGAAAATCTAAAAAGACGACTCGAAGTCTACGGTTTGAAACATGAATTGAGCTGCAAAAAAGAAAAAAATACTTTTAGTGTAAAACTGAACATATGGGACTTACCTATCGTTGCCTGATCATTGACGACGAAACGCCTGCACACAAGGCGCTAGCTTCGCATATTGCAAAATGTGATGATCTGGAATATTCCGGAAGCGCTTTTAGTGGTATGGAAGCAGTAAAAATGCTCAACGAAAACAAATATGATATTATTTTTCTGGATATTAATATGCCTGTAATTTCTGGTATTGAATTAATGGAATTACAACCCAACCGTCCAATAACTATTGTTACCACCGCCTATTCTGATTTTGCACTTTCGGCGTACCAAAATGATGCTATTGATTATTTACTAAAACCTATTTCATTCGAAAAATTCTCTAAGGCGATAGAAAAAGCCAGAACCTTTTACTCCGGAAAAAGTATTAAAAAAGAAAATACCGTTAGTGAAAGATTTCTTTCATACCGTACCAATGGTCAAATGATCGAGACGCTTTTGAGTGATATTTTCTATATCGAAAGCCTGGGTAATTACATGAAATTGTATAGCAAAAAATTAAAATCTCCTCAAATTATCTACGGCTCTCTCTCCAGCATTTCTGATGAGATCAACAGCACCAACTTTATTCAGGTACATCGTTCTTATATTGTAAACGCTAACGAAATTTCTTCGAAAACTTTCAAAACACTTACGCTTTCCAATGGAGAAATTATTCCTGTAGGAAGGAAATATCAGATTTTATTAGACAGTTTTTTTAGATAAATTTTAAATCTAATAAAAATCTCCTTAAGCAATATTCTCAAGTCCGCCTGGAAATGGTCTGTAGGCATAATAATGTAAAACCTCCTCGATAGCTCTTTTTAGTGCTTCATTTATGGGCAATAAAGTCATTCCCATCTTAAGATCAATTTGTGCGAGTCGCATATAATAATCTGTAAAAATGGGTACATATTGTCCTTTATTAATTGCCTCTTCACTTTTATTAAAGTTTTGCTGTTGCTCTTCTTTAATTATTGTGCAGGTGGCCAATCTTAGTTTTCCAAATTTGTCTGTGTTTGCAGCATAACCAAAAAGACGACATATTAATCCGCGATAACGGTAATTACTGCAACTTCCTTTATGATGTTCTAATACAGAAAGTGGTCGATATAAAAGACAGTTTTTACTAATAGAATTGTTTAATTCTTCTAAGGTTTCTTCTGCTTTGCCATTTAAAAACAAATGAAACGCCCAAGGCAAAAATTCTAATGGAGAAGCGTCTATGTTTGGTTTAGAACAACATTTACCACAACCTGCATTACAAAACAAATGAGTCTCAGATTTAAATGCGGAAATTTCAATTTCAAGGCGCTCAAACAATTCCTCAACCAGCCGAACTTTCTGTTCTATTGCCATCTTTTTTTGGTAAGGTAGACTAATTGAAATTGCTCCTGCCAGAAGTATAGTTTTATTGTGAATAGTTTATGTATTTATTCCACTAAGCATTAATCTTACGGTTACTTAAATACCTTCTGTGTACTTTAAAAAATCTTACTAAAAAGCTAGAAAACAAAAGTTATCATTTTCTAAAAGCTTATAATTCAAACCAACCATAAATCTTTTCTTCAAAAAAAACCTTTATCAAAACAATTTTTCCTACATAAATAATTATATTCGCAACGCCACTAATCGTTTAAATAATTGTAGAAAAATGACCATTTTTAAGTTCCTATTTAGAAAATCAGATTTAGAATGCCCCAGATGTTTAGGAAAAACTTTCGTTGATTGGGATGATATAAAACGTTTAAACAGAGAACTAAAATGGACACCTGCGCCTTGTGCATATTGCCTTGGCACCGGAAGAGTTTCTAAAGAAATACTGTCAAATGTTCCTGTAGACTACACCTATCTTACTATAGATTTACCGGAATCAGAAATGGACAAAATAAAAGAAGGTAACGAAGAAACACTTGAAAAAGGGAGACAACGCGATCTTTTCTTAGACAATTTGATAAAATACGCCGAGCATCATCACTCTAATAATAAGATGGATGCGACAAGTATTGCCGATTTATATCTGAATACCGAAGAGGAAAGCGCTTTGTTTTCTCTGGAAAGAAAAAATCTAATACAATTTATCGAAAAAGTAATCGAATTAAAGAAGACAAACTGAATTCAATTAAGTAATATTTTTCAATTTTCGTCGTAAAGTCTTCATTTCAAAAATTACAAATACTTCAAAAACACGTATAAATACGCATTGCCAGAATTTTATTAAGTGGTAAAATTGCGCTAAATAATTTTACTTTTGAAATATGATTTTCCTTAAAGGAAGATTATAAAAATGCTGTCATTTTTTTTGGAACAATTAAAGTGAGATTTCTAATCGAGGCCATCGATTAAAAATCTCACTTTTTTTATTCATAAAAAAATCTATTTTGTTTCTTAGAACTTCAAAACCTTTGATCCTTTACAAAAAAACCTTGTATCTTTGAGCCTTAGTACCTCAGAACCTACAAAATATGACACGAGAACATTATATTCCCTTCAACAAGGAATTCTTACTCGAACAACAAATAAACACTTTCGCCGAAGATCAAGAAAAAGTTAATGATTTTAAAAAATTGTTTGATATCATCGAACATTATTTTCATTATGAAGCTTTTAATTTAAACCGAAATCTTAAGCAAAACTATGCTTTGTTTGATCCGGATTTGAGCTTAAAAGAACGAAAAGGTTTTATAGGTAAAAGTGATTTCTCAGTTTTTAAGGAAACATTACTTACGGTTTTAGAGCAGGGAAATTATATTCGAATTGATCAGGAAACTTTACATAAAGCATTTCAGGATTCTGATTTGATCGGTTTAAAACTTTCGATCGATTTTAATGCTTTTCAGGATTATGAATTATACGTTCGCGGACATCATAAATCGAAAGAAAAAGTGAAAAAATATTTCTTTTGGAAGAAAGAAATTGAAATCGAATATTACGATCGTGTCATGATTTATCTTCATTATAATGACACTCATTTTTTAAAGCAAAACAAAGTCAAATTAGGTAAAATGCCTATCGAACCAGGATCTGTCGTTTTAAAAATTTTTAAGCGGGTTCCTAAAAATGATATTGAAACTATTTTTCCAAATGCAATTCCCAGAATGTCAACTACAGACAAATTGCTGCTTTGGGTTCCGGGTATTTTTGGTGGAATTTCTCTATTAAGTGCCAAAGTAATTCCCGCTTTAATCAATATGTATGATGCTTACGAATCAGGCGAAACTATTGATTTATTAGACAGTAAAACTTCGCTGAATCAAGGTTTAATTGCACTAGGAATTTTGTCGCTTTATTTGTTTCGTCAATACAACAACTTTGTAAATAAGAAAATTAAATATTCTAAAATACTCTCAGACAGTCTCTATTTTAAGAATCTCGGAAACAATAGTGGTGCTTTTTATTCTCTATTAAACTCTTCTGAAGAAGAAGTTCTGAAGGAAACTATTTTAGCTTACACCTTTTTATACAAAAGCAATAAACCTCTTACTGCAGAAGAATTGGATTCTCAAATTGAATCCTGGTTTGAAACAAACCTAAAAACTGACCTTGATTTTAATGTAAAAAATGCCTTAGCAAAGTTAAAGAACATTGGTCTTGGTATTGAAATCAATGAAAAATGGCAAGTTCTGCCGCTTGATCAGGCATTAATTAAAATTGATGAATTATGGGATAGTGTTTTTGAGTATAATCAACAACCTACTCTTTGATTTTATTTAATGATCCAAATAAATCAAACTAACTAAAACTCGGTTCACACTTTTTATCAACATAAAAGAAATTTTATTAGATTTACGTATACCTAAATCAAAACAAATGAGAACATTAGAACAATGGTTTGAAGAATATGCAGTAAGTCATCAAAATCCAAAAAACAAAGCGATTCATTACGTTTGTGTACCTGCAATCTTTTTTTCGATAGTTGGTTTATTAATGAGTATTCCAAGTGGTTTTATTGCTAATACTTTAAAACTAAATGCCCCTATTATTGAAAACTGGGCAGTTGTTGTTCTTCTTTTTGTTCTTGTTTTTTATATTCGATTATCAGTTTCAATGGCGTTAAAAATCGCTATTTTCTCTGCAATTTGTCTGGTTGTAAATTATTACATCGGACAGGTATTTCCGTTATGGATTTTTTCGATTGGTGTTTTTGTTATCGCCTGGATCGGACAATTCTACGGACATAATATTGAAGGCAAAAAACCTTCTTTCTTAAAAGATCTTCAATTTTTAATGATCGGTCCGGCTTGGGTCGTAGAAAATTTGTTTTCCAAAAAATAAGCGTCGATTAACTATCCAGCTTTTTTGTTTTTTCTACAACAAAAATTAATGGCATATCGTTTGAATTATAAAACTCTAGATTATAGCTAATTATTAATTTAAAAAGTTTTATCATGAAAGTAACTTATTATGGACATTCGTGTTTTTCTGTTTTAGCCAATGGAAAAAACATTCTATTTGACCCTTTTATTACTGCAAACGAATTAGCGAAAGATGTTGATGTTGATGCTATAAAAGCTGATTACATTTTTATTTCGCATGCGCATTATGATCATATTCTGGATGTCGAAAGGATCGCAAAAAATACCGGAGCTAAAGTTCTCGGGAATTTTGAAATCTATAACTGGCTTCTTAAAAACGGAATAGAAAACGCACATCCTATTAATCCCGGAGGTAAATTTGACTTTGATTTTGGAACTGTAAAATGTGTAATTGCTCAACATCCAAGCAGTTTTATAGATGGCTCTTATGGCGGAATTGCCTGCGGTTTTGTACTAATGACTGTCGATGGAAATTTTTATTACAGCGGAGATACTGCTTTGACTCTCGATATGCAGCTTATTACGAAATTTACTAAACTTGATTTTGCCGTTTTCCCAATTGGCGATGGATTAACAATGGGGATTGAAGAAGCAATTGAGGCTTCAAAACTTGTAGAAGTTGATAAAATTTTAGGTGTTCATTACGATACTTTTGGTTTTATCATCATGGATCATGAAAAGGCTTTGAACGCTTTTGCAAAAGAAAACTTAAAACTGTTTTTACCCAAAATTGGCGAAACAATCGAATTGTAATTTTCTATATTTCGCTAAAAACATATTTGCTTTAACGAAATAAAACAGAAAGCCGAAAAGACAAACCAACTCGTTATATGTAAAATCATGGATTCGTAAATATTTTTAACGAAGGCATTAAAATTGTTTGTCTGAATTTATCATGAACCTAAAATTCAGAACAATGAAAACATTTACGTTCTCATTTATTTTTTTGATGCTAATTTTAAATTTATCCATTATGAATGCACAATCGATTAATGCCTTAAATTCGGAAACAGAATTTGCTGATGTTTCAGGGCGAAAAATTGCTTACCGTTCTATCGGTAAAGGTGATCCAATTGTTTTGGTAAACCGGTTTAGAGGAACTCTTGATACTTGGGATCCATTGTTTTTAGATCAGCTTGCGGAAAAATACAGAGTAATTACTTTTGATTATTCGGGAATTGGTTATTCCACCGGAACTTTAGCAACTGATTTAAAAGATGTTGCCAAAGATGTTAAAGATCTGGCCGATTTCCTTAAAATAAAAAAAACAACCGTAATGGGTTGGTCTTATGGCGGATTAGTAGCACAAGTAGCTACTTTGCAATATTCTGATCTAATTACTCAAGCTGTGTTATTAGGAACCGGACCTCCAGGCGAAAGAGTTGTTCCACTTGAACAAGCCTTTCTCGATGTCGCATTAAAACCTATAAATGATTTTAATGATGAAATTGTGCTTTTCTTTGAACCTACTTCTGACGAAAGTAAAAAACAGGCTAAAGTATCGCATGACCGAATTGCGCAGCGATTAGATGTTTCTAAAATTCCTTCGACGATGGATGTTTTCCAACTTTATTTTCAAGGAAGCGCTGGACTGACTGAAGATAAAGAAAACTTTAAAGGTAAACTCGAAAGTACCAAAACTCCGATTCTTATTATTTCCGGAGATCATGATATTAGTTTTGCAGTTGAAAACTGGTATCCATTAACGCGAAAACTTTCTACTGCACAACTCATCGTACTTCCTCAAACGGGTCATGCTCCACAACATCAACATGTAACATTAGTCGTTAATTATATTGATAATTTTCTTCAAAATAAATAAGACGTCTTATGAAAACAGATGCCTTAGCCCAGACAGCAACGGCATCCTTTAATGGTGGGGTTCACACCATTAAAGATATAGTGAATGGCTGGAAAAAGCTCCTGAACAAAAAAATGGAACAAAAAAGATATACTCCTCTTTGTTCCATTTTAGCTTTTCTGTTAAGTACACATTAAATTACAAGATTAAATAATCATTCCTTTTGTAATAAAATTAGTGCTATATTAGTGCTTTTTGATTATAAATATTAAGAAATGATATTAAAGATATTTTTGGAGAGTGCTTTACCTGTTTTACTTCTTTTACCTCTAATTTTTATTTTTGCAAAGGATAAAAATCAAATTAAAACCATTGTACTTTTTATATTAATCTTTATTTGTTATCAGATACTTTTAAAAATTCCATTAGAATATAAAGCATTTCAGATCATAAATGGAAAAAGAAACTGGACTGGAAAACTATTTGGAATTTCTTTTGGCTTATTTACCTATTTAATATTATATCAAAAACTAAAGCCTTTTAATTTCCTACGTTTCAAACAAGATAAAAAGGCTTTGCTAAAAACAATTTTAGTCTCATTAATACTGATTTGCACTGCTTTTTTATCTTACTTCGACACTTGTACAGATTTTGATATCGAAATCCTTGCTTTTCAATTGACAATGCCTGGACTTGATGAAGAAATTATGTTTAGAGGAATTCTTTTAGCACTTTTATTAACCTGTTTACAAGAAAAAATTAGAATTAGCGAAAGGACTTTTGGTAATCCAAGTGTCTTAATTATAGGTATATTATTTGGTCTTGTACATGGATTTAGTGTAACAGATGGTCTTGAATTTAGGTTTGATTTTTATCCGTTTATATGGACGTCTGTCTCTGGTTATGTTTTGAGCTGGATAACTGTGGAGAGCAAAAGTATCTTACTTCCAATAGTGTCACATAACATGATTAATTCGGTACAGACTTTAATGAAAATGATAAAATAAAAAAAGCAAAGGAATACATTACATATTCCTTTGCTTTTTTATTTATTGTACTTTTTTCTGTTACAATTTGTAATTCAACCCAACTTCAAAAGTATTGTTTGCGTAAGCACCCAAACTACCAAAATATTTAGAGTAAGCCAGAAAAACACCTAAATCATCTAGCGAAATTCCAAATGCTGTAGAAACAGTTTTATTGGTATGGTAAAACGCTGATAAGTTCATCTTATAATCTGGAAAATTAAATCTTCCGCCCATGTCTAAAATATCTTTGTGCCCCTTAATTCCTCTATAAGCAACCAATGGCTCAATATTTAAGTTTTCATCCTCATTTGACAATAAAAACTTGTAGCTAACGGCTGAATAAAAGGTAGAACGATCTGCATAGTTTTTAATGCCATTATCATTTTCATAAAAAAGATTATGAAGTTTTGGTAATGATGCCTGAACAGTTAATAATTTAGTGGTATAAGCAATACCCAGATCTCCGTCCAAAATGGCACCTTCGTTATAATTCTGTAATGCAATATCATCCATACTTCCTACTACTTTGTTGTAATCTATAGAAGAAAATTTTGCGCCTGCAGACAATCCAAAGTGGATTTTTTGATCAACTCCTATTGGCAGGTGATATGCATAGGTCGCCATTATCCTCGTTCTATTGATTAAACCAGCTCTGTCACTATTAACATTTAATCCTAATCCGGTTCTGTTTCCAGAATTGTATTCGAAGGTTGCATTCATTAATATCGGATTTCCAGGAACTTCATCCCATTGTCTTTGGTAACCAATATTGAATTTCATTCCTTCTTCTAAACCTGCCATTGCAGGGTTGTTAATATATTGATTTTGAAAATACATGGACTCGTATTCTGTTAACTGCGCATTTGCGGAGTTTGTTCCTAATATAAGCAGGAACATAATTGCCTGTATATAGATTGCTCTCATTGATTTTATTTTCATTGTATTCATTTCTGTGTGGTTATTCTCTAACCATTTTACTATTCTTATTTATTTTGCCCTTAATTATTGTCTCTAATAATTGTAATGAATCCTTTAAGTTTAGGTGATCCATTTCCCAGATCAATTAAATAGTAATAAGTATCCTCGTTAAGCGGAGATCCTTTATAAGTACCGTCCCACTCATTGTTGTAATTATTTTTAGAATAAACCAATCTTGCTGCTCTATCAAAAACTTTAACTGAGTTGTTTGGATATTGATCAAGACCCGGAACTATCCAAAAATCATTTTTACCATCTCCGTTTGGAGTAATAATATTTGTAGGAACAATTGCTTGCGGTACTGCATCTGCTCTATTCACAATAACAATATATGTATCTGTAGTACCGTCAGGAGCTGTAACAACTATTGTAACTTCATTGTCGCCAACCTCTAGATCTATTGGAGATGTAGGGTCGATAACTTTTCCATCGACTGTCATTACAACCGTTGCATCTGGGTCGATTGGTTTTGGAGTAATTACAATTGAATTTGTTTCATTTGGTACATCCACTTCATAACCTTTTGTATCAGTACTAAAAGCAGGACTCAAAGTACCATCACTCAATGCAATATCAGATAAACCTGCGTTATCAGGAGCTGGAGCAGCTTCTCTAGTTACAACTACTGTATAAGTAGTGGTCGTTCCGTCCTGAGCTGTAACTACAGTTGTAATTATGTTTTCACCAACTTCTAATGGAAGATTTGTTGAAGCAGTTCCACTAGGAACTGGTTTTCCGTTTACAGTTATTGTTGCTGTAGGATCTGCTGTAACTGGTGTAGCAGTTATACTTTCAACATTATTAGGTACTGTCGCCGTATAAGCAGTAATTCCTTCTGCAAAAGCTGGACTTAAAGTCCCTTTACTAATTGCTAAATCTATTAAGCCTGAATTATTAGAAAGCGGAGCTGCTTCTCTAGTTACAACTACTGTATAAGTAGTAATTGTGCCGTCCTGAGCTGTAACTACAGTTGTAATTAGATTATCTCCAACTTCTAATAGAAGATTTGTTGAAGCAGTTCCGCTAGGAACTGGTTTTCCATTTATAGTTATTGTTGCTGTAGGATCTGCTGTAACTGGTGTAGCAGTTATACTTTCAACATTATTAGGTACCGTAGCCGTATAAGCAGTAGTTCCTTCTGCAAAAGCCGGACTTAAAGTTCCTTTACTAATTGCTAAATCTATTAAGCCTGAATCATTAGAAAGTTCTCTTGTAACAATTACTGTATATGTTTCTTGTGTAATACCATCTTCAGCTGTAACAACTATTGTTATTTCGTTATCTCCTACTTTTAAATCAAATGGAGCAGTAGGGTCAATGACTTTTCCATCAACTGTCATTACAACTGATGCATTTGGATCGACTGGGATTGGATTGATTACATATGAATTAATCTCATTTGGAACCACTACTGTGTAACCTTTTGTATCTGTATCAAATGGCTTATTTAGAGAACCATCACTAATAACAATATTAGATAAGTCTGCATTACTAGATTTTGTCACAGTTAAAATACCTTTTTCAAAAGTTATAGTATAGTTTGAAGAAGTTGCACCACTAACTATGATATCATATTCTCCTATAGGGCTTTCTTTCTTTGCAATAGTTTCAACTATAGCCGGTGTATTCAAACTTGCCAAATTATCTCCATTGACAAAACCAACATACGCTACTGTTAATTCTGGATTAGCAATACCACGTTCTCTTTTCTTATCATCTGCTTTAATAATTAATTTTGCAGGAGTGATATTTAAGAATCCTTTATTATCATATGCAATTTCATAGTTTGGTGAAGCTGCTTCACTGGCTGTTATTTCATATTTTCCAACTGCGCTTCCTGTAACTGCAATTGTAGCAATTGTAGGTTTTATAGTTAAATTTGCTTCAGTTTCTCCAGATATAAACCCAACATAAGTTGCTGATAAAACCGGATTTAATGATCCGTAAACTTTAGTAGCATCATTTGTGATAATAGTTAATTTTGCAGGAGTAACAGTTAAGAATCCTTTATTATCATATGTAATTTCATAATTTGACGAAAGCACTCCACTAGCAGTAATTGCATATTTCCCTACAGGACTTCCTGTAATTGCAAGAGTTTCAATTTTAGCCAGTGTAGTTAACTTTGTTTCATTATCTCCATTGACAAAGCCAACATAAGTTGCTGATAAATCCGGATTTAAAGATCCATAAACTTTAGCATTATCAATTGTCGTAATATTTAAAGGAGCTTTTTTAATAGTCAACTTACCAGGATAGCCATAAATAATATAATTTGAAGATTCTCCTCCAGTAACTGTGATATTATATATTCCAGCACCACTTGTTTCATCTGCAATAGTTTCAATCTTAATTGGGGTTGTTAAACTATTTATATTGTCCCCAAGAACAAATCCTGAATAAGATGCAGTAAGATCAGGGTTTGAGTTACCATATACCTTACTTTTATTGTCTGCCAAAATAGTTAACGCACCTTTATTAACAGTACTTGGCGACATAAATACGTCTACATCGTCAGCACCCGGGCTTGTTAAAGAGAAATACACTCCTCCATAAACGTTTGCAGGAATTGTCCCCTTTAATCGAATATAAATTAATGTAGGTCCAATATCACCTCTACCACCGGTAGGGGTGTTAATAATGACGGTATCTGTAAAAATAGTTCCATTTCTACTAACTTCAAATCCTAAAGGAGGTGTAATTTCAATCCTTTGGTCAATATTAGTTCCAGATACTAAAAAGCTATCTGAATTCGATACAGTACCATATACAGTATTTATTGATGCTAAAACAGGAGCACTTGTATTAATTGTTCCCCCTTGTCCATACCCTATATTAAATAAAAGGAAGGCTAATACAATAAGTAAATTTTTGTTCATTTTTATTTTATTTCTATTCATTTTTTATTTTTAATTTTTCATTCCTTTTTCTTAATTTTCTACTTCATACTTTTAATTCATTTTGGTTATTTTATTTACACTCTTTTTTCAACCTTTAAAGACTAATGTGATTCATTAAAAAACAATCGCACAGAATCCAGTAAACATTTAATTTTAAATTCTCAGAAAAAACGCTTTAAGCGCGTAAGGATTTTTATATCAAAAAACAAAACAACAAGCATAATCTCTTGATTATAAAATTATTGTGATTATTAGTTGACAAGTCAGCTAAACAGAAGGGCTAACACTATTCTATTATTCAAATATTGGGGTAATTAAGATCTGTTTTGACCTTCAAAAGTTTTAAAATTGACACAAAAAGACTTTTTATACTAAAAATCTTAAATAATAAAAAATATAAACAAGTATAAACTTAAAAAATTAGTAAAAGATTTCAGCTTAATACTTCAAGATGGCCGATAGAGTCTAATAGATCGAATAAAGAGGAATTTGAAATTGAAAAAAGAGGCGGTAATGACAATCTTTAAGTTCGAATGATTACCATAAAACAAGATGAATTAAGACTCACAAAAAAGAATATGTGATATTCTTATATTCAGAAAATAAAAAAAGGCAAAATACATAAATAATGTATTTTGCCTTTTTTGTGACCCCGGAGGGGTTCGAACCCCCAACCCTCAGAGCCGAAATCTGATATTCTATCCAGTTGAACTACGAGGTCATTTTTGATTTTAGAATTCAGATTTTAGATTATTGAATGAAATCTAAAATCTGAACTCTAATATCTATATTTTATACTAATAATTTTTTAACAATTGCAGAGATTGTTTTTCCTTCAGCAGTTCCGCCTAATTGAGCAGATGCTAATCCCATAACTTTACCCATTGAAGCAATTCCGGAAGCACCAGTTTCAGCAATGATTTTTGCTACTACTGCTTCTACTTCTTCTTCGCTTAATTGTGCCGGTAAAAATTTCTCGATTACTGCAACCTGAGCCAATTCTGGTTCAGCAAGATCAGGACGATTTTGTTCTGTAAAAATTCTGGCACTTTCTTTACGAGTTTTAACTAATCTTTGAAGTAATTTAACTTCATCATCTTCTGTTAATTCTTCTTTAGAACCTGAAGCCGTTGCAGCTAATAACATTTCAGATTTTATTGCTCTTAAAGCTTCTAATGCCACAGTATCTTTTGCTCTCATGGCGGTTTTAATCTCATCCATGATTAATGTTTGTAAGCTCATCTTATTTTTTTATTTAAAATAGGTAAAACCTATAATTATTTGATATGAATGTTTGAAAATTTGTTCTCGACTCCGATCGAACTGACAACAAGATTAACTTTAAAAGTCAAGTATCGAAGTCAAATTTAAAATTCTGTGCGAAGATAAAAAAAATAACCCGAAAATTAAATCCAATTCTCGGGTTATCCGTATTTATTATGATTGCAAAATTAATCTACATTGTCATGCAAAAATGAATTGTTTGAACGCAATTGCAAATCATTATTACTATCTGTCCCAACTGATATTCTGGAACCAGTATTATTTGATTGTGAATTAGACAAATCGATTCCTAATCTTTTATAAGCAGGTTCTTTTTCAAGTTCATCGATTCTCGAAACATTATTATGAAATTTATAATTAAATTCTTTTAGTTTCTTTCTTCTTTCATCAGCTCTTAAACGTAATGTCTCTTCAATTGTTAATTCCATTGGAGAAACATTTGATGTTGTAGAATAATCAGCTTCACTTGCAAAATCTCTTGGTTTCATAGTGATATTTAATTCCTCAGGAATTACATCTTCTATCACTTTTTCAACCGGTTTTGATGCTGTTAAATCATTCTCAACCTCCATATATTCTTCTAAAGAATACTTGATAATTCCGTTATCAGAAACTTCCGTAACCGGTACAAATTGTACAGGATCATTTACTTTTATATTACGAGTTTCATTCGATAATTCGAATAAAATTTTAGTCTCTTGTTCAACAACAGGCTCTTTTCTAGCTTCTGGTTCTGATCTGTAAAGAGGTAAATCAAATGAGAAAGTAGTTTGTTCTTCTCTTTCGAAAGTTCTTTGCTGAACAGGTTTTACTTCTTGAAAAGCCTGTACTTGAGGAGTTGGCGCTGTAATTGTAAAATCAATATCTGTAATTGGCGAAACAATTTCAAAAGTTACATCAAGATTCTTAATAAACTCAGACATTACAACCAATTCTTCCTGATTCATAGATGGAGCAACTGCAACCGGAGTAACCGGAGTTGGTATTACGGGAGCAACCGTATCAGCAAATGAAGTGTCATCCATTAAATCGAAAACAATTTTTTCTTCTGATTTTGTACTAGGTGTTTCAGCATTTAAATCAAAAGAAGTAACTGATTTATTTGTCAAATCATAAACACTTCTTTGATCATCCCCTAATGTGTGGATGATTTTTTTAGGCTCAGTATTTACAATTTCATTTTGTTGTTCAACATCAAAACCTGTAGCAATAATAGTCACAGCAATAGCATCACCAAGAGTTTCGTCTTCACCAACTCCCATGATAATATTAGCATTATGACCTGCTTCTACCTGAATATGATCATTGATTTCTCCAATCTCATCCAATGTAATTTCGTTTGATCCAGAAACGATAAGCAACAATACGTTTTTGGCTCCTGTAATTTTGTTGTCGTTTAACAACGGAGAGTCCAATGCAGAAACGATAGCATCTTTAGCTCTGTTCTCACCCGCAGCAACAGAAGATCCCATGATAGCTGTTCCACTATTCGAAAGAACAGTTTTAGCATCACGTAAATCGATATTTTGAGTATAGTGATGCGTAATTACTTCAGCAATACCTCTTGAGGCTGTTGCCAAAACTTCATCAGCTTTAGAGAATCCTGCTTTAAAACCAAGATTTCCATATACTTCTCTTAACTTATTATTATTAATTACAATTAAAGAATCTACTTGCTTACGCAATTTCTCGATTCCTAAAAGTGCTTGTTCCTGACGTACTTTCCCTTCAAACTGAAACGGAATAGTAACGATACCAACTGTCAAAATTTCTCTTTCTTTTGCCAATTGTGCGATTACAGGAGCTGCACCTGTACCTGTTCCTCCACCCATACCAGCGGTAATAAATACCATCTTAGTACCACGGTCCAACATTTTCTCAATATCAGCGATGCTTTCTATAGCAGATTGTTGTCCTACATCAGGATTTGCTCCTGCTCCAAGACCTTCTGTTAAATTTACTCCTAACTGAATTTTATTAGGTACCGAACTGTTCTGTAGTGCCTGTGAATCTGTATTACAAACGATAAAATCAACGCCTTTAATACCTTGTTTAAACATGTGGTTGATAGCATTACTACCTCCACCACCTACACCTATTACTTTGATAACATTTGATTGGTTTTTTGGTAAATCAAATGAAATACTTCCAAATTCTGAGTTGCTCATCATCTTTTTGGTTTTTGAAATTCTTATTTAATACATTTTTTACTTCTTGACTTGGGGCCAAAAAAGTAATCCTTTTCTTTTATTGTCTTATTCTGCGTTGTCTAAAAAATCTTTGATTTTGTCGACATACCTATCAAAAAATGATCTTCTAATTTTTGTTTCAGTAGATTCTTCTTTAGACACATTACTTCTAACTTCTCTTGTGTCTTCAATAGTTTCTACTCTTTCAACGTAGTTTTCTTCTACTTCGTATCGTTGTTGTACAGGCTGTTGTTGCTGAGGCGGAACATTTCTGTATACCACTTTTGGCTGCTCATTTACAATCTCCATTCTTACAGCACTTTGCGTACTATTTTCGATACTATTCATTACTAATCCAACTGCTGTTGCAAATAAAGGACTAGAAATTTCTTCGCTTGAATTTCCTGCTAAGTGCTCGTTTGGATATCCAATTCTGGTATCCATACCTGTAATGTACTCTACTAATTGTTTAATATGTTTTAGTTGAGCGCCACCACCTGTAAGAACAATTCCGGCAATTAATTTTTTACGTGGATCTTCGTGTCCATAAGCTTTAATTTCTGCAAAAACCTGTTCTACAATTTCCACAACACGAGCGTGAATAATTTTAGATAAATTTTTAAGCGAAATCTCTTTTGGCTCTCTTCCTCTTAAACCCGGAATAGAAACAATCTCGTTGTCTTTATTTTCTCCTGGCCAAGCCGATCCGAATTTTATTTTTAAAAGCTCTGCTTGTTTTTCGATAATCGAACAACCTTCTTTAATATCGTCCGTAATTACATTTCCTCCAAAAGGAATCACTGCTGTATGACGAATAATACCATCTTTAAAAATGGCTAAATCTGTTGTTCCACCACCAATATCAATTAAAGCTACACCTGCTTCTTTTTCTTCCTGACTCAAAACTGCATCTGCAGAAGCTAATGGTTCTAATGTCAATCCTGACAATTCGATTCCTGAACTTTGAATACATCTTCCAACATTTCTGATCGAAGAAGCTTGCCCAACTACTACGTGAAAACTAGATTCCAGTCTTCCACCGTACATTCCAATTGGTTCTTTAATTTCAGATTGTCCGTCGATTTTAAATTCTTGTGGCAAAACGTGAATAATTTCTTCTCCCGGTAACATGGCCAATTTATTAACCTGGTCAATCAAAAGCTGAATATCTTTTTCGCCAATTACTTCCTCCGGATTATTACGGCTGATGTAATCTGTATGCTGTATACTTCTTATGTGTTGTCCTGCGATACCAACAACCACATCTTTAATTTTATAACCTGAATTATTTTCTGCCTCAAGTATTGCTTGCTGAATTGATTGAATAGTTTGCGTAATGTTGTTTACAACTCCACGTGCAACTCCCAAACTTTTGGATTTTCCAATACCCAAAATTTCCAACTTACCATACTCATTTTTCTTGCCTATCATGGCAACTATTTTGGTTGTTCCAATATCTAGACCTACTGCAATGTTATCTTTTTCCATTTTCTATTATTTTGTGCAAACTACTTGTTCCGTAAACCTAAGGTCAATTTTATTGTATTTGTATAACGAACTATCTAAAACTGCTTTTTGAAAAAAAGCTTTATAGTTTCTAAATTTCTTATCAACATTCATCGTTCTGCCAAAATCGATGACGTAATTATAATTTCGATTAAACATTTTTAGGCTGCCATTCGGCATAATTTGTATTGCAATGATGTTTTTTTTCAAAAACGCATCGTCATAAATTGTGCGAAATAAAGCAGCTAAATCTTCGTTATTTTTTTTATTTATTGCCCCTGAAACAAGAGGAACTCGCGACGTAAAATTGTCCGATAAAGGCATTTTATTACCCTCATAGTCAATATAAAAAGATTGATCACCATCATAAACTCGCGCTATTGGTGTCTTCTGTTTTACTACCGCTTTTAGAACGCCGTCGATACTTACAAAAACGTCTGACTTCTCAATCATGTCTTGCGTATCAAGGGTTTTTTCTATCTTATTCAAATCTAACTCATCTTTTCGGATACTGGAAGCGTCTCTTTTATTTTCTATCAACAATTTATTAACCGTTTCAGGCTTCACAAAAAGCGTATTTTCTCCTACAAAAACGACCATCGATTTCTTCAATTTTCGATCTCCATTTCGATGTTGAGCAAAAGAATATAAAAAAAGAACAAGTCCTAAAATGAGAAATAATCGAATATTTGTCCAATTAAATATTTTCATTTAGCATTTTTTTAATTGACGGAACCATTTCACCAATATCACCAGCTCCTATTGTCACAATTATTGGCGCATCACTGGCTTTGATCTCCGCTAATAAATCACTTTTTGCAACAATTTTCTTGTTCGAATTTGTCATTTTCTCCAACAGCCAATCAGATGTAATTCCTTCCATCGGTAATTCGCGTGCAGGATAAATATCCATTAAAAATACTTCATCAAATTGAGATAAACTTTCAGCAAATCCGTCTGCAAAATCTCTTGTTCTGCTAAATAAATGCGGCTGAAAAATCGCTAATACTTTACGATTTGGATACAATTCCCTAACCGCTTGATGTACAGCATTTATTTCTGTTGGATGATGCGCATAATCATCTATATAAACTAACTTTTCAGATTTTATCTGATAAGAAAAACGTCTTCTGATTCCGTTGAATGATGCAATGGCTTTTGCGATGGCATCGGTCGGGGTGCCAAAAGTTTTAGCCATCGCAATAGCCATTAAGCCATTCATTAAATTGTGTTTTCCAGGCAGTCCGAAATGCAAATCTTTCATGATTTCTGATGGAGTTTCTACATCAAAAACATAGCTTCCATCTTCGATACGCACATTGAACGCTTTATATACAGCATCTTCATTTATAGCACATTGAACTCCTTCAAGAGGTAATTCTTTGGTTATAAAAAGATTATTCTTGTTTTCTACTTTTGAAGCAAATTCTACAAACGATTCTTCAATCGCTTCACTTGTTCCGTAAATATCCAGATGATCTGCATCCATTGACGTGATACAGGCAATATTAGGATGCAAATGCAAGAACGAACGATCAAATTCATCTGCTTCTACAACTGTTACGGTTTTTCCGCTTCCAATTAAATTAGAATTATAATTCTCTACAATTCCACCAACGAAAGCCGTAACATCAGCTCCGCTTTCAAATAAAATATGTCCAAGAATACTAGAAGTTGTAGTTTTTCCGTGTGTTCCGGCAACAGCAAAACTAAAAGTGTCTTTGGTAATAATTCCTAAAACCTCGGCGCGCTTTTTAATTTCATAATTTCTTTCGATAAAATAATTCCACTCTGAATGCGATTTCGGAACCGCAGGCGTAAAAATCACCAATGTATTCTCTGCATAATACTCACTCGGAATCAAACTAATATTATCTTCAAAATGAATATCAATACCACTTTCTATCAATTCGCTCGTTAACATTGATGACGTTTTGTCGTAACCAGAAACCTGTTTCCCGATATTTTTAAAATAGCGAGCCAAAGCACTCATTCCGATGCCTCCAATGCCAATAAAATAAACGTTTTGTATTTGATTTAAATTCATTTCTATTTAGTTTTGAGCTATTTACAAGTAGCCTTTTTATATAAAAAACTAGTAATTAAGCCTTTGTAATTTTATTATTTTAACAACTCAAAACGCTTAAAAATAGCGTTCTAAATTTTTAATTTTGTTCTATAATTTTCGAGAAAAGTTATATTATAACAACTTTTTAATCTGATCCACAATCACTTTCGTTGCATTTGGCATTGCCAGTTTCTTGATGTTATCGCTTAATTGTTTTTGTTTTCCCTGATCTTTCAATAAAGCTTCAAAAACAATACTAAATTCATTTTCCAATTCCGATTCTTTCAATAAAATTGCTCCTTTTGCATCTACAATTGCCTGCGCATTTTTTGTTTGATGATCTTCAGCAACATTTGGTGACGGAATAAAAATTACGGGTTTTCCAACGATACATAATTCTGAAACCGATGACGCTCCTGCTCGCGAAATAATCACATCTGCAGCAGCATACACAAAATCCATTCTTTCTATGAAATCAACTACTCTAACGTATTGTTGATTGTATTTTTTATAATCTTCAAAATATAATTTTCCGCATTGCCAGATGATTTGTACATCTTGCGAAAGCATATTTTGCAATTCTTTTTCAATTAACTGATTGATTCTTCTTGCTCCTAAACTTCCTCCTAAAACCAACAATGTTTTTTTATTCGGATCTAAACCATAAAAAGCAATTGCTTCGTCGCGTTTACTATCAATATCTATTAAATCCTGACGAACCGGATTTCCAGTCAAAACAATTTTTTCTTTAGGAAAAAACCTTTCCAAGTTCTCGTAAGCAACACAAATTGCATTTGCTTTTTTACTCAACAACTTATTTGTAATTCCCGGAAAAGAATTTTGTTCCTGAACCACAGTCGGAATTCCTGCCGAACCTGCCGCTTGCAATAATGGTCCGCTGGCAAAACCTCCGGTACCTATTACTACGTTTGGTTTAAATTGTTTGATAATTCGTCTTGACTCTAACAAACTTGTTGCCAATTTTAACGGAAACATCAAATTTTGCAAAGTTAATTTTCGTTGTAAACCAGCTATCCAAAGACCTTTTATTTCGTAACCTGCCTGAGGCACTTTTTGCATTTCCATTTTATCTCTGGCACCTACAAAAAGAAATTCAGCATCAGGAAATTGTAATTTTAATTCATTTGCAATCGCAATTGCCGGATAAATATGTCCTCCAGTTCCACCGCCACTTAGTATGAATTTATACTTTGTCATATTCTAAAAATTATAACGCTTAAAAAAATATCCTGTTTCTAAGCTTTATTCAACACTGCATTCATTGGATTTCTGGAATTATCCTCAATCGAATACATTCCTTCTTCTTCATATATTTTTTCGTCAGCCGGCAAATCTTCTTCTGATAATTCTTTATCAATTAATCTTTGAAGCGCTTCCTTACGTCTTTCTTTTTCTTCTTGTTCTTCGGCGATCTCTTCGTCTTTCTTAGTCACGCTAATGATAATTCCAAGAGAGAAACAAGTCATCCAAATTGAACTACCTCCAGAACTTATTAGCGGAAGCGTTTGCCCTGTTACCGGCAATAATTCTACAGCAACTGCCATATTAATCATCGCCTGAAATATCATCGGAAACCCGAGCCCGACGACGACTAATTTTCCAAACAAAGTAGTTGCTTTATGCGATGCGATAACAAATCGGAATAATAGCAATAAATACAAAATCAATATCGATACTCCACCCACTAATCCGTACTCTTCAACAATAATTGCATAAATAAAATCCGAAGATGATTGAGGTAAAAAGTTCTTCTGAACACTTTTACCCGGCCCTAATCCTCCAAGTTTTCCTGATGCAATAGCAATTTTTGCTTTTTCGATTTGATAATCATCTTCATCAGGTTTATCTGTGGTAAAGTTCATAATACGACTTTCCCAAGTTGATACCCTGCTAAAAAATCTTGAATCCGGAAAAGCTTTTGCCACTAAAAGGAAGAACGCTAACATTGCAATTCCCGAACCGATAATGAAACCGATATATTTTAATGGATATTTACCAATAAATGTCAGCATCATAACCATTGAAAAAATCAATGCTGTTGTCGAAAAGTTTGCTGGCAAAATAAGTGCCAATGTTATAAAAACCGGCAACCAAAGCTGTATTAACGAAGCTTGAAACGGCTCATTCTCATCTCTCGTTTTTGACAAATAACGCGCTACAAATATGAATAATATGCTTGCCGCCAAAGTAGAAGTTTGAAACGTAATACCAATAAAAGGTACCTGAATCCAACGACTCGCATTTGCTCCGGCAATTACAGTTCCTTTCAACAATGTATAAAGCAATAAAAACCAAACAATTGGCAACGCTATTTTCGAAATTGCTCTAAAATAATGATACGGAACTCTGTGCACCCAATAAATAATAAGGAATCCAATACAAACGTGAGCTAAATGTTTTACCAAATATCCCAGTGTATTTCCGGTTCCGTGACCAATATATGCCAGATTACTACTCGCACTAAAAACTGGCATAAACGAAAACAGCGCTAATAAAGCCACGAATGACCATATTACTCTATCTCCTTTTAGTTTGTTTACTAGTTCTTTCATGCCTTTAGTTTCAAGTTTCTTTTGTTTCATGTTTCAAGTTCCGCCTAACGTGAAACTTGAAACATGAAACTTTTTTTTTATAAATTATGAACTGCTTGTTTAAATTGTTTTCCTCTGTCTTCGTAGTTTTCGAATAAATCGAAACTTGCGCACGCTGGTGACAATAAAACTGCATCTCCTTTTTCTGTTAAACGTTGTGCTGTTTTTACAGCATCGTTCATATTATTTACTTCAACCATGATATCAACAACATTTCCAAAAGCTTCAATGATCTTACGATTATCGATTCCTAAACAGATAATTGCTTTCACTTTTTCGCGAACTAATGACATCAATTCGTTGTAATCATTTCCTTTATCAACACCTCCAACAATCCAAACCGTTGGAACATTCATACTATCCAAAGCAAAAAAAGTAGCGTTTACATTTGTTGCTTTTGAATCATTGATATATTGTACATTTTGAATTTTAAGTACTTTCTCTAAACGGTGTTCAACACCTTGAAAATTTGATAAACTTTCGCGTATTGTTGCATTTCTAATCTGCATCAATTTCGCTACTGAGCTTGCTGCCATTGCGTTTTTCATGTTATGTTTTCCTTCTAACGCAATGTGTTCTGTTTCCATTGTAAACTCTTCTTGGTTGATCTTTATTTCCATTTTGTTGTTATTTATAGAAGCCCCTTCATCGAATGTTTTAGACAATGAAAAAGGAATTAATTTTGCTTTTGTTGTATTGTTTTTTAACCATTCTGCAATTGCCTCATCATCTGCATCGTAAATAAGATAATCGCTTTCGGTTTGATTCATCGTTATTCGAAACTTTGAATCGATGTAATTTTGATATTTATATTCATACCGATCTAAATGATCTGGGCTAATATTTGTAATAATTGCAATATCAGGTCTGTACTCTATAATTCCATCAAGCTGAAAACTACTTAACTCAAGCACATAGGCATCGAATTTATTCTCGGCTACCTGCCAGGCAAAACTTTTTCCGATGTTTCCTCCTAATCCAACATTCAAACCTGCCGATTTCAATAAATGAAACGTAAGCATTGTTGTTGTCGTTTTACCATTGCTTCCCGTAATTCCAATTGTTAATGCTTCAGTAAAAGGTTTTGCAAATTCAATTTCCGAAATCACTTTTACTCCAGCAGCAACCAGTTTTTTTATGATGGGAGATTTCTCCGGAATTCCCGGACTTTTCATCACCACGTCGGCGTTTAAAATCAGATTCTCAGTATGTTGCTCTTCTTCCCAGGCAATTTTATTAATGATAAGAACTTCTTTGTAACTCTCTTTTATCTTTCCAAAATCCGATACAAAAACATCGTATCCCTTTTTCTTCCCAAGAATAGCGGTTCCAACACCACTTTCTCCTCCTCCTAAAACTACCAACCTCATCTCTATCTTAGTTTTAAAGTAACAATTGATAATATGGCTAACATGATTGCAACAATCCAAAAACGGGTTACGATTTTACTCTCATGATATCCTTTCTTTTGATAATGATGATGTAGTGGCGACATCAAAAATATTCTTCGGCCTTCACCAAAACGTTTTTTAGTGAATTTAAAATAACTCACCTGCAAAACCACTGAGAAATTCTCCACTAAAAAGATTCCACACAATAACGGAATCAATAATTCTTTTCTAACTGCAATTGCCAAAACTGCAATGATTCCACCAATAGTCAAACTTCCTGTATCTCCCATAAAAACAGATGCGGGATAAGAATTGTACCAAAGAAAACCAATTAAAGAACCAACAAATGCAGATATAAACACTGTCATTTCTCCTGAATTGGGGATATACATAATATTCAAATAATTAGAGAATATAATGTTACCCGAAACAAACGTAAATATACCTAGCGCCAAAACAGATATCGCCGAGGTTCCCGCTGCGAGACCATCAATACCGTCTGTTAAATTTGCTCCGTTTGAAACTGCTGTGATAATAAAAATCACAACCGGAATAAAAATCAACCAAGCCCATTTTTCATACCCTTCTCCTGTCCATGACAACAATTCGGCATAATCAAACTCATTATTTTTTACAAAAGGAATTGTTGTTGCAGTTGATTTCTCTTCCATAGGAGCAGGCATAACTACAGCTGTGCTTACATTTTTTTGAGTCCCAACATATCCTGTATCAGTTCTTACTGTAACTGCCGGATTAAAATACAAAACAGTCCCAACGATAAGTCCTAAACCAACCTGACCAATAACTTTAAAAATTCCTTTAAGACCTTCTTTATCTTTTTTGAATATTTTAATATAATCATCAATAAAACCAATCGTTCCCATCCAAAGCGTGGTTACAATAAGCAATACGATGTAAATATTATGCAAACGAGCAAACAACAAAACCGGCAAAAGAGTTGCAAAAATGATAATCAATCCACCCATTGTTGGCGTTCCTGCTTTTTCATTTTGACCTTGAAGACCTAGCTCACGAACTGTTTCACCAACTTGTTGATTACGCAAAAAATTGATAATTCTTTTTCCGTAAATCGTTGACAAAAGCAACGAAAGCATTAACGCTAAAGCTGATCTAAAAGTGATGTATTGAAAAACTCCAGTTCCCGGGATATCTAGTGTTTTGTCGAAATATTCAAATAAATAGTATAGCATATTTTATATTTTTTAAATTCCAATTTAGAAATTCCAAATTCCAATTATTGTGGTGGTATTTGAACTTAAAAATTTATTTTTATTATTTGTTTAGTTGATCTAAGATTTCTTTTACAGTTTCCATATCGTCAAAATGATGACGAACTCCACTTATTTCCTGATAAGTTTCGTGACCTTTACCTGCAATCAGAATAATATCATTTGGCTGAGCCAATTGACAAGCCGTTTTTATAGCTTGTTTACGATCTGTAATCCTTAATATTTTTTTGTAATTATGAGCTTCAACTCCTTTTTCCATTTCATCAAGAATCACTTCAGGATCTTCATTTCTTGGATTATCAGAAGTTAAAATTGCTTTATCACTAAGATCTGTAGCAATTTTTGCCATAATTGGTCTTTTCGTTTTATCTCTGTTTCCGCCGCAACCTACAACTGTAATCAACTGTTCGTTTTTGGTACGGATATCATTAATCGTTTTTAACACATTATCCAAAGCATCCGGCGTATGCGCATAATCTACAATTGCTGTAATATTTCCTTCTGAAACAATATATTGAAAACGACCAGAAACACTCTCTAAATCAGACAGTAAGCGTAACGCTTCCAGACTATCCATTCCTAATTCTACAGCAGTTCCGTAAATTGCCAAAACATTATAAGCATTAAAAGTTCCGATAAGTTTTACCCAAACTTCATTGTCATTTACTTTTAATAATAGTCCTGACAATTGGCTTTCTAATATTGTCGCTTTAAAATCAGCATAAGATTTCAAAGCATATGTAAATTTTCTGGCAACTGTATTTTGCAACATCACAGGTCCATTTTTATCATCAATGTTTGATAATGCAAAAGCCGTTTTTGGCAATGAATCAAAAAATGATTTTTTAACATCTCTGTATTCTGCAAAAGTTGGATGATAATCTAAATGATCGTGCGAAAGATTCGTAAAAATCCCTCCAACAAAATGCAATGCTTCTGTTCTCTTTTGATGAATTCCATGCGAACTCACTTCCATAAAACAATGTGTCACTCCAGCTTCAATCATTTCATTTAGATAATGATTTATTGTGATAGAATCCGGAGTTGTGTGTGTTGCAGGATATTCTGTTTCATCAACCATGATTTTTACAGTTGATAGTAAACCAACTTTAAATCCCGCTTTTTGAAACAACTGAAATAATAATGATGCAATCGTTGTTTTACCATTTGTTCCTGTAACACCAACTAATTTTAATTTTTCAGAAGGATTTCCAAAATAATTAGCCGCCATAAAAGCCAATGCTGTATTGGTATCTTTTACTTGTATATAGGTAATTCCTTTTTCAATAGTCGCAGGCAAAGTATCGCAAATAATCGCAATAGCACCTAACTCAATCGCTTTCTGGATATAATCATGTCCATCAGAAAGTGATCCGCGAATTGCTACAAAAACATCATTTGCTTCAATTTTTCTTGAATCAAAATCAATTTTGTGTATATCAATTTCAGTCGAACCTGTTACAGATTCAATTGCCACTTTGTATAATATGTCTTTCAGTATTTTCACGATAATTCTAATACTATTGTTGTGTTTTTGCTAATATTTTGACCAGCTTGTAAAGACTGTTTTTTTACTTTTCCTACTCCGTTTACTTTTACTTTCAAACCTAAATTCTCCAGTAAAGCAATTGCATCCATTCCCGGCATTCCTTTTAAATCAGGAATCTGATTTAATTTTTTATTTACCTCTGCAGTATATTCGTTATAACTATTTTCCTGTTTTGAAATCGTTGAGTCTAACTTTTTAATTTTATTTGTCGAAGGTGCATCTGTAAATATTTTTTGAGCAATTCTCTTAAAAACCGGCCCGGAAACATCCGCCCCATAATAATTATTCTTAGACGTATTTGGTTTATGAACCACTACTATACAAGAATATTTAGGATGATCTGCAGGGAAATATCCAACAAAAGAAGATGCATAATACAACGCCGATTTCCCTTCTTTTCCTCCATAATTTACCTGAGCTGTTCCTGTTTTTCCTGCCATCGAAAAATCTTTCGAATACAACTTAGAACCTGTTCCCTTTTTAACTACATTCTGCAATACGGCTCTTATTTTATTAATAGTTTCTTGCGAACAAACTTTTGGATTAATCACTTCAACATCAAATTTCTTGATGGTTTTGTTCCATTCTTTAATTTCAGAAACAAACTGAGGTTTTACCATTACTCCATTATTAGCTATTGAATTGTAAAGTGTCAAAGTCTGCATTGGCGTAACCGAAACTCCATAACCAAAAGCCATCCAAGGCAACGAAACTCCAGACCAATGTTTATCTCCCGGTTGCGGTATATACGGCCTTCCTTCTCCTTTAAAATGCAATCCTAATGTCTTATTTAATCCGTAGCTATTAATGTGATCTACAAATTTTGCCGGATTGCTTTTGTAATTATCATAAACCGCCTGAACCATTACCGTATTTGATGAAAGCTCGAAACCGCGTGCTAAGGAAACCTTTCCATAACCAGCTCTATGAGAATCAGTAACAGAACGACCATAATATTTCACTTGTCCATTGTGACTATCATAAACCGTACTTGTATCTGCCACTTTATCATCTAAAATCGCCATTAAATCAACTAATTTAAAAGTAGAACCTGGCTCATGAGATTCTGCTACAGCGTAATTTGTGGTTTCATAATACGATCCGTCTTCTGCTCTTCCTAAATTAGAAATTGCTTTTACATGTCCTGTTTCTGTCTCCATCACCACCACACAACCGTGATCAGCTTCGTATTCTTCTAATTGTTTCAATAAAGCGTGGTGCGCAATATCCTGAATAAAAACATCTATCGTAGAAATCACATCATAACCGTCAATTGGATCTACCTCATTTACATCTCGAATAGGTTTCCACTGACCTTTTGCAATTTTTTGCTTTAGAATTTTTCCGTCTTTTCCGTTCAGATAACTTTTAAAAGCCCACTCTATTCCTTTTCCAACCTCAACTCCTGTTGCTGGATCAATACGATCGTAACCAATTGTTCTTTCTGCAATTTTTCCTATCGGATGTTTTCTAACTGTTTCCTGTTCGATGATAATTCCGCCTTTGAAAGCACCTAATTTGAATAATGGAAAACCTTTAATTTTTACATATTCAGTATAACTCAAATTACGGGCAATCAAATAATAACGGTTTTTATTAGCTCTGGCTTTTCTCAATTCCTGTTCGTAATAACCTCCAGGTCTGTCCAGAATTGTAGCCAATGAATCTGATAATGCTTTTACATACTTCTCAAAAGTTTCTGTTTTTGGCGCTTTAGCATCAAATCTAATTTCATAATTAGGAATTGATGTTGCCAACAAACTTCCGTCAGCCGAATAAATATTTCCTTTGTTTGCCGGAATCACAAAATTTCTAACTGTACGTTGTTTCGCCAGCTTTCTATAATAATCCCCTTCAACCCATTGAATATTGGTTAATTTAACGACAATAGCAATTGCCATCACAAAGATGAAAACTGCTACGAGGTAAATTCTGTAGGATATATGTTTATCGTCTACTGCCATATTCTTTTAAAGAAACTTTTTTCTTCTTCTTTTTTAACTTCTATTTTAACCGGAGGAACTGTTGATGGAAAAATCTGTTTTTCAAGCATTTTATCCGATATAGTCGACTCCATTTTTAACTTCATCAATTCTGAACGGCGATCTACAAATTCTGATCGCAATTCTTTTACTTCATTATTAAGCTTTGCAATTTCAAAGACTTTCTGCTCGTATCGTTGCGTATTTGCAATCATCAGAATAGCAAGCAAAATGATAAAAACAATGAATCTCCAGTTTTTTACTGCATCATCGTTTATCAGAAATCTTGCTTTTAATATGCCAAATACTCCACCTTTCATTTTCTACCTATATATTATATCTTCTCAGCAATTCTCAATTTTGCACTTCTTGCTCTATTGTTGATTTTAATTTCGGCATCATCCGGAACAATCAACTTACCTATTGTTTTATACGGAACAGAAAAATTTCCGAAAAAATCACGTTCTGGTTCTCCTTCAAACATTCCGTTTTTAATAAATCTTTTTACCAATCTGTCTTCAAGAGAATGATAAGAGATTACTGAGAATCTTCCGCCTGGATTTAGAATTTCAAGAGATTGTTCTATAAACTCTTTCAAAACATCCATTTCCTGATTTACCTCAATTCGAATAGCCTGATAAATCTGAGCTAATACTTTGTTTCGAATTCTTTCCGGTAAAAATTTTGCCAAAACATCTTTCAATTCATCTGTAGTTTTAATTGGCCTGTGTTCTCTTGCCTCTACAATTGTTCTTGATAAAAGTGGCGCATTCTTCAACTCCCCATAATCAAAAAAAACACGACGTAAATCCTGTTCTTCATATTCGTTAACCACACGGTAAGCACTTAAATCATTTTTTTGACTCATCCGCATATCGAGTTCAGCATCAAATCTTGTTGAGAAACCTCTTTCAGGAACATCAAACTGATGTGATGAAACTCCTAAATCTGCCAAAATTCCATCTACTCCTTTAACACCATGAAAACGCAAAAACCTTTTTATGAATCTAAAGTTCTCATTAATTAAGGTAAACCGTTCGTCCGGCAACGCATTTGCAAGAGCATCTTCATCCTGATCAAAAGCAAATAATCTACCGTTTGGCCCTAATCGTCTCAAAATCTCTTTTGAATGACCACCGCCACCAAACGTAACATCTACATATATACCGTCTGGTTTAATATTTAAACCATCAACTGTAGGATGAAGCAAAACCGGATTATGATATTCCATTGTCGTCGTCATTAATATTTCCCATTACTTCTTCGGCTAAATCTGCAAAATCCATATCTTCGCCGCTTATTGATTTTTCATATAAATCCTTATCCCAAATCTCCACAATATTAACCGCAGATGAAAAAACGACATCTTTAGAAATACTTGAAAAAGCTACTAAATCCTTTGGCACCAATAATCTTCCTAACGCATCAATTTCTACCATTTTAACACCAGCAGTAAATCTTCGAATGAAGTCATTGTTTTTTTTTACAAAACGATTCAGCTTGTTGATTTTTTGCATCATCAAGTCCCACTCGTCCATTGGATATAATTCTAAACACGGTTGAAAAACAGAGCGCTTCAAAACAAATCCGTTTTGAAGAGATGCAGTCAATTGCTTTTTCAAAGGCGCAGGCAACATAAGCCTTCCTTTAGCATCGACTTTACACTCATATGTTCCGACAATTGTGTTCAAGAAAAATTCATTAATATGTTATAGGACAAAAATATAAAAAATATTACCACAATTTACCACTATATACCACTTTGTTAATAAGTTTAACCACTTTCCTACCACCTCTGCTAATTCATAAGCAATCAATACTTTAACTAATTATTAATCAATTCCTGACAACACTGATCAATCAAAAAAAATACGCACCTTTTTTCTTAAAAAAATAAGTATTATGCTAATTTCTTAACATTTGAAGATTCATCCAAAAGCAGCTCTAAAACCTGATTTTTAACCACTTAGAAATTCTACTGAAATTATCTAGTTAAAAAACGGTAGCAAAAATTCATTTTTATTTATTAAACCCTATATTTGTCCAAATTGAAATTGGCATTAAATTAAATGGACAAACACTACAAAAAAGAAGGCAAATACAGCTATTATGAAGCTGGAGAAGGAACTCCTATCGTGATTTTACATGGCTTAATGGGAGGCCTAAGTAACTTTGATGCTGTAGCAGAATATTTCCCATCGAAAGGATACAAAGTTGTTATCCCGGATTTGCCAATCTATACCCAAAGTATTTTAAAAACAAACGTAAAAAGTTTTGCAAAATACGTAAAGGACTTTATCACTTTTAAAGGATTTGATCAGGTAATTTTGTTAGGCAACTCTCTTGGAGGACATATTGCTCTTTATCACACTAAAATGTATCCTGAAAAAGTAGCCGGACTTGTAATTACCGGAAGTTCTGGACTTTACGAAAGCGCAATGGGTGATAGTTACCCAAAAAGAGGTGACTATGAATACATCAAAAAGAAAGCTGAAGATGTATTTTATGACCCTGCAATTGCAACTCCCGAGCTTATTGATGAAGTGTATGCGACGGTAAACGACCGCATTAAATTAATCAAAACTTTAACAATTGCCAAAAGTGCAATTCGTCATAATATGGCAAAAGATTTACCAAAAATGACAGTAGAAACCTGTATCATTTGGGGTAAAAATGACGCCGTTACACCACCCAATGTTGCCGAAGAATTTGATAAATTATTGCCTAATTCAACTTTGTATTGGATAGACAAATGTGGACACGCTGCTATGATGGAACACCCTCAGGAATTCAACACAATTCTTGAAGAATGGCTCGTTAAAAAGAATTTATAGCATCTAACTTTCGACTTTAAGGAGGTTTTAAAAACAAAAAACATGAAAATTAATACCGCCGAATTTATTATCAGTAATTCCGAAGTAGCAAAATGTCCACAAGATTTTTTGCCGGAATATGCTTTTATCGGACGATCTAACGTTGGTAAATCTTCGTTGATCAATATGCTTACCAATCATAAAAACTTAGCTAAAACTTCAGGAAGACCAGGAAAAACTCAGCTAATTAATCACTTTAAGATTAATAACAATTGGTTTTTGGTCGATTTACCGGGTTATGGTTATGCCAAAGTATCAAAAAAAACAAAATCGGTTTTTCAACAATTTATAACTGATTATTTCGAAACAAGAGAACAACTTGTTTGTGCTTTTGTTTTGATTGACATTCGCCATGAAGCTCAAAATATAGACATTGAATTTATGTCGTATATGGGCGAAAGTGAGATTCCGTTTTGTATCATTTTTACTAAAGCAGATAAAATCAGTAAAGTAAAAATAGATTCGCATATTGCTGCTTACAAAAAACAAATGTTTGCCAATAACTGGGAAGAAATGCCGCATTATTTTGTTACTTCTGCTACAGAACAAACAGGAAAAGATGATGTTTTAAATTATATCGATGAAGTAAATCAGGAAGTTTTTAAAAACAGTAATAAGTTTTAAGAAACAAATCCTAATTCTTTTATCCCGAGGCTTCGGGACCAAATTCCAATACTTCGACTTCGCTAAGGAAAACAAACGTTTCAATATAAAAAAAACCAAATTCCAATATTTTTTAAATTGGAGTTTGGTTTTTTTTATTGTATGTTTTAAACTACATTTGAGACAACCAAAACCTAATTCATGAAGAATATCAAACCAATCTTTTTTCTTTTTTTTCTTTCTATTTTATTTTCATCGTGCTCAACAAAAACTTACATGTTTACTTCCGGACCAAGATCCGGTGTTGATTTTACTTCTGGAAAATGGTTATTGAATGAATTAGATAGCCCTAAAAACCAGAAAGATAAGTTAACAGCAGAATCTTTAGAATTTTTCAAAAAGAAATTAGGAGAACGAGTTTCTTATATTCATGATGTTGACGGATTACTTGTTCCTCGAAAAATTAGCTTCAATCCAAATAAAACAAAATTAAAAGAACTGAAAGAAGGAACCGGTTTTGATTTCTTTATCAATATTTCTACCAAAAAAAACAAAAGTGATTTCTCTTCGATTGAACTTTACCAATCCGATAACGAAACAGGAAGAAATGAAGCTTCTGTGCTTGTCGAAATTTACGATCTAAACTTACAAGAAATAATTTACTCGCAAAATGTTGTTGGAGTTGCCAGAAAAACTAAAGACGAATCTGTGTGGGAAACAGAAAAATCAAGCAAACTTCTCGACAATGTGAAATTTTACAAAAGCTCAAATAAATTAATGACAGGAGCTTTAAAAAAGATATTGAAAGATCTGGACAAAAGATCTGTTAAATAGAAAAATCCCAAACTTCATTTGTAAAACTTGAAGTTTGGGATTTTTTCTATTTCCTAGTATTTTAATATCTCACAACTTTTCAGGATTATCAAAAACATCCACTGTATCCAATTCTTTAATTACGACTTTACTATTTAAAGTTTTCCATTCTTTATATATTAAAAACTGATATAGAATATAAAACAATGAATTAAAAAACCACAAATCAAGCACAAATGGTTCTGTAAAAATTACCGTATCAGTATTACCACTCAAAAAAATACTCAAACTACAGGCGAGATAGATGATCAATCCATTACAGAAATACAAGTAATTATGCTTTGCCGTTTTAAAATTCTGAATCAAAAAGATTAATGAATACAAAATCAATAGCGCAGAAGTTATTCCGATTTCAAATAAATTAAACCTCCAATAAAGATCAGGCGTTCTGGAATATTGGATTACTAAGCAAACCAAAACCAATATTAGAAACGAAAACACTATTCTTTTTAAAACAATATTCGAAAACGAACTATAGAAGAATATACTTAAAGCAATAAATTGAAAAATGAAATAGTAATGAGAAAGGAAGAAATTTGATCCCGGATAACAAAATCCAATAATATTACAAAGCAATTCCTGTACAAACAAAAAAATCAAATAAATCATAATTATGACATATTGCACATCTTTGTTTTTTCGCGTTATATAAAACCGAATACTGTTTGTCAGTAAAAAAAACAATCCTACAAGGCTTATAAAAAATGGAAATAACATATTATTCTTTTTTTCAGATCATAAATTATCTCAATTACAATTCCTTTTACTTCATAAAAGCAGCATATAAAGCAAATGCTTTCTAAAGTTAAGATTTAAATTCTAAAAAAGGAATTACAAACGAAAAAATCCCAAATCCCAATCTTTACGATTAGAATTTGGGATTTCTTTATTGGAATTTTAAATCACTTTGTCAGCTCTAGTTTTTCTGCAAAATAATCACAAAAATCCTTCATTGTATCTGACATCTTTTCATCATCTGTAGCGCGTTTAAAAGTATCTGACATTGCAACTAAAGTCTGGTGAAAGAAAATCTTCATTTCATCAACTGGCATATCTTTCGTCCATAAATCAATACGCATTGTTTCTTTGGCTTTGCTATCCCAAATAGACAACATTATTGCTTTTGCTTCTTCGGCTTGTACGCCTCCATCTTGTGCGCTCCATGTTAATTTTTCCGGAACGCGGTTTCCGTCCAATTCTATATTGAATCTAATTTCTGAGTTTATTGTATCTGACATTATTTCTTCGGTTTATATTTTGACTTTTCGAAAATTTCTTTTGGGTTTGTTTTTAATAATTCCGGCAACGTTACATTATTATTTTTCATATACGATCTCACGATTTGCCAACCAATCCAGGCTCCAACTCTTCCCGGAGAATCATTATCTATTTCCAGATAAAATTTAGAAAACGGAGCTGGCGTCATAAAACGCGTCGTTAATTTTGGATCCTGGCTGTACAACATTTCGCTTTCTATAAAATAGCGCCACATATAAGCCTCATTTTCTTCACACCATTTTATCTGTTCCGGCTTATATCCTATTTTTTCAGCATCTGAATATTCAGGCAGAAGCAAATCTTTTGCATAAAGCTGTTTTCCGTCAAAAATCATTTTAGCAAGTAAATCTTTATCTGCAGAAGCAGGAATATTTCTATAAGTAAAACTAGAAACTACGTCTGGCATAATCTGATTTTCTTCGAAGTTTTCCTTTAGATAATTTGGAAACTCATAAAATTTATGATTTTTTCCCAAATACAATTCTAAGGCAACAATTACCAAACTGTCTGCGTAAATTGCTTTGGCATTATAATCCATTTCTCCAATTACCGTAATAACTTTTGGTGTTTTAGTTTTAGGAAAATAATACTTTACATGCTGAAAAAGCGCATTGAATTTCTCCCGTACCGGTTCAAAATTGCTGTATTTTTTTTGCACTTCTGTATACACTTCTCTCCAAAGTGGATCCTGCATTTTCTTCAACCAAATATTATCATCATTTCCTGCCGGAAAAAAGAAAGGATATTGTCTTTTTACTTTGGCTAAATCTTCAGGTTTGGTTTCAAAAAACACTTTATCAAAACGTTCAACCTTAATATCAACCGGAATTTCTTCTACTGCTTTTTCGACTTTAGTTTTTTGATCGCAGGACAAAAAAAACAGGCATAGAACCACTGCAAAGCGATATATTTTCATTTTATTTTAATTAGATTTGTGTTGCCTATATTTTAAATAAACGTTACTTAAAAATATTTGTGCAAATATACACCCCTGCATCTTAAATCTTGAACTATTATGGCTAAAAAAAGTACTATTCAAACAGAAAAAGTGAATGACCACATTGTAGAGTGGTTGAAAAATTATGCTAACAATGCAAAAGTAAATGGTTTTGTAATTGGAATTTCCGGCGGAGTTGACTCTGCTGTAACGTCTACATTATGTGCCCAAACGGGTTTGAAAGTTTTATGTGTCGAAATGCCAATTCACCAAGCCGAAAATCAGGTTTCGAGAGGAAGAGAACATATTGAACAATTAAAAAAGCGTTTTCCGAATGTTTCAAACGTAGAAACGGATTTAACTGCCACTTTTGAAGCTTTTAAGAGTTCTGTGCCAAAAACAGATGACGAAGCAAAAGTTAGCCTATCATTAGCTAATACACGTGCTCGTTTGCGAATGACTTCTTTATATTATTTGGCCGGAATTCACGGGTTATTAGTTGCCGGAACCGGAAACAAAGTTGAGGATTTTGGAGTAGGATTTTACACCAAATACGGAGACGGTGGAGTCGATTTAAGTCCGATTGCTGACTTAATGAAGTCGGATGTTTATGCTCTTGGAGAATTTTTAACGATTCCACAATCAATTTTAACAGCTGCACCTACAGATGGACTATTTGGAGATAATCGTACTGACGAGGACCAATTAGGGGCAAGTTATGACGAACTTGAATGGGCGATGTTAGCCGCGGAGTCAGGAAATACGCCAGCTGACTACAGTGGGAGAGAAAAATCTGTCTTTGAAATTTATAAACGTTTAAACACCAGCAACAAGCATAAAATGGATGCAATTCCGGTCTGCATTATACCAAAAACGTTAAAATAAAACTTTTTAACATTTGTCTGCAATTAATTACAGAATTTATTTATTAATTTTACAGTTCCAAAAACATGAACAATTCTAAAAAAGGTAAAAATTATGATTAAAGTATGTCTTGCAGACAATCATCCTGTGACTCACTTTGGCGTTAAGTCTTATTTTAAAGACCACGATCAAATTTCAATTGTTGCCAACGTAGGCAATTTTTCAATGGTTAGAGATATTCTTCAGACGAAGGAGATTGACATCCTAATTCTAGATCTGGAATTAGAAGGTCTTTCAAGCATCTTCGAAGTTAAATCTATTCTGAAAAACTTCCCAAAAACAAAAATTGTAATTTTTAGTGACCTCGCTGAACAAATGTACGCTCCAAATGCGATCAAAGCAGGAGTTTCTGGGTATGTGCACAAAACAGAAAAACTTGAAACTTTAGGTCTTTCTATTATTAAAGTACATGAAGGAAAAATTATCATCAACGAAACTGTGCGTAAAAACATGGCTCTTATTGCGAAACAAAGCAAAAGCGAACGTTTGTACAGAAAACTTTCAAATCGCGAGATCGAAGTTTTACGCTACTTAAGTGATGGTAAGAAAAACAATGAAATCTCTAAAATCTTAAACCTGAACGAAAAAACGATCAGTACTTACAAATTAAGATTATTGACTAAATTAAATGTTACTAATTTAGTAGATCTAGTTAACAAAGCAAAGACTTTAGAAATTATTTAATGGTATCTTGACATTACTCTTCCCAGTTTTTTCGAAAACGAATTAACTAGTTTTGAGTAATCAACCACCATCGACAAAAGCTCTGTATTATCTGAATTATCAGGTTGTATAGAGCTTTTTAATTCCTGGATGATTTTATCAACCAAAAACCAACGCATAGACATAATTGTTTCCGTAACATATTGCGCAATCGTTTCGTGCTTCATTTTCGAAAAAATGTTCTGACCTTCCCAATCGTGAAGTGTCAATCGCTCATCTTCCATTAAAATATCTGTAACTTCCTGAGCAAAATCAGGCTGTAGACGCATTAAATATTGCTCTAAACTGAACTTTTCGTTTTGATTATAAAAAGCTATTAAATCTGTATAAATATCACGGAACAAATTATTTGAAAGTTCCACCTCATCTTCCTGCAAACTCAAATAAATTCGTTGGTGTACTTTATATTGTCTCATTTCAGAAACCATTATAACTTCACCTTCTTCATTATTTTTTAAAAGTACATCTTCAAATTCTTCCACTGTATCTCCGTAAAGCAATAAAATCTCAATCACTTTACGCTCTAAACGGTATAAAATATCAACTTTTTCTGTTTGCGCTGGTGCAACAGTATATCCAGGTCCTCCCGGATAATAATCATCTGGCGGCCCTGTTCTTGGATCATCAGGATCTCCTCCTGAATATCCAGCATTAGCTGGAGGTTGGTTTCTATGAACTTCAAAAGGTTTTTGTTCCTGCTTTTGCTTTTTATTAGCTTCTGTAATATCTTTTTGAATCAACTGAGCCAAAGTACTTACCAAAACCTGCTCAGAAATATCCATAATTCTGGCACATTCCTGAGTATATACTTCACGTTGAATACGATCAGGAATTTTCGAAATACTAACAACCATATCACGAATCAAATCCGCTTTTTTTATAGGATCGTTTTTAGCCTCTTTCATTAAGAGAGATGCTTTAAACTGTATAAAATCTTTACTGTTTTCTTCTAAATAGGCAACAAGATCATCGTGCGAAGTTTTTCGCGCAAAACTATCAGGATCTTCTCCATCAGGAAAAGCACAAACCCTTACATTCATTCCTTCTTCAAGAATCAAATCGATTCCTCGAATAGCAGCACGTAAACCTGCAGCATCTCCATCAAAAAGTACTGTAATATTTCTTGTCAGACGATTAATTAAACGAATCTGATCCGGTGTTAAAGCTGTACCCGAAGAAGCTACAACATTCTCGATTCCGGCTTGATTAAACTGGATTACATCTGTATAACCTTCAACCAAATAGCAATTATTTTGCTTTGCTATCGACTGTTTTGCCTGAAAAATTCCGTAAAGCACTTTACTTTTATGGTAAATATCACTTTCAGGTGAGTTTAAATATTTTGCAGCTTTTTTATCATTCGTTAAGATACGTCCTCCAAATCCCAAAACACGGCCCGACATACTTTCGATAGGAAACATTACACGACCTTTGAAACGGTCAAACGGACGATCTTCTCTCGCAATTGTTAAACCGGTGCTTTCCAAAAACTCCAGCTTATAACCTTTACCTAAAGCTTCTTTGGTCAAAGCATCCCAGGTTTCAGGCGAATATCCTAAGCTAAATTTTTTGATGGTTTCATTGGTAAAACCTCTTTCTTTAAAATAAGAGAGTCCAATTGCTTTTCCTTCTTCTGAATTTAAAAGCGTCTTATTAAAATAATCTTTTGCAAATTCCGAAACCAAATACATACTTTCGCGAACATCCGTCATTGCTTTTTCAGCATCTGTCTGTTCCGTCTCTTCGATCTCAATATTGTACTTTCTGGCCAGGTATCGAATGGCTTCCGGATAAGTAAATTGCGAATGTTCCATTAAGAACTTAACAGAATTACCTCCTTTTCCGGTACTAAAATCTTTCCAAATTCCTTTTGCAGGCGACACCATGAATGACGGAGAACGCTCATCTGAGAATGGACTTAGACCTTTGTAATTACTTCCTGCACGTTTTAAGTTAACATAATCACCAATAACCTCCTCTACTCGAGCAGTTTCAAAAACAGAATCAATTGTAGCTTGTGAAATCAAAACGTAAAATATTTTAAAAATTTGAAGTCTGTAAAAGTACACAAATCCATCTTGAAATTTGATCATTTCACATAAAAAAAGCACCTTTTTCAAGGCGCTTTTTCCACTAACTAATCGATTGTATTCCTAATTTAAATCAAATCTTAATCCTAACGAAATATTATTTTCTTTAATTAAATTATCTTGAAACAATGGATTTAAATCATATTTCATATACAAACTGATTTCTTTATATCCTATATAAGAACTCAATCCGTAAATAAAATTATTCACGTTATAATCTCCTTTTATTGTTGTTTTATAATCTAAATCATCCTGATCGTATTTCAGAATTTGTTTTGATTTTACGTTAATTCCTGCATATCCTCCAATTCCAAAACGGAAACTTTTATGCGTTCTAAAATACGTTTTTCCGTTAACTACTTTGGGTTTAGAAAAATCAAACTCTAAATGAACCGGCGCAACGATATAAACATTTCTAAAACGGGATTCATCTAAATTTATAGCATTTGTCTGCAGTTCTGTTTGATCTCCGTTGACCACAAAACTGCGATTATCTGTTGGTCGTATATTATTATACATTAATGAAAGTCCGTATTTAGCATGCAATAAATTGTCGTTTTTCATTAATCTTGAATTATAAGTAAAACCCCATTCATAAAAATGCGAACCTATAAAACTGTAATTCGAATCCTGAAGTTTTCCATCGACCATCATATTATTCAACCCCATTGCAAACACAAATTGCGATGTTGTTCTTTTTTCTCCGCGAATAGAATCTTTTCTTTTTTTATTATCCTTCCAATCTCGATCATTCCAGTGAATAACCAAAGTATGTTTCTTTATCGAATCTCCTTCTTTGATTTTTCCGTCTACTTTTTGCTGAACCAAATCATTCAGTTCATTTTGAGCTTCAGTTACTTTTTGTTCAATAATTGTAGCCCTAACTTCTGCCAATTCTTTTTTGCGTTTATCAGCTTGTTCCTGCGTAATTTTCCCTTCAGATAACTGAATATTTACAGCTTCAACTTCTTCTTTTAGAGTTGCTTTTTCTTCCTTTGTTATCTTTTCTATTTTGTTAGCAATTTGCCTTGCTTTTGATTCAAAAGTTTCCTGTCCCAGTACTTTACTAACAAATAGAAAAATGAGGATAACGAGATAAATGGTAAAATTTTTCATGATTGATGATTTTATTGTGAGTTGTAAATTGTGAATTGTGAGTTGTGAATTGTAAAATGTGAAATGTGAAATATGGGTTGCGAAATGTGAAATATGAATTCCATCTCCATCGGGTTAAAACCCGACGCTACAATATGGATCGTTCTTCCGGAACTAAAAAATCTATATCCTTTATTCTATTTTCTTTCCTCTATACTCTTGATTCTTTACTCTTGATTCTTTACTCTTGATTCTTTACTCTTGATTCTTTACTCTTGATTCTTTACTCTTGATTCTATTTTCTCTACTCTTGCTGATTTCGATTTGCCAAAGCCACTTTTACTGTTTGGTAATTTTTATTGACTTTTGTGATTACTTTTTCTCTAAACGAAAGTTCTAATTCACCATCGACCTGATTTAATAGATCATTGGCATTTATTTTAATTTTGGCTTTTGGTTTAACCGAATTCTGTGCAACAACAGTTTTTTCGGCAGAATCTAACAACTGATCTATATTCTCTTTTTTAGAAGTTTCGACAATTGGATTCGCATTATTGATTGATTGTTTTTCTTGATTGTTTTTGATGATTGAAGACTCCGCTATTTGATTTTTTTCATTTTTTATGGTTTTATTTAGGTTTTGCTTTAAAGTATCAGGCCTGTTCTTTACTTCTTTATTCGAAATTTGTCTTGTCGTTTTTTCTGAAACTGCCACTTCTTCTTTAATAGGATTCTTTACATTTAAATTTGGTTTTTCAACCGAATCTTTCTTAGCATCTTCTTCTATTACAACTGTTTCTTTTGGAGTTTCAACAATACTTTTCTTCTGATTAAAAAAGAAAGTCTCAACTAGTAAAAAACCAATAATACTGGCTGCGATATAAAGCCATTTTCTACTCTTTTTAGGTTGCTTCTTTTCTTCGGCAATACTCAACATTGCGTCTAATCTGTCCCAGGCTTTATTGCTTGGTTCGATTTGACGTTCGTTTAGTTTTTCACGGAAATCCTTTTCAAAATTATTCGGTTCCATTATCTTGTTTTTTTAATGTATTAATTTGTGTTTGCAGCATTTTTCTGGCGTGCGATAATTGCGATTTCGATGTTCCTTCATTAATTCCTAACATCTTGGCAATTTCATTGTGTTTGTATCCTTCTATGGCGTATAAATTGAAAACCATTCTGTAACCGTCCGGTAAAGCGTCTATTAAAAACTGAATCTGATCTGTCGAAAACTTACTATCAATTGCATTGAAACTTTCTTCGACATAAATCTCATCTTCGGTAAACTTTACTTTTTTCTGAACTCTTAAATAAGAGATACATTCGTTGACCATAATTCTGCGAATCCAACCTTCAAAGCTTCCTTTATTTTCAAATTTATTTAAGTTGGTGAATACTTTCATGAAAGCCGTTATCATTACATCTTCTGCCAATTGAATGTCTTTTATATATTGTCGACAAGCACTCAACATCTTTGGTGAAAACCGACTGTATATTTGCTGTTGCGCTTGCCGATTATTTTCGACAGCCAACTTTATAATTTCGGTTTCTTCTTGATGTAAATGAATAATTTTCATTAATAAGCTTTCGGTTTTTGGTTTTGCAATGGTCTTCTATTAGCATAGACGATTGTCGTTTCGAAATGGTTGCATCGGGGTTGAAAAAAATCAAAAAATAAATTACAAATCCCAATTAGACATGCAAAAACACTTGATTTACAAACAAGTAAACCAATCATCTAATTGACACATTTTCTAATTATCTAATTAAAAAGAATTACTTTTTTCTTTCAATAACGTAGTTCACCATTAAAATAAGGGCATCTTTAAACTCAGAATCTTCGAAATTTTGAAGTAACGAAAGAGCTTCTTGTTGGAATTCTACCATTTTATTTTCGGCGTAAGCCAAACCATTATTGTTTTTTACAAAGGCAATAACTTCTTTGACGCGTTTTTTGTCTTTATTGTGGTTTTTGATGGAGTTTATCAACCACTTTTTTTCTTGCGGAGTACAAGTATTTAGAACATGAATTAAAGGCAAAGTCATTTTTTGCTCCTTAATATCAATTCCTGTTGGTTTACCAATCGCTTCTTCGCTATAATCGAATAAGTCGTCTTTGATTTGAAAAGCCATTCCGATAAGCTCACCAAATTTGCGCATATTCTCAACCTGAGCATCATCTTCAATTACAGATTTTGCACCAAGCGCACAACAAGCGGCAATAAGTGTAGCAGTCTTTTTTCGGATGATTTCGTAATATACTTCTTCGGTAATATCAAGTCTGCGGGCTTTTTCGATTTGAAGTAATTCTCCTTCGCTCATTTCGCGAACTGCGACAGAAATAATTCGGAGAAGATCAAAATCACCATTATCTATAGAAAGCAACAAACCTTTAGACAATAAATAATCACCAACTAAAACGGCAATTTTATTTTTCCAAAGTGCATTTATAGAGAAAAATCCGCGACGGCGATTACTATCATCCACGACATCATCATGAACTAAAGTTGCGGTATGAATAAGCTCAATTACAGATGCACCGCGATAAGTTCTCTCATTTACGATGCCTTCTGAAACCATTTTTGCAGTCAGAAAAACAAACATCGGACGCATTTGTTTCCCTTTTCTGTTTACAATATAATAGGTAATACGGTTCAGTAAAGCCACCTTTGAGGTCATCGATTCATGGAACTTTTTTTCAAAAAGTTCCATCTCGTTAAAAATGGGCTGTTTTATTTGAGAAGTAATATTCATTTCGATTCCAAATATACTATTTTAAATAAAAAAACGTTGTCTATTTTAAGTTAGTATAACAATAATTTAAGTATTAACTGAAAAAACTCTACCAAGAACATTTTTCATAAAGCCTAATTTGAATTCATTTTTTAAAAGTAAAACCACTTAAACTATTTACTATGAAAACAAAAGTTTTATTTATTGGAACATTAGTCGCTTTATCTTTTTTTATTAGTTGTAATTCTGATGAAAAAACAAATGACGGAACTACTACGGCAATTTCGAATAATGAAATTATTACGACTTCTAAAATTGATGCTTCAATTGAAGATGTAACTAATATTGCCGAAGATCAATTTAACACACAACAAAATAGTACTGCTAAACCTGGCGGTCCTGTAAAAAACTTTTTACCGAGTTGTGCTACTATTACAACAGTTTTAACGAATAACACATGGACAAAAACAGTCGATTTTGGTGTTGAAGGATGCACGCTTGATAACGGAAATGTGGTTAAAGGAAAAATGGTGATCTCATTTGCCAACGATTTTTCTGCTTCTACACAAACGATTAGTTATACTTTTGACGGTTTTTATCATAATGGTAAAAAACTTCAAGGAAGCAAAAGCATCGTTAGAACTATAAAAACAACCAATTTATTGGCAACAGCGCATCCGGTTTCTACCGCAACGGTTGATATGACAATTACTTTTGATGATGGTGGTGTATATACCAGAAAAGGTTCATTGGTAAAAGAAATGGTTGCTGGTTATGATACTTGGTTTAATTGGGAAGACAATGCTTTTTTAGTAACCGGAAGCGGATCGACTACTTTTCCTAACGGAGATACTTTTTCTGCAGAAATCACAACTCCTCTTGAATTTGATGCATCATGCAGAAAACCATTTGCTGTAAAAGGTGTTGTTTCTATTACTAAAAACGGAGCAACTGCGGTTCTTGACTATGGTGATGGAAGTTGCGACACGCTTGCCAAAGTAACCAAAGATGGTGTAACGGAAGAAATTGATTTGAAAAAATAAGAATCCTTTTTGCCCAAAAAAAGCATTAAGAACAAGAGTTATTCTTGTTCTTAATGCTTTTTTTTATAAAATGATGCGATCAGATGTTCCTATGGAACAAATTCACTTTGTCAATATTTTTTTCTACCGATCACTTATTCCTAGCGGAATATTTTTTGATATTATATTATAGACTAATCTAAATCAATTATTCCTGGCGGAATATTTCTCTACATATCAGCTTCTTTGTTTGCCAATTGTCCGCAAGCTGCATCAATATCTTTTCCACGACTTCGACGTACTTTTACGACAACTCCAATATTTTCTAACGCTTTTATATACGCCATAATAGATTCTTCTGAGGCTTGTTGAAACTCTCCGTCATCTATTGGGTTGTATTCGATTAAATTAACCTTACACGGAACGTATTTACAGAATTTCACTAATGCATCAATCGAAGCCTTATCGTCATTAATTCCCTTCCAAACTACATATTCGTATGAAATCTTATTTTTTGTTTTTCTGTACCAATATTCTAATGATTCTCTCAAATCCGCCAGCGGGAAATTTTTGCTGAAAGGCATAATTCGCGCACGAACTTCGTCAATCGCCGAGTGTAAAGAAACTGCCAATTTGAATTTTACATCATCATCAGCCATTTTTTTAATCATTTTAGGAATTCCGGAAGTCGAAACCATAATACGCTTCGGAGACATTCCTAACCCTTCCGGTGAGGTAATCATATCAATGGCTTTGATTACATTATTGTAATTCATCAAAGGTTCTCCCATTCCCATAAAAACAATATTCGAAAGCGGATGATTATGATACAAACGGCTTTCTTTATCAATCGCGATAACCTGATCGTAGATTTCTCCCGGTTCCAGATTACGCATTCTTTTTAGACGCGAAGTTGCACAGAAATTACAATCTAAACTACAACCAACCTGACTGGAAACACAAGCTGTTGTTCTTGTTTCGGTTGGAATCAAAACTGATTCTACTACTAAACCATCATGTAAACGAACGGCATTTTTTACGGTTCCGTCGCTGCTGCGTTGCATTGTATCAACCTTAATATGATTAATTACAAAATTATCTTCAAGCATAGAACGCGTTGCTTTGGCAACATTTGTCATATCCTCAAAACTATGTGCTCCTTTGCTCCATAACCATTCATAGACTTGATTTCCGCGAAAAGCTTTGTCATTATTTGCGACAAAAAAATCACGTAACTGATCTTTTGATAAGGCTCTTATGTCTTTTTTCTCAATTTGCATGGCGCAAAGTTACTGATTTTTTCCTTAAAACTTCTGACGTTGTACTGAAGCTTAACACCTAATAAAGACTCCTTTTTTATTCTGCTAAATAATCCTTTTTACTTAGAACACATTCTTAGATCGCTACAATAATTTTAGCTATTTAATAAATTCTCAACAATGATTTTTATCATCTTCTATATTATTTGTTCGTAATAAATTTGATCTAAGAAATAAAAGCAAACTATTAAATATAGTTTCCCTATTTCCAAAAACAAACTAATACCATATCAAAATGAAAACAATTAAATCAATTTTATTGACAGTGATTTTTATAACATTGTCATTCCAGACAAATGCACAAAGAAACTACTCTATGGTAAAATCAACTTTTGAAGTTGCCGGAACTTCAAATGTACACGATTGGGTAATGAAATCTACGGAAGGAAATGGTACAGCAAACTTAACCGTTACGGATTCTAAACTAATTGATATAAACAGCTTAACTATTACACTATTAGCCGAAAGCATAAAAAGCAGCAAAGGAAGCATGGATGATGTGGCTTATGAAACACTGGACACAAAAACATACAAAAACATTAAGTATGTTTTAAAATCCGCAAATAAAGTAAACGAAACAACCTGGAATTTAACCGGAACATATACCATTGCAGGAATTAGTCGCGAATATAAAACTTTGGTTAACGTAGCGGCTGGTAGTGGGACTTTTATTTTAAAAGGATCTAACCAAATTACTTTTGCTGATTTTGGTATGTCGCCTCCAACTGCTGCACTTGGAGTTGTTAGAGCCGGAAAAGAATTAACCGTGATGTTCAATATTACTTTAAATGACTACGCTAAAAATGATAACGTACTGGTTATTAAATAACAAATTACTAAGACCTCTATTTTTAAATATTGAATTTAATTCCCAGCAAAAAACTAAAAATTAATTCATCCGAAAAATAATTATTGATCGGACTAAAAAAACTAAAGTTTGGCATAAGAATTGTTTTTCTCTCAAAAGGAAAATAATCTTACAAAGCGCGCAATCATTTTAAAATTTGTATCTTTATTTTTCAGCTTTATAACCTTTAAATTTTTATAACCTAAAAAAAGATCATTCATTATGAAAAAACAAATTTTAAGCTTGGCTGTTGTTGCTTTACTAGCATTCGCTGTACAATCGTGTGAAAAAAAAGAGCCAAAACCAGCAGAAGACGAGTTAACTCTTGGAAACAAAGTTGATTCTCTAACAACAGATATTAAAGAAGTAAAAGACAGCGCTGTAACTAAAACAGAAGCTGCTGCGCAAGACGTAAAAGATGCTACTAAAAAAGCTGCTGACGATGTCGAAAATGCTGCTAAAAAAACAGCTACTGACGTAAAAGACGCAACAAAAAAAGGAGCTGAAAAAGTAGAAAATGCTGCGAAAGCTGCGAAAGACGGAACAGTAAAAACTGCCAAAGATGTTAATGACGCTTTGAAAAAATAATCTTTTCCGAATTAAATATTAAAACCATTCCGCAAAACGGAATGGTTTTTTTATGCAAAAAAGTGAGCCAATATTTTTCGTATTTTTGCTTTCTAAATTTGAAGACACTACAAGATGCATTTTATATCACAAGACTTAGAAGATTATATCGAGCAACATTCTGAAAACGAACCGGAATTACTAGCCAAACTCAACAAAGAAACTTACCAGAAAATCCTTTTGCCAAGAATGTTAAGCGGGCATTTTCAAGGTCGCGTTTTAAGTATGTTGTCTAAATTAATTCGTCCGGTTAATATTCTTGAAATCGGAACTTATACTGGTTATGCTGCTTTATGTTTATGCGAAGGAATGCAGGAAAATGGACAATTACATACGATTGACATTAAAGAAGAATTGGTAGATTTTCAGCGCAAATATTTTGATGCATCTCCTTGGGGAAAACAAATTTTTCAGCATTTAGGAGAAGCGGTTGATATTATTCCAACTCTGGATGTTAAGTTTGATTTGGTTTTTATCGATGCCGACAAAGAAAACTACTTAAACTACTGGGAAATGATTGTTCCGAAAATGAATAAAGGCGGAATCATTTTATCTGATAATGTTTTATGGAGCGGTAAAATTTTAGAACCGGTTCACCCAAACGATGTTAGCACAAAAGTGCTTTTGGAATACAATTTACTTTTAAAAAACGACCCAAGAGTTGAGACCGTTTTATTGCCTATTCGTGATGGTTTGACAGTTAGTAGAGTACTTTAGAAAAAGGTTCTGAGGTTCTGAGGAACTAAGGTTCTGAGATTTTTCTATAGATAATTACAAAACAAATTGATTTAAAAATGAATTCTTTAAACGAAATAAATTCCGAAGGCTTTGCAATTATTAATAATATTTATTCCGAGAATGAAATCGAAAAGCTGATTTCATTAATTGAGAATGTAACGGAGAATTCAAATGAAAATGCGACTTTTAGAAAATCTCAAGACTTATTTGCTATTAGACAATTTCACAAAGAAATTCCTGAAACATTACCTTTTATTTTCAATCAGAATTTAGAAAGTATTATTGAATCTAATTTTGGAAAAGGGTATTTCATAACCAAATCTATTTATTTTGATAAGCCTGAAAAATCGAATTGGTTTGTTGCTTATCATCAGGATTTGACTATTTCAGTAGATAAGAAAGCTGAAATAGAAAACTTTGAAAATTGGACGACAAAACAAAATCAATTTGCGGTTCAGCCTCCGAAAGAAATTCTGGAAAACAATTTCACAATCAGAATTCATATTGATAAAACAACAAAAGATAATGGCGCTTTGAAAGTCATTAACAACTCTCATTCCAAAGGAATTTTGAGAATTGAAAATCTGGACTTTGAAAACGAAAAAGAAACAATCTGTGAAGTCGAAAAAGGCGGAATTATGATTATGAAACCTTTATTGTTTCATGCATCAAACAAAACTACTAACAACGAAAGAAGAAGAGTTATTCATATAGAGTTTAGCAATAAGCAACTTCCTGATGGATTAGAATGGAGCGAGAAGGTTTTTGAAAAAGATTCTGAGGTTCTGTAAGATACTAATTTTCTGAGCTTTGTTTAAATAAAAAAAGGCTTTAGCCAAAACATTGTGTTTTGATTAAAGCCTTTTTTATTGAGTTGAATTTTTAATCCTCCACCTGAAGTAGGAGGCAATTCAAAAACTGATATATTATTTGATCTTAAATTTTCTTTTGAAACTAGGTATCTAGCCCAGATGGAAGCGGTATCCTTTTGTTTTTTTCTTTAAAAAACAAAAGATATAGCGGACAGCTGGAAATAGCTCCTAAAAATTATCCTGGAAAATATTGTGGTTTTAATTTTCGATATACCAAATACAGTAAAAATCCGAAAAGTGCTCCGAAGAAATATCCTGTAAGAATGTCTCCCGGATAATGCAATCCTAAATAAATACGGCTATAAGCAAAGATTAATGGCCATAAAAACAAGAATCCTAAATATTTGAAATAACGTCTTAAAACCAAGAATAAAAATGTCGCAACTGCCATTGTATTTGCTGCATGACCGGAGAAAAAACTATATGATTGTCTAACCTGAACAACACGAATAATAGTATTGATTTCGGGATTATTACAAGGGCGTAAACGTTGAAAGTTGTATTTGAATAAATTGGTAACCTGATCTGTAAAGGTTAACAAAACGGCTATAAACAATACAATAAACAAGGTTTGTTTTCCTCCTACTTTTTTGTAAATAAGATAGAAAAGTAATAGAAAAAATGGCGTCCAATTTAACTGACTGGTAATAATAAGCCAAAGTTTATCGTAGGTTTCAGAGCCTAAACCATTAAGATAAATAAGTAATTGAGTATCTAGTCCTTTTATTTTTTCAAGCATATTACATTTGGCGTTTTACAGGTCCTGAGATAGAATCGATATCTTCTTTTACTTTGTCAATTTCTGTTGCGGTATCGCCCAACAAATTAGGTGAATCACCCAATAAATTAGCCTTAGCATCATTAATTTGAGCATTGATATTTCCAGTGATATCCGTTAGAGCTTTTGAATCAAGACCGTTGGCCTCTGCTCCTTTTTGGATTTCGCTTTTAATATCATTGGTTGCATTTTTCAATTGTGCCATTGCTTTTCCCATTGTACGGGCAATTTCCGGCACTTTGTCTGAACCAAAAAGCATTAGAACTATAAATAGTATGAAAACTAATTCTCCTCCTCCTATACCAAACATATCTTTTATTTTTGTGTCCCACAAAGATATTAAAATTTGTAGCTGACAGTTTTAAAATTTACTTAAAAAAAAAGACTCTTTTCAGAGTCTTCTTCTTTTTATATTTAATCAAATTTTGACTTTTCTTCTACTTTTGGCCAAGAGTTATTGGTCACATCAATATCAGCGGTCATTAATTTTGGATCAATCTGAATGCTTTTTATCGCTTTTTCGGTTGCATAAACTTTCTTAGCGGTATCATTATTCTTTCTCCAGATTTGAGCTGGGTACTGATAATTTTGTTTTGAACCATCTTCGTAAGTGATCTCAACAAGAATTGGCATAATCATTCCGCCTGGTTTATTGAATTCTACTTCGTAGAAATATTTAGGCGATTTTAATCCTGCTTTTTCTTCTGCAGTAAAGGTTTGATTTACATAATCAGACAATAATTTTACGTCTTCTACTTTTAAAGCGGTCTTTTTTGAAGCATTTACTTCAGCATTATCGCCTGAAACTAAATAGACAAAAGGTCCTTTATCAAATCCGAAACGTCCTTTTCTAACTTTTACATCTTTAATATCAGCTGTTGGAGTATCAGAAACATAATATTGTTTTACTTCTTTGATTCCGATATCTACAAAATCTGTTGAATAAAACCATCCTCTGAAAAACCAATCTAAATCTACTGCAGAAGCATCTTCCATTGTTCTAAAGAAATCCTCCGGAGTTGGATGCTTAAATTTCCATCTGTTTGCATAGGTTTTAAAAGCATAATCAAACAATTCACGCCCCATAACAACTTCTCTTAAAATATTAAGTCCTGTTGCTGGTTTTCCGTAAGCATTATTCCCAAATTGAGCAATCGTTTCAGAGTTAGACATAATTGGCTCTAAAAACTTTTGATCTCCACTCATATAAGGAACGATATTTTTTGCAGGACCGCGTCTTGACGGGAATGTAGGATCTAATTCCTGTTCTGCCATATATTCCATAAATGAATTCAAACCTTCATCCATCCAAGTCCACTGACGCTCGTCAGAGTTTACAATCATTGGAAAAAAGTTATGTCCAACTTCGTGAATCACAACACCAATCATTCCGTTTTTAACCTCTTTACTAGTCACTCCATTTTCATCAGGACGACCGTAATTCCAACAAATCATAGGATATTCCATTCCTTGATCTTCTGCAGAAACTGAAACCGCTTTTGGATAAGGATAATCAAATGTATGTGATGAATAACTTTTTAAAGTATGTGCTACGGTCATTGTTGAAGTTTCTCCCCAAAGCGGATTTGCTTCTTTTGGATAAACCGATTCTGCCATTACGATTTTGCCACCTAATTTTACAGCCATTGCATCATAAATGAATTTTCTTGACGATGCAATTCCAAAATCACGTACATTTTTAGCACTAAATTTCCATGTTTTTTTCTTTTCAGAGAAACCTTTTTCAGTTACTTCAGCTTCAGCTTGCGTAACAATTACAACAGGTTTATCAAATGATTTTTGTGCTTGTTCGTAACGTTTTACTTGTTCTGCAGTAAAAACTTCTGCTCTGTTGGTCAATTCTCCAGTCGCATCGATTACGTGATCTGCAGGAACTGTAATGTTTACGTCAAAATTTCCAAAAGGCAAAGCAAACTCTCCGCTTCCCCAGAATTGCATATTTTGCCAGCCTTCAACATCGTTGTAAACTGCCATTCTTGGGTAAAACTGAGCAATTACATATATTTTGTTTCCGTCTTTTTCAAATAATTCATAACCAGAACGTCCATTTCCAGTTTCTTTTCTATAGTTATTGATGTTATACCACCATTTTACCGAAAATGAAATTTTTTCTCCCGGTTTTAACGGAGTTACCAGATTAATACGCATCATAGTTTCATTGATCGTATAAGACATCGCATTTCCTTTCGCATCTTTTACATACTCAATATTAAAACCACGTTCTAAATCTTTTTTCAAATATTTATTCGAAAAACCTTCTAATGGTAAAACTTGACTAATTTTTTCGCTTTCTGCTAAAGTTGATTGTGTATTTGCTTTTGCTTGATTCTGATCTAACTGAAGCCATAAATACTCTAAACTATCCGGTGAATTGTTTGAATAAGTAATCGTTTCAGAACCACTTAATTTTGAATTTTTATCATCTAATTCAACATCAATTTTATAATCTGCCTGTTGTTGATAATATGCCGGTCCTGGAGATCCTGCTGCAGTACGAAACATATTTGGCGTTGCCAATAGATCGTACATTTGGCTAAATTTGTTCGTATCATATTTACCTTGTTGTTTGGGTGCAACAGTGGTAGTTTTTTCCTGAGCAATAAGTATTGCAGGAAAAAGCAATAATAATGAAAGTTTTTTCATAAATATTTATGGGTAATTTTGTCAGGGTGTGAAAATAACAATTAAAATAATAATTTTATATATTATTTAATACTTTAACAATTCTTTCCTTGAAGATTCTGTAAAGAGAACACTCCTTTTAGTGCCAAAAGCTGTAATATGTGTAATATTCTGCTGTTCAGCATTCCAATCTACCAAAATAGAATTTGATATCTCAATTGTCTTAAATTTCTCTACATCCTTTATTCTGGAATAACAAACTAACACATCATCTGACTCTACTTCTTTTGACAAAAAAGTGATAGGTTTTGATTGTCCGTTTATTTTTATTGTGAAGTTTTCCGAAAGGTATTTTTTTAATAAATCAACATCGGCCTGAGTTTCTTTCTCAGTACCGATGTATGTTTTTTTATGGTATTTTTTTTCGATTCCGTTATTCAGATCATCGACAAAAATACGGGAAGTAATTTGAATCATTTTTTTCTCGGCCGCATAATTGACCTGAAAAACACCCATATAAAATTTATGGAACGCAAAAGCGGAAAGCGATAAAAGCAATAATCCTAAAAGAGGATAAATTAATCTATTTTTCGGCAACATTTGCTTTTTGAAATTCTTTGTTTTTATTAACCATAAAGTCCATTAATTCAAACTTTTCTTCTGGTTTTAAATGTCTTTTAGATTCCGGATCATTCGAACAATACATTAAGAATAAATCAATTTCATCGTTTTTTAATCCCAATGTTTTAGTGAAAAAGTCTGTAGTAAAATTGGCTCTGGAATATTGCACAAAAGCCATATCATCAATAACTTCCGGTTTTACTTCGTCTTTGTTTTTCGTCAGGATTTTTTTCACGTCCTTGAAAATTCGAACAAAATCTGTTCCATATTTAATGGTTTGATCAGAATACATTGCAATATTTTTTGCTGTAGATTGCTTATCATCTTCAAACTGCATATCAACATATTTCTGCGTATTTTTATCTAGCGATTTTACTTTTAAGTCTTTGCGAACAACAACTTCTTTCAATTGATTATTAGCCAAATCCAATTGAATCACAAAAAGCACATCCGAACAATCTTTTTCTGTCAGAACTACTTTTTTTGCCTGAAAAGCCAAACCTGTAAACAACAAAGTGTCTTTTGGTTTTGCCATAATATCAAACAATCCGCCTGAACCAATAAAAGTTCTAACGTTTGCATTAATATTCATTACATAACCGCTTTCTATACCCAATTTACTATTGGTAACTTGCCCATGCAAGGGCTTCCTTGAGCTATTTTGTCCCAGCACAATCTGGCAAAATAAGCACACAACGAGTATTCCTAGTCTATTTTTCATTTTCGAGAATTATTAAATATCTTCTTGCTAAATCTGTTATTAAAAACATACTCATTGTTTTGTTTTTAGTATTCAAAGATACAGCAAATTCGGCATCATCCACACAATATAATTGAAATCCTTTGATATCATCCGTCGGAATTTTCAATCTATCAGTGTAATAATTCTCTTCAAAAAGGTATTCCATTTTTCTAAACAACGCTTCTTTTTTCTCCACATTTACTTCTTTTTTCAGCATTGTGGTTCGTCCAGACATCATATTCAATAACTTATCTACAGAAGTCGAAGTTGCAGTATATACTTTTCTTTCTGCTGGCGTGTATTTTTTTTGCCCGTACGGAATTATACCTAAATTTTCTGCCGTTATATTGGCATTTTCATTTACGATGACTTCCTTTAATTCTACTTCTTTGGCTGTCATTTTAATCTTGAGCGAATTTAGACCCAAATCATTCGCAGTAATACGATAACGAAACGCTTCTAAATTTACAGCAGAAAAAACCAAAACATCTCCCTCTTTTACAGCAATTATAAACATTCCGTTAGCGTCTGAAATAGTCGCCATTTGTGTCGTATTATTAACAACATTCACTCCTTCAACCGAAGTAGATTGCGCTAAAATCTGCCCAAGAATTTCTCTTGAAACTGTATTTTGTCCAAAACTATTCTGAACCAGAATTAGAAAAAAAATCAATATTATATTACTTGTTTTCAATCGCTATAATTTCTTTGTATTTCACGGCCAATTCAGCCAACAAAAACTCTGTTGAAGTTTTATTTTTAGAGTTCAAAATTACTGTGAATTTATCGTTTTCTACAGCATAATATTCAAAACCTTTTACGTATTCAAGCGGGATTTGCAATCGGTTTATAAAATGATCCAACGAAAACATATTCTCCAGAAGCTTCATAAAAAACTCCTTTTTCTCAACCGCTACTTCCTTCTTAAGCATTGCAGTTCTTCCTGAAAAGAAATTCAGCAAAGGATCTGCAGATATTGAACCTCCAGCCATTGAACCGGCATTTGCTGTTGGATTTAAAGCCGTAGCCGTATGCAATTTCCTTTCGGCTTCTGTATATTTTTTCTGTCCTTGCGGAATAATTCCTAATGAAGTTGCATTAATTCCGTTATAATTTCTAATGACAACTTCCTGCAATTGATGCATTACCATATTCAATTTTACTGTAAAATTAAGGTCTGAGAAATTCTCCGCAATTAACAAAACCTTATTTTCTTTGAATTGTATGGACGAAAAAACAAGTGTATCTCCTTCTTTAGCCAAAATAGAAAAAGCTCCCGTTTCATCTGTAGTTGTCATTGCTTCGGTTTGAGCATTTATAACATAAACACCTTCCAAATCAGAAGTATTCGCAGCTATTTTTCCATTAATAACACTACGATCCTGGCTTTGAGACCAACTAGTTTGCCCCAAAACAATCATTAAAACACATGCAACTTTATTGATCAAAATGCTAAAAAATTAGAATTATTCTTAAAGCTGTAAAAATATCTTAATGTATTCCAAATTTAGTATTAAGGACATGGTAAAAATATGTTAATTAAACCCATTTTACACTTTGTAAAATGAGAGTTTTAATATCTTTAACAGAAACAAATCTGAGTTAATTTTTTATGAAAAGCATCATCATTGCCAGTACATCTACACTACACGGAGGCAGCTATTTAGACTATATACTACCTACATTATCATCACATTTTAAAAATTGCAAAAGCATCTTATTTATTCCGTATGCTCGTCCAAGCGGAATTTCCCATGACGAATACACCAAAAAAGTAGCCGAAGCATTTTCCACTATTAATATTTCCGTAAAAGGAATTCATAAATTTGAAGATGCTGCAAACGCAATAAAAAATGCTGAAGGTATTTTTACCGGCGGAGGAAACACTTTTTTATTGGTTACACAATTATACAAGCACAACATTATGCAGGTTCTTGCAGAAACGGTAAAAAACGGAACTCCGTATTTAGGAACCAGCGCAGGAAGTAATATTTGCGGTTTATCAATGCAAACAACGAATGATATGCCAATCATATATCCGCCAAGCTTTCAGACTTTAGGATTAATTCCTTTCAATCTAAATCCGCATTATTTAGATCCAGATGTTCAATCACAACATATGGGAGAAACGCGCGAAACAAGGATTAAAGAATTTCACGCCTTTAATTCAATTCCGGTTTTAGGATTAAGAGAAGGAAGCTGGCTTGAAGTTAAAGAAGACAAAATCACTTTAAAAGGAAACCTAAAAGCTCGTTTATTCAAGCAAAACGAAAATCCTGTAGAATTAGAAACAGAAAGCGATTTGAGTAATTTAAACTAAAAAAAAATATTTTCACCATTAAGATATTAAGCTTATTAAGAACTGAACTTAAGCTTAACTTGAAAAAAAGTTTATTAAGGATTGAACTTAATTCAATCTGAAATAAAAAAGATATTTTCACCATTAAGATATTAAGCTTATTAAGATCTGAACTTAATCTTAACCTGGCAAAAGCTTATTAAGGATTGAACTTAATTTTTGGATCAACACAAAAACCCGTGGAGAAACATAAAATATTTTGTATTGACTAATTATTTTAACCGCAAAGGGCGCAAAGGTTTTTTATTCGTAAGGTTTTATATAAACGCAAAGTTCGCAAAGCTATATTGATAAAGCTTTGCGAACTTTGCGTTTAATGTGCGTAATCTATAACAAAAAAAACTTTGCGCCCTTTGCGGTTAAATTCATCCTTAATTTTTATAGCTCTAGAGGCTTTCGTATTGATCCCTAATTTTTCTTAATATCTTAATGGTAAAAAAATATTTACACAAAAAAAATCCCCAAACAATTTGTTTGAGGATTTTGAAGAGCGAAAGACGAGGCTCGAACTCGCGACAACCAGCTTGGAAGGCTGGAGCTCTACCAACTGAGCTACTTTCGCATTAACAGGGTGCAAATATAAATAATTAAATTTTTAAAACAAAATAAAAATCAAAAATTATTTACTTTTGATAAAAAAACCGAAACAATGAAGTTCCGGTTTTTTAGAGCGAAAGACGAGGCTCGAACTCGCGACAACCAGCTTGGAAGGCTGGAGCTCTACCAACTGAGCTACTTTCGCATTACCGTGGTGCAAATATAGAAAATAACTTAAGTTCAAAACAAGCTTTTTCGCAAAAAAAATCAATAAAAAACAACAATTATTTATAACTAATTTAAAATTAAAAAGTTATATATTTATTTATTTTACACAAATCATGAGTATCATTAAAGAAATACCGTCAAAAGAAACTTATATCGTTCGCCAACCTGTTTTAAGAAAAGGAAAATCTATCGAAAGTTGCATCTTTGATGGTGATGACTTGGAAACAACAAAACATTTTGGTTTATTCGAAGATAGATCTTTAACAGGAATTATTTCACTATTTCAAAAAATCAATCCTATCTTTGCCGAAAATAACCAAGCTCAGATTCGCGGAATGGCTGTTTTAGAAAACCATCAGAAAAAAGGAATTGGAGAAGCCTTAGTAAAACATTGCGAAAAATACTGCAATGCAAACAATGTCGATTTAATTTGGTTCAATGCAAGAACAACCGCTGTTGGTTTTTATAAAAAAATGAAATACGAAACTCTGGGCGAAGCATTTGACATTAAAGATGTTGGAGAACATTATTTGATGTTTAAAAAAATATGAAATGAAAAAACTTTACTTTTTATTAGTTATAAGCCTGTTTATTAGTTGTAAAAAAGACGCACCTAAACCCGCTCCTGTGGTCAAGAAAAAGCCACCATTAATCATACTTACTGACGAAAGAAAAGTAGCAATAGATACTGCAACAATAAATGTATTTAAGAGCGAAACCTTAAAACAATTTTATAATGCTTCTGAAAATCAAACTGTTTGGGGAAATCTTAAAAAGAGAACTTATGTTTTATCGCAATTAGAAAATTCGAATCTACTTGGCTTAGATCCTGAGGATTACAAAACCTCTAAGCTTAAAAAATTCGAAAGCAGAATCAGTTCATTAAACGACAAAGATCTGGCTACTTATTATATTTTATTAACGTACAACTTCGAGAAATACCTGAATCATTTATATAAAGGGAAACTGGATCCTAAAAAATTATATACGGACTGGGATTTAGAAGAAAAGACATTTGATGTAAATAATGTTCTAATAAAGGCATTCAATAAAAATAAACTGGACAGTATTGTTGACAATATTCAGCCTAAATCAGAAACTTACAAGGAGCTATTAAAAGCACTTGAAATTATTGAGAAATTCCCTAATGACGAAATTGGAACGATTGCAATCGACTCTTCGACAAAAAAAATAACTCTTAATGATACGAATAATGCTTTAGTCAATATCAAAAAAAGACTTCTATTTTGGGGAGATATGTCCGGAAAAGACACTCTGAATAGAATTTATAACAAAAAGACATTCGAATCAATCAAAAGATTCCAAGAAAGACATGGTTTAGCTGACGATGGAGTTATTGGAGCCGGAACGATTAAGGCTTTAAACTATTCGAAAGAAAAAAGAAGAGAGCAAATTATTGCCAATCTGGAACGTTGGAGATGGTATACTTCAGATTTTGCTGAGAATTATTTCATCATTAATATTCCTAATTACAGCCTGAATGTTGTTGAAGGAAAAGACACGACATTAGTTCGAAATATTGTGGTAGGAACAAGTAAAAGAAAAACACCAATTATAACCTCAACGCTAAAAACTGTTGTTTTTAACCCAACATGGACGGTTCCGCCAACTATATTAAAAGAAGATGTTGTGCCGGCAATGAAGCGTAACAGAAATTATTTGGCGAATAAAAGCATAACTATATATGATACTACGGGAAAAGTTGTAGATCCAAGTGCATGGAACGAAAACAAACCCGGTAATTACCGTTATGTACAAAGTCCGGGATATAACAATTCATTAGGAGTAATGAAAATTTTATTTCCTAATCATCATAGTGTTTATTTGCACGATACAAATCATCGAAATTATTTTGGTCGAAACAATCGCTCTTTAAGTTCTGGTTGTGTTCGTATTGAAAATCCTTTAGAACTTGCAGAACATATATTAGATGATCCTGAAAAATGGAACAGAGAGAAAATTGATACGCTAATTGCAACCAAAAAAACAACAAGCATTAAGATCGTCAAAAAATATTTTTTATATCAATGGTATTGGACGGCTTGGAGCAAAAAAAATCAGCTCATTTTCAGAGCTGATATTTATAATTTAGATTCGGATTTGTATGCTAAATTAAGAAATTAGCCTTTCTTCCATCGCAAAACTTCTTGACGGATGGTAGATATACAAACACGATTTATCTTTTATAACTTCGATTATTTCGTCTGTTAATTCCATTGGAATTGCCGGACAACCTTGGCTTCTACCTAATCTTTTATTGTTTCTGATAAAAGATTCAGAAACATAATCGGCACCATGCATAACTACTCCTCTTTCGCGGGCGTTATCATTTACACCATTTTCTAAACCGTCTAAACGAAGAGAAGCTCCATGTTTTCCGCGATAAATTTCACCGGTTGCATAAAAGCCTAAACTACTTTTAAAAGAAGAGTTTGAGTTTGAAAACGCTGATGCAAATTCTTCTCCGGTATTTCGTCCGTGAGCAACTAACGAATTGAACAAGATTGTGTTTGTCGTTAAATCAATTACCCAAAGGCGTTTTGAATTTGATGACAAACTAAAATCAATTAATGTCAAAATATTTTTTTGAATAATTCCTCTTTCTTTCAACAGGTAAAACCCTTTTAAAGCCTCAGAAAAAGTTTTAAGTTCAGGTAATTTAAAATTGTTGGTGTTCAAAGTATTATAAACACTTTCAATTTTTGCTTCAACAGTAAGTTTCTCAACTTTAGCATAATGCTTTACTGTTTCTTTTTTAATTTCGGTAGTGTTTTTTGAATCTTTACCAAAAGACAGTAACAAAAACACAAATAGTGGATAAATTTTGTAAATCATTGAATAGCTTTAGGTTAAACAAAAGGTTTGGGTTTGGCAAAAGTATAAAAAAAATGCACCTATCAAAATATAAGCCTGTAAATCAGGGGATTTTTGGTTAAACTTTAACAAAAGCAAAGTAAAAAATTAGCATTTGGAGCAAAAAACTTTTTTATTTGTAAGATATTTACTTATCATAAAAATCTTAGCGTTTTGATCCCTTTTCTTAAAGAAAACTTAATCAAAAGGCATTTATTACAATTAAAACTGTAACAATTCGAGAAAAACGTTGTCTATTAATTCAACACCTATTACAGAATCGTTTATTTTGAGCATTTCATGAAAAAAGCACTTTTTCTTATCCTTCTTTTATCTGCTTTCTCAGGCTATAGTCAGAAAAAAGTTTTGCAAACCCAATCGACTTCGCAAAGCATTACTATTGACGGGAAATTAGATGAATCAGCATGGAAAGACGCTTCGATTGCGACCGATTTTGTAATGTATGATCCTGATAACGGGAAACCGATTCCGGAAGCGAGAAGAACTGACGTTAAAGTTTTATATAATAATGACGCCATCTATATTGGTGCAATGATGTATGATGATGAACCTGCTAAGATTCTAAAAGAAATTTCGCAGCGTGATAACTTTGGAACTGCCGATATTTTTGGCGTTTTTATTAATGGCTTTAATGATGGTCAGCAAAATTTTGAGTTTTTCGTTTCCGCTGCAGATGTGCAAGGCGATTGTATTATGACAGATGCTAACGGTGAGGATTATTCCTGGGATGCGGTTTGGATTAGTAAAGCAAGAATAGCCGACAATGGCTGGATTGTAGAAATTAAACTTCCCTATGCGGCTTTGCGATTCTCTGGAGAAAACAAACAAACTTGGGGAATAAATTTTTTCAGAGAAATAAAACGAGAACGTAAAAAATATACGTGGAATTTAATCAATACCAAAATTGGAACTTTTACGCAGCAAAATGGTGATTTGGCAGGAATTGAAAACATCAAACCTCCTACCCGATTATTTTTCCTGCCTTATGCTTCTTATTATCTAAATGCTGCTGATGGTCAAAAAACGTATGGCACAATAAAAGGCGGAATGGATATTAAATACGGAATTAGCGATGCTTTTACGCTTGACGCAATTTTAATCCCTGATTTTGGACAGGCAAAATACGACGATCAAATCCTGAATCTTGGTCCGTTTGAGCAGCAATTCAATGAAAACAGAGCCTTTTTTACAGAAGGAACGGATTTGTTTAATAAAGGAAATATGTTTTATTCGAGAAGAATTGGAGGAAAACCGTCTGTTGATCCTGATTTAAATAAGAATGAGGAAATAATTGACAATGTACAAAACGTCAATCTAATCAATGCTTTGAAAGTATCAGGAAGAACAAAAAACGGATTAGGCGTTGGGATTTTAAATGCTGTTACCGAGAGAACTTTTGCTACTATAAAAGATACGACAACAGGCGAAACAAGACGTGTAGTTGTTGAACCTTTGACCAATTATAATGTTTTGGTTTTAGATCAGCGTTTTAGAAAGAATTCTTCGGTAACATTTATTAATACTAATGTTACGCGAAATGGTCATTTTAGAGACGCAAACCTGACCGGATTAGTTTGGGATTTAAATACTAAAGCCAATACTTATAATTTATCCGGTAACGTCAAATACAGTTTTATAAATGCTGATGAAAATAAAAACGGAATTTTTTCAACTGTTAGTTTTGCAGAAACCAGCGGTAATTATCGCTATAGCGTAGGAACTGATTTTATGACTAAAGATTTTGATCCAAATGATTTGGGAATTAACTTTTATACCAATTATTACAACTTTTATGGCAATGCAAATTATAGAATTTTGAATCCAACTAAACTTTTTAATAAGTTTAAAGTTGATTATGATATGTATGTCGAGTTTAATAAAGAATCCGGAAAAGTACAAGACAATAAAATAAGTTCTGAAGTAAATGTTACATCGGTAAATAATAATTATTATGGCTTTGGAGTTACCCTTTTTCCGCTGGAATCTTATGATTATTACGAACCCAGAGCAGAAAACAGGTACGTTATTATTCCGAGGAAAATTGAAGCGTGGGCAAGCGTATCAACCAATTACAATAAGAAATTTGCTATTGATTTAAACCCATCTATTGCTATTGCAGATGAATCCGGACGAATTGCTTATGGAGCTGATATTGGTCCCAGATATCGATTTAACGACAAACTGTTACTAACTTATACTTTTAGTTTTTTAAAACGTAACAACAACAAAGGTTATATTGATAGTTATGACGATGATGACAATGAAAACACTCCTGAAATTATTGTTTTTGCAAACCGAAATGTAATTACTTATGCGAATACTCTTGGCGGAAAATATGCTTTAAACAGCGCCATGACTCTCAATCTGGCGGTTCGTCATTATTGGTCATCGGCTGAAAATAAAAACATTTTAGAACTTGAACCAGACGGAACTCTGACGCCTTATCCTCAATATACCGAAAATAAAAACTCAAGCTTTTATTCCTGGAATACTGATTTATCGTATTCGTGGTGGTTTGCGCCGGGAAGTCAACTTTCGGTTTTATACCGAAATAATGCTTCAAATTTTGAACGTATTATTGACAAAAATTTCAAAAACAATGTAACGGATTTACTGAATAATGATGCTCTAAAACACATTTTTTCGGTTAGTGTAAAATATTTTATTGACTATAATGCTGTCAAAAATAAGATTAGAAACAGAACCTAGTCTGAATTAATTTTAAAATTTTTAGGGTTCTTCAACCAAATTATTATTTTTTAATAGGCTTCATTTTATTAACTGTAAATTATAACATTGCTTTCGTTCACATTTTAGAAATGGTTTATCTTTGTAAAAAACTAAAAATGATGAATAAAAAAGTAATACTAATGATCTTGGACGGTTGGGGAAAATCTCCTGATCCAAAAGTATCAGCGATAGACAATGCAAATGTTCCTTTTATAAACAGCCTTTACAAAAATTACCCAAGCGCTCAACTTAGAACTGACGGATTAAATGTTGGTCTTCCTGAAGGTCAAATGGGAAACAGTGAAGTTGGTCACATGAATCTTGGTGCCGGAAGAATCGTATATCAGGATTTAGCCAAAATAAACTTAGCGGTAGCAAACAAAACACTTGCCAAAGAACAAGTACTTGTTGATGCTTTTACTTATGCTAAAGAAAACAATAAAAAAGTACACTTTTTAGGATTAGTTTCTGATGGAGGTGTTCACTCTCATACTTCTCACTTACGCGGATTAATCGATGCATCGCAAGAATATGGCTTGGATAAAGTTTTTATTCACGCTTTTACAGATGGTCGTGATGTTGACCCGAAATCCGGAGCAAAATACATTCACGATTTAGAAGAACATATTAAAGATACTCCTGTAAAAATCGCTTCAATCATTGGTCGTTACTACGCAATGGATCGTGACAAACGTTGGGAACGCGTAAAACTTGCTTATGATTTAGTGGTAAATGCGATTGGAACTCCATCAAAAAATGCAGTTGCAAGCGTTCTTGACAGTTATGCGCATGATGTTACTGACGAATTTATTGCTCCAATCGTAATGGTTGATGAAGACGAAAAACCTCTTGCAACAATTGTTGAAGGTGATGTTGTTATCTTCTTCAACTTTAGAACAGACAGAGGTCGTGAACTTACAGAAGCACTTTCTCAACAAGATTTTCACGAGCAAAACATGCACAAGTTAAACTTGTATTATGTAACGCTTACGAACTACGACGAAACGTACCAAAACGTAAAAGTAGTTTACAATAAAGATAATATTACTGAAACTCTTGGTGAAGTATTAGAAAAAGCAGGCAAAAAACAAATTCGTATTGCTGAAACTGAGAAATATCCGCACGTGACATTTTTCTTTTCTGGCGGAAGAGAAACTCCTTTTGAAGGTGAATCACGTATTTTAAGAAATTCTCCAAAAGTTGCGACTTACGATTTGCAACCGGAAATGAGTGCTTTTGAATTAACAGACGCTCTTGTTCCTGAATTGAATAAAGGTGAAGTTGATTTCGTTTGTTTAAATTTTGCAAACGGAGATATGGTTGGTCATACCGGAATCATGAGCGCAGCAATTAAAGCTTGTGAAGCTGTAGATGCTTGTGTAAAACAAGTAATCGAAGCGGCTCTTGCCAATGATTATACTACAATTGTAATTGCCGATCACGGAAATTGCGAAACAATGATTAATCCTGACGGAAGTCCAAATACAGCACACACAACAAATCCAGTGCCGATTATTTTGGTTGACAAAGAATTAAAAAATATCCAAAATGGTGTTTTAGGTGACATCGCTCCTACTATTCTTGAATTAATGGGCGTTCAGCAACCTAATGCAATGACTTGTCATTCATTATTGTAAAAATTTTCAGTTTCAGTAATATAAACACTGAAAACTTCAAAATAAACCCGATAGATTTTTAAAAATCTGTCGGGTTTTCTGTTTTATAATCTAAAGCAAAAATTCAAAAAACGGAGACAAACACTAGCTATTCCAACCATGAATAGCTTTTTTTTCGCATAAATAAAAGTTAAAATTTCTAAATTGATAGTATTACTATTATCTTTGCATGTAAAATAACTTTTATGGAAATTATACTATCAAATATAAGAATGCAGGTAAACGAAAAGATCTACGTAAAAGATCCGGAGACATCTGCATTGGGAAAAAAGATAATTGAACAAAGTATTCTTCTTATCGATGATATTGGTTTTGACAACTTTACCTTCAAAAAATTAGGAGAAAAAATAGGCTCAAACGAGAGTTCTATTTACCGATATTTCGAAAACAAACACAAATTATTAGTATATTTATCTTCATGGTATTGGAGCTGGATGGAATACAAACTCGTCTTTACTACTACCAATATTCTGGACAAAAAAGAAAAACTCGATAAAGCGATCACGATACTTACCGAGAAAATTACTGATGATGTCTCAACAGACCATATAAACGAAGCGATTTTAAACAAAATAATAATTGCCGAATTCACAAAAACACTTCATACCAAAGAAGTTGATCAGGAAAATAAAGAAGGCTTTTTTTTAATCTATAAAAGAGTTATCAATAGAGTTGTTGCAATTGTCAAGGAAGTAAATCCAGATTATCCATATGCTAAATCATTAGTATCGACTATTGTCGAAGGAAGTTTACACCAGCATTTTCTAACAGATCATTTGAAAACCATTACAGATTGCAACGAAACGGTTACAACAACGCAATTTTACCTAAATCTCGCACATAACGTTCTGCGCTAATTATAAAAAAAATAGTATGACTACTCCACTAAAAAGATTTTACAATTTACTAGAGCTTGATAAAAAAGACATTTATCAAATTTTTTTCTACGCCATTTTTGCCGGATTAATCAGTTTATCACTTCCGTTAGGAATCCAGGCGATCATCACTTTTATACAATCCGGAAGAGTAAGCGCCTCTTGGATCGTGCTTATTATACTTGTTGTTGCCGGTGTTGCGCTTGTTGGAATTTTAGCTTTAATGCAATTAAGAATCACCGAAAATTTACAGCAAAAAATATTTGTTCGTGCTTCGTTTGAATTTGCGGCTCGTTTGCCAAAAATAAAATCCGAAGAATTGTACGGGACTTATCCGCCGGAATTAACGAATCGTTTTTTTGATACATTGACCATTCAAAAAGGAACTTCAAAATTATTAACGGATTTCTCAGCTGCTTTGCTTCAAATTACTTTTGGGATAATTCTGCTCTCTTTATATCATCCCTATTTTATTGTTTTTGGACTTTTATTGTTTCTGCTTTTATTCTTTATTTTTAAATTTTCGTATAAATCAGGTATAGAAACGAGTCTAAAAGAATCAAAATTCAAATACAAAGTTGCAAGTTGGTTACAGGAAATGGCTCGTAATAATTTTAGTTTCAGAAATGAATTAAACTACGATTTTGCGCTTCAAAAAAACAATACAATAGTCGAAGGTTACCTTAATTATCGCGAGAAACATTTTGGCGTAATCAAAAGACAATTCATACAATTGATCCTTTTCAAAGTCATTATTACGGCAAGTTTATTATCAATTGGAGGTTATTTGGTTTTAAGTCAGGAAATGAATATTGGACAATTTGTTGCTGCTGAAATCATTATTTTATTAGTAATTACTTCTGTCGAAAAAATCATTGTTGGACTTGAAAGTTTCTACGATGTTTTAACTTCTGTTGAAAAAATTGGACAAGTAACCGATTTAGAATTAGAAGAAAACTCAGATTCACAAACAGAACATTGCTACAATAGCATCACATTAGAAACTGAAAATTTAAAATTCAAATTTCCGGATGCTCCAACAAATGCATTGGATTCTATCACGCTTAAAATTGAACAAGGCGAAAAAATCGTAGTTGACGGCACAAATGGTTCCGGAAAAACAACGCTTATTCGATTATTATCAGGTTTATTAAAACAAAGTTCAGGTGCTTTTTATATCAACGACGATACTTTTAGAAAAATAGATTTAAAACAATATCGTTCACAAATAGGCAGCATAATTCATAACGAAACTCCATTTGAAGGAAGTATTCTTGAAAATATAACTTTTAATGATCCTTCAATAACGACCGAAGATTTAAAATGGGCACTTGATGGAGTTCAGTTAAGTCCGTTAATTAAAACATTACCAAAGGGTTTAAAAACACATATTTATCCTGAAGGAAGACAATTATCGTCGTCTAATGCGCAAAAAATTCTATTGGCGAGAAGTATAATTCATAAACCAAAAGTGCTTTTCTACGAAGATCCAACAGATACTATGGACGAAAATGTTGCGAATGAAATCATTGATTTTATTACTTCTGAGAAAAACAACTGGACGATTATTGTTTCTTCTAAAAATCCATATTGGAAAACAAAATCTACCCGAAAAATAACGATGCAAAACGGACATATTATCCTGGATCAAAAACAATAAGTCATGCTAAACATATCTGACAACAAAACAAAATTACAGTCACTTGATCGATACGCAACTGTAAAAAACCTGAGCAACAGACCTCATTTTAAGATTTTGAATAAAATAATAATTGCAACTTCGATCTTTGGGTTAATTGCTCTTTTTCTGCCTTGGACACAAAATATTTCGGGATCAGGATCTGTGACAACTTTAAAACCCAATCAAAGACCACAATCTATTCAAAGTGTTATTTCGGGTAGAATCGAAAAATGGTACGTACAAGAAGGTGATTTTGTAAAAAAAGGAGATACGATTTTGTTTATTTCTGAAATAAAAGAGGATTATATGGATCCTAATTTGGTTCAGAATACCAAAAATCAGGTCGATGCAAAAAAGAACTCTTTGGAATCTTATGATGAAAAAGTAACGACACTTTCTACTCAGATTCGATCTATCGAAAATGAAAAAAATCTCAAATTGCAACAGGCAAAAAATAAAGTCAAACAATCGCTTTTAAAAATAAAAAGTGACAGTATTGATTTGGTTGCTGCAAAAACACAATTAAGAATCGCCAACACACAATACAATCGTTCTGTACAATTGAATAAAGAAGGTTTAAAACCTTTGACAGATGTTGAAGAAAAACGTTTAAAACTACAAGATGTTGATGCTAAAATAATAACGCAGGAAAACAAATATCTAACAAGCAAAAACGAATACATAAACGCGCAAGTTGAGATTAACAGAATTTCTGCTGAATATGCTGAAAAAGTAGCTAAAGCCAAAAGTGATCAATTTACAACTCTGAGCAATAAATTTGATACGGAAGCGCAAGTCAATAAATTAGAAAATCAGTATGCAAATTACAGCTTACGAAACGGAATGTATTATATCAAAGCCGTACAAAATGGGTATATCAACAGAGCTTTGCAGGCAGGATTAGGCGAAACGATAAAAGAAGGAACGCCAATTGTAACGATAATGCCATCGCAGTATGATATTGCCGTTGAAACTTTTATAAACCCAATCGATTTGCCTTTAATTAAAAAAGGAGCCGAAGTGCGCGTTTGGTTTGACGGTTGGCCAACAATTGTATTTTCGGGATGGCCGGATATGTCGTACGGAACTTTTGGCGGAAAAGTTGTGGCGATAGAAAACTTCATCAGTCCAAACGGAAAATACAGAATCTTAATCGCTCCTGATCCAAAAGAAGCAAAATGGCCAAAACAATTGAGTATTGGTTCCGGAGCCCAAACAATCGCTTTATTAGACACCGTGCCAATTTGGTTTGAAATCTGGAGAACCCTAAACGGATTCCCTCCTAATTATTACAAAACCGGCGAAAAAGTAACTAAAGAGAAAAAATAATGAAACATATATTTATAGCTTTTCTTTTTGTGAGTTGCACCGTCTTTGGTCAGCAACCCATCTCAAAGGAACTTACTTATAATGAGTTTCTGGGATATGTAAAAAAGTATCATCCATTGGTTAAAAGCGCCAATCTGGAAGTAAGCGAAGCACAAGCCAATTTGATGATGGCGCGCGGTGGTTTTGATCCAAAGATTGAAGTCGATTTTAGCCAGAAGAAATTTAAAGACAAAGAATATTATTCGATTCTAAACAGTAGTTTCAAAATCCCAACTTGGTACGGAATCGAGCTAAAAGCAGGATTTGACAATAACGAAGGTTATTATCTTAATCCGGAAAATACGACTCCAAATTCAGGTTTAACTTCTTTTGGAATTAGTGTTCCGCTTGGTCAGGGATTGTTTATTAACCAAAGAATGGCAGATCTTCGTAAAGCCAAAATTCAGATAAAACTAAGTCAATCTGAAAGAAAACTTCAAGCCGTGAGTGTTTTATATGACGCTTCACTCGCTTATTTTAACTGGAAGAAGAATTTTGAAGAAATGAAGCTTTACGAAACCTACAACAACAACGCCGTAATACGTTTAGAGGGAATTAAATCCTTAATCACTCAAGGTGATAAACCAGCGATAGACAGTATTGAAGCGGGAATTATTGTAAAAAACAGAGCTTTAAGCCTTGAAGATTCTAAGCTGAAATTAGCAAAAGCAAAACTGGAATTATCAAATTTTATGTGGCTTGAAAATAACATTCCGTTAGAGATTTCCGACGAACTTGTACCGGAAGCTGCGCTTGAATCTACATTACAGGAAACTTTAAAAACAAACGATTTATTGCAGGGAGATTTTAGTTTAGACACGCATCCAAAATTAAATGCGATGCAAAATAAAATAGATATGCTGACGGTCGAAAAAGATCTCAAACAGAATATGCTATTGCCTAAAATAAATGTTGGTTACTCGTATTTGTCTGAACCGGCTTATATTGATAATTATCGTTTTGACGATTACAAAATTGGATTGGAATTTTACTTTCCATTATTTCTGCGAAAAGAACGAGGAAGTTTGAAATTGGCAAAATATAAACTTCAGGAAAATCAATTTGCTCTGGCTTTAGAAAAAACACAATTGTCGAATAAAATAACGGCTCAAAAAACAGAAATTCTTTCGCTTGTAAAACAGAAAAAACTAGCTAAAGATTTAGTCGAAAATAATATGACGATGCTAAATTCCGAAGAACGTTTATTCACTTTTGGAGAAAGTTCTTTGTTCCTGATTAATACTCGCGAGAATAACTTAGTAAGCGCAAAATTAGCCGCAATCGCTCTCGAAAACAGATTTTACATCTCCAACTCAGAGCTATTCAAAATCATGGCAAATCCTGATTAAAGTTTAAAACCATAAGTGATTTTTTAAACCATATAAGTGATATAAGTTCATTTAAGCGAAACCTAAAAACGGCGCAACTTATAATTACTTATATCACTTATATGGTTTAAATCTTTTACATCACAAAATAGTGATACGTCCATTCGACACAGTAGATTAGAATTCCGATAAGTCCGCCAACGAGAGTTCCGTTGATTCTGATGTATTGCAAATCTTTACCGATTTCGAGTTCTAATTTCTCCGAAACTTCTTTTCCGTCCCAGCTTTTTACGGTTGAAGAAATTAAATCTCCAATCACTTTTTTATTGTTTAAAAGAATCGAAAGCAAATCGTTTTTGATGAAATTATTGATCTTATCAATCATTATCGGATCTTCTTTTATTCCGTTTCCAAAGCCTTGAATTAGACCTGAAATATTTTTCTTAATCGAAGATTCCTCACCTTTTTCTAAATCATTGGTAATTGACAATTTTATTTCGTCCCAAATTCCGTTGATATAATCCTGAACTTCTTTTTTTCCTGCAAAACTCAGAATCATATTATTGATTTTGATTCTCATTTCTTCGGAGTTTTTTACTTTATCCAGAAAGTCATAAACATATTCGTCAATCTTAATTCTGATGGCACTTCCCGGATGTTTAGCTTCATTTAAAAAATCTGCCAATCCATTAAAAACACCTTCTGTAATACTTTTATCGGCTAAGCCAAAACTCAAAAAAGGCGTTGATTCTTTTACTTTTTTCCGAATCAAATCTTTGTTATTAGCAAGTTCCGTACTCATTACATTCAGAAGATTAGTCAGTAATTCGTCTTTTACATTTCCTTTTTGCAAAGGTTCTAAAGCAAGCGCAACCCATTCTCCAAAATTAATTCCTTCGAGTTTTTCCTTAAATTGAATTTGAATAAAGCGTTTTATATCTTCATCTTTTATGGTTTTTAAAACTCCAGGAATAATATTCAAAACAACCAAATTGGCAATTTTATTCGCATTTTCGTCAAGCGAAAGCCATTCTGAAGCTTTTGTAGCAAAGTTGAATTCTTCTATTTTAACTTCCAGTTTTTCGCGATTTAGAAATTCTTCTGAAACAAAATTTCCAAGATTTTCCCCGATTTCATTTTTCTTAGTCGGAATAATAGCCGTGTGCCAAATTGGAATTCCCAACGGATGACGAAACAAAGCCACAACCGCAAACCAATCGGCAATTCCCCCAACCATTGCCGCTTCGCTAAAAGCCTGCAACATTGGAATTTTAAAATAAATAGCAATTATAAATAAAAGAACTGCAACACCTAAAAGTGATAAAGCATTCCCTTTCATTTTATTTAAAGCTTTCTTTTTGAGTATATTTTCTTGATCTATAGACGTTTCCATAATTATAGTATTTTAACTCTTACTAATTTACGGTTTTTCTGTCAAATATATTAGCCTGAAAGATTTTGAGTTTGATTCTAAAAAAAGGGTTTGCCACGAATTGCACTAATTTTCACTAATTCCTTTTTGTTTAAATTCTAAGAAATAAAATTCGTAAAATTCAACTTTTACATCAAAATTCATTCGTGTTAATTCGTGAAATTCGTGGCGAAAATTCAAACTATTAACATTCATGTTAATTCATAAAATTCGTAACAAAAATTTTCAATAAAAAATAATATTAAAATCGTACTTTTGCGAACTGAAAATCTGAAAAATATGATTATCCAAAAAAGTAGAGAGGAAATTGAATTAATGCGCGAAAGTGCTTTGATCGTATCGAAAACATTAGGAATGATTGCTTCTGAAATCAAAGAAGGAGTTACCACATTATACCTTGACAAATTAGCTGAGGAATTTATCCGTGATCACGGTGCGGTTCCTAGTTTCTTGGGATTGTATGATTTTCCGAATTCACTTTGTATGAGTCCAAACTCTCAGGTTGTACACGGAATCCCGAATAATACTCCATTGCAAAGTGGTGATGTTATTTCGGTAGATTGTGGTGCATTCAAAAATGGATATCACGGTGATCATGCTTACAGTTTTGAAATTGGAGAAGTTGCTCCTGAAGTTAAAAAACTTCTGCAAGTAACTAAAGAATCTCTTTATGTAGGAATTAGAGAATTTAAAGCTGGAAATCGCGTTGAAGATGTTGGAAACGCAATTCAAAAATATACTGAATCTCACGGTTACGGAGTTGTTCGCGAATTGGTAGGTCACGGTTTAGGGCAAAAAATGCACGAAGAACCAGAAATGCCAAACTACGGAAAACGTGGTCGCGGAAAACTTTTTGTTGAAGGAATGGTTGTCGCAATTGAGCCAATGATCAATATGGGAACTAGAAATATCAAGCAACATAAAGACGGCTGGACAATTACAACTGCTGACGGAAAAGCAAGTGCACATTTCGAACACGATGTGGCTTTAATTGATGGAAAACCGGAGTTATTATCAACTTTCCAATACATTTATAAAGCCTTAGGAATCGTAAGCAATGAAGAAGACGAATTCAGAAAAGTGCCGTTGATTTTATAACACAAATTTCACTAATTAACACGAATTTGCTTTTTGCCGAAAATTTCACTGAAGATGATGATGAATGAGTTATACTTAAAAGAAGAGTCTTATAAAATTATTGGAATCTGTATGGAAGTTCATAAAATTTTAGGGAAAGGACATAGTGAAAAAGTTTACGGAGATGCACTAGAATATGAATTTCAAAAAAATAAAATTCCTTATAGTCGGGAATTGAAATACAATATTGCTTACAAAGACATAATTTTATCCAGTTATTACTTTGCTGATTTTGTAATTTTTGATCAAATTATTTTGGAAATAAAAGCAATTATGACGCTCTCAAGTAGTGAAATAAAACAAACATTAAATTACTTGGCTGCTTCAAAAAACAAACTGGGTTTACTGGTTAATTTTGGAGAAGACAGCCTTAAATATAAAAGAATAATACTCTAACCCAAATCAAAGATTCGTGAAATTTCACCACAACATTAATCCGTGTTAATTAGTGAAATTCGTGTTCAAATCATCAAATCGTGAAAAAATTATTCAAATTAGTTTTAAATACAATTCCTCGTCCATTATTAATTCGTTTGAGTTATGTAGCCCGACCTGTTTTGGCGCTTTCTTTAAAAGGAAGTAAATATACTGATCCTATTGATGGGAAAAGTTTTAGATCATTTTTGCCTTACGGATACGGAAAACAACGTAATAATGTGCTTTCGCCAAGTACACTTTCTCTGGAAAGACACCGCTTGCTTTGGTTGTATTTAAACGATCAGACTGATTTTTTTACAGCACCCAAAAAAGTACTTCATTTTGCTCCGGAACAAGCTTTTTATAAAAGATTCCGTAAGCAGAAAAATCTTGATTATACTACAACTGATTTATTTTCGCCTTTGGCAGATGTAAAAGCAGACATTTGTAATTTGCCTTTTAAAGACAATGAATACGATGTTATTTTGTGTAATCACGTTTTAGAACATATTCCGGATGATACAAAAGCGATGCGTGAATTATATCGCGTTTTAAAACCAGGCGGAATGGCGATTCTACAAATTCCACAGGATTTATCCCGAGCGGTAACTTTTGCAGATGATACTATTACAGATCAAAAAGAACGCGCCAAAATTTTTGGACAATACGATCACGTTCGTATTTATGGCCGCGATTATTTTGATAAATTAAGAAGCATCGGTTTTATCGTAATCGAAGAAGATTATACTAATAAAATTTCTCCTGAATTAGTAGAAAAATATTGTTTAGCAAAAGGCGAAATTATTCCGCTTTGTTTTAAACAGGAAAACTAATTCTTTCACCATATAAGTGATACAAGTTCATTTAAAAGAGTTTTCAAATTATTGATATTTTGAAAACTCTTTATTTTTTTTGCCCAATCTCTAAATTACAAGCCAACCAAATCCCTAAACCTTGAAACCTACAAAATCATTTCAGTTTTGCTTTGACATCAGTTTTGAAAAAAACCTGAATGTATATATCCCAACAGCTTATATCATTGAGAATACCGATGATATCAAATATCTAGACAAAAAAGCGAGTGCAGATGTACTCGAAAGTTTTGGAGTTCTTTTTGAGAATTTAGATTCCAATACAAAAAAAATACTAACAGCTTGCGACTCTTTAAAGCCTGATTTTATTTTCAAGAAATTCAGCGCCAAAATCAAATCGGCTAAAACAATTGCTGATTTGCAAAAAGATTCCAAAATTGAATTTGCCATTCGTCAGCATTTAAAATTTAACTTAGAATCCTTTTATAATCTAATTGTAAAAGAGCAATTTCCATTCTCTGCTAATATGAGTGCCGAAAAGGATTTCTATCGTTGGAGAGTTAACACAAATCCGTTAGAGTTTGAACCTCAAATTCAATTTGACAAACACGCTGAAGGCATCACGTATACTTTATCTTTAAAAGAAGACGAAACCACATTTCTACCCATGAATAAAAATGTCGATATTCTTCTGGATGAACCGGGCTGGTTGATTATCGATAAAAAATTAGGGCGTTTAAAAGAACTTAATGCTAAAAAACTTTCGCCTTTTTTAAAGAAAAAATCAATCGAAATACCTTCAAAATTAGTTGATAATTATTTCAAAAATTTCATTCCTGAAATAGCCAAAAAAATCGATATTGAAGCGACTGGTTTTGAAATTGAAAGTCGTGACAAAATCATTTCATGCACGATTCAGCCTGTTTATGATTTCTTTAAAAACTGTTATTACCTCAACCTTTATTTTGAGTATAACGGCTATTTATTTGACGCCAGTAAAACAAAAAAAACACATTCATTTGTCGATTTCAGTATTCCAAATGAACCTAAAATAATTCAGTTTAAACGAAGTTCTGATGAAATTTTATATACAGATAAATTACTGGAAATTGGCTTAATAAAAATCAAAAATGAATTATTCGGATTGAATTCAGATACTGAAATTCATGATCCTTATTCTAATATTCAATTTGTTATTGATCGTAAAGAAGAGTTGGAAAATTCAGGGTTTATAATCCAGAATTTGAAACTGGAAAGCAAAGAAATCATTACAGAAAATCATACGGTTACAACTTCAAAAGGAGAAACAAAAGAAGATTGGTTTGATATTAAAATAATCATTTCTATTGGAAATTATACCATCAATTTCAGCGAAATTATTCCAAATATAAAAAGCAAAGAAAGATTGTTTTTATTGCCTGACGGAAACTATTTTTTGATTCCTTTAGAATGGCTTAGCAAATATAGTTCGCTGGCAAAATTGGCCAAAACAGAAAATGGAAATCTACTTTTACGCAAATCTAATTTTGCTGCTTTAGATGCAATTCCGGAAATCAAAGACGATGTAAATCCAATTCAGGAAGCTAAATACACTTCTTCAGATTTGTTAAAAGCGACTTTAAGACCTTATCAAATTGATGGTGTAAAATGGCTTTTAGGTCATTTCAACTCCAATCTAGGCGCTTGTCTCGCTGATGATATGGGACTTGGTAAAACATTACAAACTCTGGCGGTTTTAGTCGCAGTACAAGAACAATTAGGTTTTACAACTAAAACGACAAATTTTGATTTGTTTGCAAATGAAACTACTATCGAAAGAGAACCTATGAAAACTCTGATTGTTTTACCGTCTTCATTGGTTTTTAACTGGTATAATGAAGCTGCAAAATTTACACCTCATTTTTCAAGAATGCAATACGTAGGTAATGATAGGAAGTTGTTGGCGAGCAGATTAGATTCATCAGATTTAATTTTTACGAGTTATAGCATTATTCATCGTGATATTTCAATTTTAGAAAAATACAATTTCCGTTATTTAATTTTGGACGAAAGTCAATACATTAAAAATAGAGATTCTAAGATTTTTAAAGCGATTAATAAAATAAACACGAATCATAAAATCGCTTTAAGTGGTACGCCTATCGAAAACTCACTTGACGATTTATGGTCTCAAATGCAATTTATAAATCCGGATATTTTAGGAAGTTATAATTTCTTTGCGGAAAATTTTAAAATTCCGATTGAGAAAAAACAAGACGAGAATAGTTTATCTGAATTGAAAAACCTTGTTCAGCCTTATATTTTAAGACGAACCAAAGAACAGGTTTTAAAGGATTTACCGGAATTGACGGAACAGATTTATTATTGCGATATGGATCCTGAACAGGAAAAATTATACGAGAAAGAGAAATCAAAAGCTCGTAATTTTCTATTAAAAACAGATGGATCAGGTCCTGATAAAATTAGCATTATCAATACTTTGATGAAGTTAAGACAATTGAGTAATCACCCAAAAATGGTAGATCAGGAATCTGAAATTGATTCCGGAAAATATATTGCAGTTACAAATTATCTGGAAACTTTAGTAAAAGAGAAACAAAAAACGATCATTTTCAGCTCTTTTGTTACTAATTTAAGTTTCTATACGGATTGGTGCAAAGAAAATACAATAGCCTATTGTGAAATTACGGGCGAAACACCAGCCAAGAAAAGAGAACAACAAGTAAATTTATTTCAGGAAAAAGAAGAGCCTTTATTGTTTTTTATTTCGCTAAAAGCTGGTGGAGTTGGATTGAATATTACCAAAGCTTCTTATGTTTTATTCCTCGATCCGTGGTGGAATCCTTTTGCTGAAAAGCAAGGAGTTGGAAGAGCACACCGAATTGGACAATTAAATAAAGTAAACGTTGTCAGGTTCATTTCGAAAAATACGGTCGAAGAAAAAATCATCAAACTGCAGGAAAGCAAAAAACTTCTATCTGATTCACTTTTAGAAGAAAGTTTTGTTAATGATGAAATCGAAGTTAATTTAGAATACATTTTGGGTTCTTAATAACTTGTTTTCAAAACCAATAAATTGGCATCATATTCGTTATATAAAATTGTTATATTTACAATCTTACAACGTAATAAGATGCCAAAATTTTTATTTAGAAATCTCCTTTTACTTTTCATTTTTGCTTCGGCGACAGCTCAAGAAGTACAAAACGAAGTAGTTCCTCCTTATAATATCAAAACCGTTTCATTTGTTCAGAATGGTAATAATGTTGTTCCAATATTTCAATTGGGCGATACATTTCAATTTCAATTTGATGATTTATTTGGCAATGAAGCCAATTATTATTTTGAAGTCGTACATTGTGATTACAATTGGATTCCAACTGATATTCCAAAAACAGATTATATCAGTGGTTTCGATAATCAACGAATTACAGATTATGTAAATTCATTCAACACGCTTCAGGTTTATTCGCATTATAGACTTCCTTTCCCAAATCAATTTACAAGTCAGTTGCGCATTTCAGGAAACTATATCCTTAAGATTCTTAACGAAGACAGAGAAGTTGTTTTTTCGAGAAAGTTCATTTTGTATGAAGAGCATTCAACGGTTACGGCTCAGGTAAAAAGAAGCCGCGATGTTACTAATATAGATTATAAACAAAACTTGGATTTTGCAGTTTTATCAAATGATATTGTTTTTCAAACTCCATTGCAAAACGTGAAAGTACTTTTATTACAAAACGGAAATTTCAATACTGCTATAAAAAATATTCCTCCACAATACACAATCGGAAATCAACTGGTTTATAAATACAACAAGGAAACTCAATTTTGGGGTGGAAATGAGTTCTTGTATTTTGAGAACAAGGACATTCGCGCAGGAAGTAATAATGTGGCGAGAGTTGGTGCAAATAATGACATTTACAACTCGTATTTATACACAAATCTGGCGCGAGGAAGTCAAATTTACACTGTAAATCAGGATGTAAACGGAAATTTTGTTGTCAAAAATATAAACGCTTCCAATAACGAAATCGAAGCTGATTATGCCTGGGTTTATTTTAGTTTGTCTGCTCCTACTTTTAGATCCTCAAGTAAAGACATCTATATTACAGGAATGTTCAACAATTATAGTTTGTCTCCAGAATATAAAATGGACTATAATGCAGAGAAAGGACTTTTTGAAAAAGCCGTTATGATTAAGCAGGGTTTTACTAATTTTCAATACACAATTGCAGATAAAAAAGGTGTCATTGACAATGAAAATGCTATTGATGGAAATTTTTATCAAACTGAGAATGAGTACACCATATTAGTTTATTACAAAGAAACCTCAGATCGCTATCAAAGAGTTATCGGAAAAGGAAATGCAAACTCCATAAACATCATAAATTAAAACATTGTTCATCATAAATTAAAACATTGTTAAGGTTTCGGGCGGAATGATTTTTTTTTGTAGATTTGCACATATAACGCACACATATATACTACTTTAGTATGGTTTCTCAAATTACAAGAGGCATAAAAATATCTGTTTTGACTAGTTTTGAAGGTACTTACTTCAAAAACTACAAGATTCATTTTGCCTTTAGTTATGTCGTTACAATCGAAAATCACAGTAAAGATTCTGTTCAGTTAACGTCTCGTCACTGGGAAATTTTCGACTCACTAAACGACTTAGAAGTTGTTGATGGAGAAGGCGTTATTGGGAAAAAACCAGTTTTAAAACCTGGAGAAAATCATACTTATAGCTCTGGTTGTTTACTATCATCGCCTTATGGCGCTATGAAAGGTCATTTTAATATGATCAATTTTACTACTACAAAAACATTCAAAGTTATTGTTCCTACTTTTAGAATGTGTGCTCCGTTTGCTTTAAACTAATTTATAGTTTAAAAACTGCACTTTTTATCGTTATCTAAATCATAAATTTGTCAAATTATTAATTTATCCTTTGTACTTTTGTGCAACGTTAGATTATTCGTAACAATCAAATCGTCTAACGCATAAATTGTCTAATTATCTAATTTTAAATAACATGCTAAAAGGATTCTTTCATGTACCAAAAGCGGTAAACGAACCGGTAAAAGGCTACGCACCTAACTCACCAGAAAAAGCAGCTGTTCAGGCAGCTTATACCACAATGTGGAATTCTAAAATTGACGTTCCTTTATATATCGGAAGCGAAGAAATCAGAACTGGAAATACAAGAACAATGTCAGCTCCACACGATCACAAACATATCGTAGGGACTTATCATTTAGCTGAAAAACAACATATCGAAAAAGCAATTGCTAATGCACTTGAATCAAGAAAAGCATGGGCAAACATGGCATGGGAACAACGTGCTGCTATTTTCTTAAAAGCTGCTGAACTTATCGCAGGTCCATACAGAGCGCGTATTAACGCTGCTACAATGATTGGACAATCTAAAAATATTCACCAGGCAGAAATTGATGCTTCTTGTGAATTAATTGACTTTTTACGTTACAACGTAGAATTCATGACACAAATTTATAACGATCAGCCAAAATCAGATTCTTCTGTTTGGAATCGTTTAGAATACAGACCTCTTGAAGGTTTTGTTTATGCTATTACTCCTTTTAACTTTACTGCTATTGCTGCAAATCTTCCTGCAAGTGCTGCAATGATGGGTAACGTTGTAATCTGGAAACCAAGTGATAGCCAGGTTTTCTCTACACAAATTATCATCGAAGTTTTCAAAGAAGCTGGTGTTCCTGATGGAGTTATCAATGTTGTTTTTGGAGATGCTTTAATGATTACTGATACCGTTTTGGCAAGTCGTGATTTCGCTGGAGTTCACTTTACAGGATCAACTCACGTATTTAAAGATATCTGGGCTAAAATTGGTGCAAATATCCATAATTACAAAACATACCCAAGAATCGTTGGAGAAACTGGTGGTAAAGATTTTATCATTGCACACCCAAGCGCTAACGTAAAACAAGTAACTACAGGAATTACTCGTGGTGCATTTGAATTTCAAGGGCAAAAATGTTCTGCAGCTTCAAGAGCTTATATTCCACAAAGCTTATGGCCAGCTGTAAAAGAACAATTAATTGCTGATGTAAAATCAATGAAAATGGGCTCTCCGGAAGATTTCGGAAACTTCATTACTGCAGTTATTCACGAAGGTTCTTTTGATAAATTAGCAAGTTATATCGATCAGGCTAAAAAAGACGCTGATGCTGAAATCATCGTTGGAGGAAATTATGATAAATCAGTTGGATACTTTATTGAGCCAACAGTTATTGTAACTACAAACCCAAAATATACTACAATGGAAACCGAATTATTCGGACCAGTTATTACTATTTATGTTTATGAAGATGCAAAATGGGAAGAGACTTTAGAATTAGTTGATACTACTTCTGAGTATGCTTTGACAGGAGCTGTATTTAGCCAGGATCGTTATGCTATTGAAGTAGCAACTACGAAATTACAAAATGCTGCAGGTAACTTCTACATCAACGATAAACCAACAGGAGCTGTTGTAGGAATGCAGCCTTTTGGTGGAGCAAGAGCTTCAGGAACTAACGATAAAGCAGGTTCTGCATTGAACTTATTGCGTTGGGCTTCTCCTAGAACTATCAAAGAAACTTTTGTAACTCCAGAAGATTACAGATACCCGTTTTTAGGTTAATTTTTGTTTCAGGTTTAAAGTTTCAAGTTAGAAACTTTGTCAACATAAAAAGCCGAATCTTTTCATTAAGATTCGGCTTTTACTTTTATAGTATTATGTTTAAAATGTAGTCATTAAACTTTCAAGCGTTTTGAGGATTTTTTCTTCTTTAAAATCTACAATTTAAAACTTGATATCGTATGAAAACTATCTGCTTCTTTATTTTTTTCTCCTTCGAAAGTATCATAGTTTACTACTAACAGTTTTCCTTTATAAACAATAGTCTCACAAGGATTATCTAATTGTCCGTCAGAACCGTCAGTATTATCATTTTCCCAAATCAATGAAATAGTATTGGTATCTAAATTCAGTTGATGAACACTATTATTTTCATAATTGGCTATAAAAATGGAGTTTCTTTTTTCATCATAAAAAAAGCCATCACAACATTTTAATTTATCCGAATCAAAAACAACCTTTTTAGATTTCACTTTTCCATCTGCAAAAAATTCTATTTTAGTAATTACTCCATCACCAAAATTTCCTGCATATAAATTCCCTTTTTTATCAAAAGCAATTCCGTCAATTCCGATTGTTCTTTTAGTAACTTCAGGTTTTAAGGTAAAAGTTGCAATCAGGTAATCTTTCTTATTTGATGAATCCAGAACAATATTTTTCTTATTTAATTCTTCTAATGAAAAACTATAAATTCCGCTTTCTCTTCTGTTTTCAAACAAAGCATCTGTTATATAAATTCGGTTTTTAGACCATCTTACAGCTTCTCCAAAATTAAATCCTTCCGCTAAAACCTCAGCATTTATTGGTTTTCCGTCTTTTACATTAATCCTTATTAATCTCGAAAAATTCTCATTTCGGGTAAAAAACTGATTGTCCATTATGTATAAATTCCCGTCAGGTCCAAACTCCATTCCCATTGGGTGTACTTTTTTTGTAACGGGATGCAATGGCAATTTATCAAACCATGTTACAGGTTTGTCATTTTCATCGAAGGTTAAGATTTTACTGCCGTACTTTTCAAATGAAATTGCGTTTGTAATCGAAAGAAATAAATTCCCTTTTTTGTCCAGCGCCATTCCGTCTGGAGTTTGGCAAGTTTCACCTAAGTCTGCAAACAAAGTAGGTTTAATTACTTTAGAAGTTTCGTTGTATTTAATTTCTTGTTTGTTTTCTTGCGAAAATAAATTTAAAGTATTCATTAAAATCAGAATACCAATTGCGTTTTTAATTATTCTTTTCATTTTGTTTTAGGTTAGTTTATTATTTAAAAAGAAATTTTACTTTAGCATTTCACTGAGAAGCGTCACCAATACAAGTATAAGTTTGATCATAATTGTTTTTTAAGCGAATATAATTGCAAGAAGTTCTAAGAATTACGGGCGCAATTGAAAAGACCGTTTTAGCATTCAAATAATAAATAATTCACTTCTATTGTATTCGTATGCTGAAATGCTGTTTTTGAAAGCAAAACCTCAATATTTATAGCAATCAATAAAGCTTATTTCTATATTTTGCTATCTTGCTCCCAATTAAAACACCTATGAATTTCATCAAACAAATTGATTTAAAAAGAGCTGCGCTTCATTGTTTGTACTGGATTTTCTTTTTATTCTTTTATTATTCGAATAAATCTGACAACGAAAATTCTTATGCTTTTCTATTTATTTATTCCTGGAAAATTGTAGGGCAAGCAGCCGTTGGTTATGGTTTGATTTATTGGATTATTCCTCAGACACTAAATAAAAAGAGATATTTACTTTTTATAGTTTCTGCTTTGAGTTGGCTCTATTTCATTTTTGCCCTTTTAATGATTTTAAAATTTTATTATCTCGAACCAAAATTCCCAGGTTTCTTTGATGACTGGCTTGGACACAAAATGACTGTCCCTGAAAGATTAACTTCAGTTAAATTGATCCTGAGAGAATTTTCATTTATCACTTATCCTGTTATAATCTTAGGATTTATCAGTTTTAACCGCAAACAACAACGACTTTTAAAACTGGAAGAAGAAAAAAAATCAATGGAACTGAAGATTCTAAAAAATCAACTGAATCCACATTTCCTTTTCAATACGTTAAATAATTTATATACTTTAACTCTAAAAAAAGATGATAAAGCACCCGAAGTAATCGCTAAATTATCTGAAATTCTGGATTTTGTATTGTATCGATGTAACGAAGATTATGTTTCTATCGAAAAAGAAATCACTTTGATAGAAAATTATATTGCATTAGAAAAACTCCGCTATAGCGAAAACAGACTAGATATTTTATTTACTAAAGACATTGAGTATAATCATAAAATTTCGCCCTTAATTGTATTAACTTTTATAGAAAATGCGTTTAAACACGGCGTCATAAATGAAACCGAAAAAGCAAAAATAAGATTGCATCTGGAAAGCAAAAAAGAACAAATCGTTTTTAGCATTGAAAATACAAAGCCTAAAAATGATTTTGGGAAGATCTCGGATAAATCTAAAATTGGTTTAGATAATGTTCGTAAACAATTGGATTTATTATATCCCAAAAAACATCAATTAGAAATTGAAGAAACTCAGAATAATTATACTGTAAAACTTTATCTGATTGTTTAATCTATAAATTATTAATATTTTCTTTTTTGAATGAAATACAAGTGCATTATAGTTGACGACGAACCTTTGGCAAGAGAATTAATTGCTTCGCATTTAGTGAATTTTGAAAATTTCGAACTAATCGATTCTTTCGAAAATGCACTTAAAGCTTATACTTTTTTGGAAACAAATACAGTTGATCTGATTTTTCTGGATATAGAAATGCCGTTATTAAAAGGCAACGAATTTTTAAAAAAGCTAAAGAATCCGCCCAAAGTAATTTTCACGACTGCTTACAGAGAATATGCACTTGAAGGATATGAACTTAACGTTATTGACTATCTTTTAAAACCAATAACTTTTGATCGTTTTTTTGTTTCAATCGAAAAATTCAAGCAATTACAAAATCCAAAAAAAGAAATAAGTGCTGCAACTGAAAATCATATTTTTGTAACTAGCGGCGCTAAGAACATCAAAATTATCTTTGACGAAATTTTGTACATCGAAAGTTTAAAAGATTACATCACTATTCATCTTGAAAACGGAAAATCGCACCATATTAAGCAGAACATTTCCGTTTTTGAAAAATTGCTAAACTCTAATTTTGTTCGTATTCATCGTTCTTATATCATTCAAATTAAAAAATTAACAGCCTATTCTAAGAATGAAGTCGAAATAAATACGGTGGAAATACCAATAGGAAATAGTTATAAAGAAAATTGGCTTCATCATTTAGAGACAGCTATACTGAAATAAACGAGAATCCCAATCTTAGAACAAATAAGATTGGGATTCTCGTTTATTTCCAAATTGGTATTTTCACAAAACTGTCATTGTACCATTTTATTTTTAAAGGTTCTTTGGCATCTTTAATAGTTTCATCTGCGACTGTCTTTCCGGTTCCGTAATTGAGTTCTGAGAAAGCATTTTTATTTACATTCAATGTAATTAATAATCTACTGCCTTTACTTAATTGCTTGCTTACCAAACGTGTATTCGAAAAAGGAATCGTTTCAATTTTATTTGATTTTAGTAAATTTCTCTTTGTAATGTCTTTAGCATAACTCGCCCTGCCAATAAAATAAGCTAAATTAAAATATTCTCCCTCTGGTGTTACTTCGTATAAAGTAACTCCTATATCCATATCTTTTTTGTTGATACTTGCTTTTATTTCGCCTAAAAATGAACCATTTACTAAAAGCGGTTCTTTTAACGGATCACTTATAAAAACATAACCATTTGTGGTGTCGATTTCTTTTCTAATAATAGGATCAGGATAGTAATCATTATTTTGTACATGTCTGTCGGCAAAATCTACTTCTTGTGAGAGATAACTATTTTGAGCTGGCTTTGTAGCGTTCAAAGAATAGAATTTTCCTGATTTATTATCGGTTAAATACAGTTTTAGAAAACCATTATTCATTTTATCAATAGACGGGGCACTTCTCCACTCGTTGGCGCCCATTACCTGATAATTAATTCTATCTTTCAAGATTTCAGGTTTTGGTCCGTTTTTTAAAATATAATCAAACCATTGATACGTTATTTTATTCGTGTTAATAAGTGCATCTGCGTCAACTTTGTAACCATTTAATATAAGAGAACCGCCTTTTTGTGCACCAAAATGACCATATGGACCAATGATTAAATAAGAATCAGCTTTGGAATTATACTTTTGAAGTTCTCTTAAATAATACAAACTCGAATTTTGAGAGTCATTATAATAACCGTCAATCACTAAAATCGGAATATTTATGTGAGCAAAATCTTTTTTGTAAGGCGACATTTTCTGCCAATATTTATCAAAAGATGGATGCTTTAACCATCTTTGAAAAAGTCTGTTTGGACTTCCATCAATACTGTCCATTTTTTTGTAGGCAACTCCGGTTTCCCACCATTTAAATTGCATTTTTCTAAAACGCTGTCTGTCATCTCCCGCAATTGTATCCAGATATTTGTTATTACCAACATAAAAAGACCATTCGTAATTAGGATTTATAAAGACGTTGTTTTCCATTGGCAAACCCATTCCCGCTCTGTTTGCAACATAAGGAACAATGGTTTTTAGCGAAGGATGCATTTTTTTGCAAGCCGCCCATTGCGTCAATCCGTTGTAACTGCCGCCATACATTCCTATACTTCCGTTACACCATTTTTGCCTACTAATCCAGTCAATTACATCATACGCATCATTAGCGTCATTCTCATACGGAAATATCTCTTCCGGACTAAATCGCTTACCTCTGGCATAAGCAATTACACCAACATAATCCTTGTCTGTAGCAGCTTCTAAAGATTTAATATCGCTGACTTCTCTAACATAAATAGTATATTGAAGTATTACAGGTTTTGGAGTAGAAACTCCTTTTTTCCGAACGACTATTGCAGAAATAAATGCGCCATCTCGAGTTTTAATCATTACGCTGTCTTGAATATCATAAACACTTTTTAAATCTTCGGATTTTGTTTTATTTGTTTGCTGTGAATATGTATTTGATACTATCAAAATAAGAAATACAAAGTTTAAAATTGTTCTCATTGAATTGTTTTAAAGTAGTTTATTTTTAAAAGAATACGATCTGTAGAAATCTGGATTTCGTCAAATCTAGAAATAGCAATGCCCATTACAGCATAAAGAATTAGCTGTAAGCATTAAAAAAACGATATAAATTATGGATTAAATTCCGTTACTGTTTTTGAATTTGACCGCTTGCCGATTTGAAACTTCCAGTAATTCTCCGGTTTTTAGTTTGACTTCGAGTCTTCCGCCAATTGTTCTGTTTACTTCCTGAATGTATTTAATATTGATAATTTCAGTTCTGTTGATTCTGAAAAAAATAGTTTCATCCAATATCTCTTCCCATTGACGAAGAGAACGCCTTTGAAGCGCCTTGTTTCCCTGAAAAAAAAGTCTGGTATAATTTTCAAGTGATTCTATTAAATAAATTTCATCTAATCGAATAAAGAATCGTTTTTCTCCATCTTTAATGAAAATTTTTCTGTCCGTTACAACATTATCCAAAGAGGATTTTAGCTTTATAGTATTTCTTGCTTTTTCAATTGCTTTCGAGAAACGCTCTTCTCTTATGGGTTTCATTAGATAATCTAAAGCATTTACTTCAAAAGCTTGTACTGCATATTGGTTATAAGCGGTCACAAACAATACTTCCGGCACATTATTTAAAGATTCTAACAAGTCGAAACCGGATTTTTCAGGCATTTGTATGTCTAAGAAAATTAAATCAGGTTTTTGGTTTTCGATCAATTCCTTTGCATAATCCGCATTTTCAGCTTCACCTACAAGAACAAAATCATTGTACGCAGATAATGCTCTTTTTAGTTCTTCTCTCGCCAAACGTTCATCATCAATTATTATGACTTTTATCTTTTTCATTATAATGGTAATAAAATTGTTGCCAAAACCGTTTCGTCGTTTTTCTCTTTAATTTCAAAAGCGGCATTTCCGTTGTATTGCAACAACAATCTTTCCTTCAGATTATTTAAACCAATACCTGACTTATTACTTTCCAGATCTATTTTACCCGAATTTTCAACATTGATTTTTATAAAATTACCTTCTTCCTGAATTGTTACATTAATGAATCCGCCATTTTTTCTTTTTTCAATTCCGTGTTTTATTGCATTTTCAACCAATATCTGAATACTTAAAGGCAGAATTGAATATTTTAATAAATCGATATTAGTTTCTATTTTGATTTGCAAACGTTCTTCAAATCGAATTTTTTCTAATTCCAGATAATCTTTAACGAGATTAATTTCATCATTTAAGGATATTAATCTCGTAATATTACTATTTAGGGAGTTTCTCAACAACTCAGACAAAAGGTCAATCGCCCTTCGTGCCGAATTTGGATTTTCTAATACCAGATATTTTATATTATTTAATGAATTAAAAAAGAAATGCGGATTAAGCTGCGCGCTTAGATTATTCAGTTGTGCTTCTTTTATTATAAGTGACAAACGGGCATTTTCTTTTACCGTTTCGATTTCAAGTCTTGAATAATGATAGAGATGATAAGCCAATACCCAAATCGACATTAATCTTATACCCGTCATAAAAACCTGCAATTGTATAGATTTAAAAAATGGTACAAATGAAATTGAATTGTTTTCTAAAAAAACTAAACGCACCAGATAAAGTTTAGCAACAATTAAAAACATATATAATAAAGACAGCACCAGAATACTAATCGCAATTCTGGGTATTAATCTTTTCAGATTTAATTTATTCCATCCCTTTCTTAAAGCAAAATTTCTGTAAATATGCGTTAATGTAATACCAATTGCTACATCCAGAATTAAATCGGCTATACCAATTTTCCAGCTAAAATTACCTCCAAAAAAAGCCGAAAATCCCCAATACAAAGAAGTTGTAATCCATGCAATGAATTGAATTTTCCAATAAGTTGATATATTCTTAATCATTTTCGAAATAAAGCTGTTAGTTCTTTAGTAAAGGTATTCCTCTAATATAGATTGGACAAATAAAAGTACATAAGCGCAAAATAATAGGTGACGAATAAAATTTTTTTAAAGATCTTCCTAATTTGATATACTTTCGGAATCATTTATAACCTCAAAGAAAGCACAAGTTTCAAATAATCTTTAAGTCATTTGCTTATATCTGTTTCTCTAAAATCAAATATTATCATTTTAAAATACTGTAATACAACATACTGGAAATAATTCAATAAATACAGATTTATGATTTTGTAATACTTTTCTTATTTAACTGATCGTCAATATGTTACGTTGTCGAAAAATCTTATTATGTTACTATAAAGACTTTTTGTTCCTCAATATAAAATAGCATGACAATAAATTTGCCTTACATAAAATTAATTACCTATAATAATAAAAATACAGATTATGAGAAATTTGAACAATGTCCCTAAAGTGATTTTAGAATCAAAAAGTATTGGTCATTCAATCGATTTTACATGGACTAAAAAGAAAATAAATAAGTTTTTGGATCCTCTTAATCAAAATGATGAACTTGAAAATGCATTAACACATATTAACCATAAGGGTTCTGTGGGATTAACTACAGCATTATTAGAATGGATTTATTGGCGTTTTACCGGTTATACACAATCGACACATGATATTCAAAAACGTCTTGAAGCACTTTGGTGTTCAATCAATGATCGTGAGCAAACAAACCCTCTATTATTTGACACCGATCTTGACGTTCCTGCAGTAGGTTCTGTTGATGGTGTATTATGGATTGCCTTAATGAATGTGAGAATGGTTGATGTAAGATATAGAAAAGGTTCTTACTTTCTACAAAATGAACTTCTGGGATTAGTATTACTTGCACGCCATATAACTCCAAAGAAAAGTGTTTTTGACAAATGGCTTACTGATACTATTTCCAATTTAACACGCTTATATCCTTGTCCTTATAATTTTACCAATTTAGATGAATCTGACGAAGCGATATATAATTCAACAGATGAGCCTGCAATATGCCGCGAATTTTTCTTTGATTCTCAATTTAACTATTCTCAAGCAGCAACAAAAGAAGCACTTCATAATTTCATCGAAAATTTAGATCATAAAGCAAATCCATTTTTGCAATTAACAAGAAAAGCATCTTAATTATAATTCATTTTTTGATATGCAAAACCCGATAATAATACTTGGTTGTAATTATTATCGGGTTATTTTTTAAATTTCTAAAAAACTAAACTGTAAACTTCAAAGGTAAATGCACTACTTTTTTGGTTTCGAAAAATTCATCTTCAAAAATTGTAGACAAATCATATAATGTAGCTTTTGGGAAATCTTTTAATTCTTCCGCCAAATCTCCGCCTTTAAGATATAAAATTCCGTTTTTCAAAGTATGTTTATGTTGTTTCTTGATTTTATCTTTTATCCACGAAACAAAATCCGGCATATTGGTTACAGCACGGCTTACAATAAAATCGAAATCACCTTTAACCAATTCAGCACGTTTTTGTTCAGCTTTTACATTTTTTAATTCTAATGCATCAACAACGCCCTGAACTACTTTTATTTTTTTTGCAATAACATCGATTAAGTAAAAACGGGTTTCAGGAAAAAGAATTGCTAACGGAATACCTGGAAATCCACCACCGGTTCCAACGTCAAGAACAGTTGCTCCGGGTTCAAATTTCATGATTTTTGCAATTCCAAGCGAATGCAAAATGTGTTTTGTATATAATGCATCAATATCTTTACGTGAAATCACATTGATTTTTTCATTCCAATCGTGGTATAAAAAGTCTAATTTTTGAAATTGTTCGATTTGAATATCGGTCAAATCAGGAAAATATTTCAATATCTCATCCATTGCTCTAAATTTTTAACAAAAGTACTACTTTACAGTTGAAATATTTAACTCAATTTTGCAAATTGAAAATTTATAATAATTACCTTTGAAACCTATTTAAAATAATTATGAATAACACTGCGCCTACATTTGCTAAGCAAGACAATCTGAAGTTCTTCAGAACACTTAACTCACGAGTAAACAATTACTTCAAGGAGAACAACATTCAGAAAACCGGAAACTGGAAGCTGCACCTAAAAGCTGTTATTCTTTTTGCTGTTTTTCTAACGCCGTACTTTTTGATCCTAACTCTTGATATGCCATTTTGGGCACAATTGTTACTAAACATTCTTATGGGAGTTGGAATGGCCGGAATTGGAATGAACGTGATGCACGATGGAAATCATGGATCGTACTCTTCTAAATCATGGATCAACAAAATTATGGGTGGAAGTATTTATGTATTAGCCGGAAACGTTCACAACTGGCAAGTACAACACAACGTATTACACCATACTTATACTAACATTCACGGTCATGATGAAGATCTTGACGCTGGAAGAATTATCCGTTTTACACAAAACGCTGAATGGCACCGTTTCCATAAATTTCAACATTATTATTCTTTCTTCTTATACGGATTATTGACTTTTAATTGGGCTTTAACAACCGATTTTAAGCAAATGAAAAACTACCTAAAGAGAAAATTATCATACGGAGCGCCACAAAGTCCAACTAAATTATGGACAGTTCTTGTTATTACAAAAATTATCTACGTTTTAATCTGGATGGCTTTGCCAATGATTTTAGGCGTAACATGGTGGAAAGTTGTTATTGGATTTTTCGTGATGCATTATACTGCAGGATTAATTTTAAGTATCGTTTTTCAATTGGCACACGTAGTTGAAGAAACTTCAAATCCTATTCCAAATGAAGATGGAGAAATGGAAAACACCTGGGCAATTCACCAATTGTACACAACAGCGAATTTTGCTCCAAAGAACAAAATAATCAACTGGTTTACAGGAGGATTAAATCACCAAATCGAACACCATATTTTCCCGAATATCAGCCATATTCACTACGGAAAAATTGCTGAAATTGTAAAACAAACTGCAATCGAATGCAATTTACCTTATCATGAATTCAAAACCATGAGAGGGGCCGTTATTGCACATTACAAGCATTTGAAAGATCTTGGAATGAAGCCGGAACTAGCATAAAAACAAAAAATCTATTAATAATTAACCTTCCTTAATTAAAGTTGAAATTAAGGACATTCAAAATTTTTATAATGAATCATATTCTTTCAGACAGAATCAACAACTTAGCGACATCACAGACTTTAGCAATGGCTGCTTTAGCACGCGAATTAAAAGCACAAGGAAAAGATATTATCAGTTTAAGTTTAGGTGAGCCTGACTTTAATACACCAGATTTTATTAAAGAAGCAGTTAAAAAAGCAGTCGATGAAAATTACAGTACATATTCTCCGGTAGAAGGATATTTAGAATTGAGAGAAGCAATTTGCAGAAAATTCAAAAGAGACAATAATCTAGACTACAAACCAACTCAAATTGTAGTTTCTACAGGAGCAAAACAATCTTTATACAACATTGCACAAGTAATGTTAAACGATGGTGATGAGGTTATTTTACCAGCACCTTACTGGGTTTCTTATTTCGAAATTGTTAAACTTTCAGGTGGAGTTCCTGTTGAAGTTCCAACGTCTGTAGATACTGATTTCAAAATTACACCAGAACAATTAGAAGCAGCTATCACACCAAAAACAAAAATGATGTGGTTCTCTTCTCCTTGTAATCCATCTGGATCTGTATATAGCAGGGAAGAATTAACTGCTCTTGCAAAAGTTTTAGAAAAACACCCAAATATATACGTAGTTGCTGACGAAATTTATGAGCACATCAATTTCTCAGGAACATTCTGCAGTATCGGTTCAATCCCGGGAATGTTAGAAAGAACAATCACTGTAAACGGAGTAGCAAAAGCATTTGCAATGACAGGATACAGAATTGGTTATATTGGAGCACCGGAATTTATCGCAAAAGCGTGTACAAAAATTCAGGGACAAGTAACTTCAGGAGCAAACTCTGTAGCGCAACGTGCTACAATTACTGCTGTAGATGCTGATCCAAGTGTATTAAACCACATGGTTGAAGCTTTTCATGGTCGTAGAGATTTAGTTGTTGGATTATTAAAAGAAATTCCAGGAGTAAAAATCAACGTTCCGGAAGGAGCTTTTTACGTATTCCCAGACGTTTCTTCTTTCTTCGGAAAAACATTAAGAGGAACTGAAATCAAAGATGCAAACGACGTTTCAATGTACCTTTTAGCCGAAGCTAACGTAGCAACTGTAACAGGAGATGCTTTCGGAAATCCAAATTGTATCCGTTTCTCTTACGCAACAAGCAATGACATTTTAAAAGAAGCGTTACGCAGAATCAAAGAAGCTTTGACTGCATAACAACATAAACAATTTTACTAAAACGGCTTAAGGTTCAAAGTTTCATCACTTTATACTTTAAGCTGTTTTTTTTTATACACTTATTTTGGGCGTGTCCCTCCGGGTCGGGCTATTCGCTACAAGTCCTCGCACTTCCTTCGTCAGGCTGTGGGCTATCCGCTTCTATCCCTCACGCAAAACGGTAAACCAAATCTTTAGAATTTCAAAAGAACCCTTCTCAAAACCTTTTCTGTTTATAAAATTCCCATTCTACAATCTTATAAATCAACACTATAATTCTGTAAGACAAAAGCTCCTGTAAATTCCCAACTTTGTAATACACATTAATTTAAAACTAAACGTTATGATACATACAGAAGAAACTACAACAGAAACAGTTAATACATTAGAAGGATTAATTTCTATTTTAGAAGATGGAAAACTAGGATATACAAATGCCGCTGAGCATGTAAACGATTTATCAATTAAAGCTGAATTCTTAGACTACGCAAGAGAACGCGCTTTATTCATAGTTGAATTGCAAGACCAAATCAACAAACTAGGAAAATCAACAGATACTTCTGGCGGAGGTGCATTAGGCGCTTTGCATCGTACCTGGATTGACATTAAATCATCATTTACTGGCGGAGATACCGAAGCGATTGTAAATGCATGTATTACCGGAGAAGAAGCTGCCATTGAAAAATACAAAATGGCTCTGGATAAAAACGAACTTGAAGGCACTCAAATTGCTATTATTTCGAAACAATTAAATAATATTCAAAGCACATTGGATAAAATTAAAGCGAAAAGATTGTCATAATAATTGACACTATTTTTTTGGGAGCGGAAACTACTTGGTTTAATAACCAAGTAGTTTTTTTTTGTTCTGTAGGAATTTGAAAATAAATCTCTACTTTCGCCCCGACCAAAAAAATATAAATTCACAACCAAAAAATGTTTCATGAATCTAGCATTACGCAATTCGTTCTTAATTTTAATCTTTACTTTATTTTTTAGCAATCAGGCAAAATCCCAAGAAGAAGGCAATGCTATAAAAGCCTCAATAGGTTTTGCCGCAAGCAGTTCTTACTACATTGAAAATTACGGCAGTCAAGAGGAAGTCGATGTTATGGGCGGTGGTCCCTATTTTCAAGCAGAATATATCATTGGATTAAAATCATGGTTTAGTGTACGCCCATATGCGGGAGGTATATTTACATCTGTTGAAAAAAATCAGACCTTACAAAATCAACCTCAATACAAAGTAACGACTAATGCTTTTTTACTTGGAGCAAAAGTTCGCTTGTGTGCACCAATTCCTTGGGTTGCGCCTTTTATTGAAGGAGGTATTGGTACTTCGATAGGTAAATTTGAAACCATTACACCGAACCTTAATTTCAACAAAAGCGACGTGTTATTACATATTCCTTTCAGTATTGGATTAGCTATTGGTCGAAGAAATAATTTTGAAATTGGTATTTCAGGCTACTTTCACCCTGCAGCCAAACAATCATCTGGAATATTTGCTGTAGGATATAATTTTCCGTTAGATTAATAGATCATTTGCCGCAAAATTTCAAGAATAGAAAAACTACTTGGTTAATAAACTAAGTAGTTTTTTGTTTTATTAAAAACTGAAATAATATATTTTTATATCAAATTCCATAAAAACAAAGTATCAAATGAAAAAAGTAATTTTAGATTTAGCAGTAACCCTGGATGGTTATATTGAAGGTGTTAATGGAGAAATCGATTGGTGCATTATGGACGATGATATGGATTTTGATGGTTTTTTATCGGGCATTGATACTATTTTTTATGGTCGGGTAAGTTATGACGCTTGGGGTAATTTTCGACCAGATGAAAATGCAAGTTCTGCCGAAAAAGCACTTTGGGAAGAAGTACATTCAAAAATGAAATATGTTTTTTCCGGTCAAAATAAAAAAGATGATAATGCCATTTTCATCAATTCTGATATTTCAGATAAAGTAAATGAAATTAAAAAACAGTCTGGTAAAGACATTTGGCTTTATGGCGGAGCAAGTCTTATTAAAACATTTATTCAATTAAATCTTATAGATGTATACAGAATATCCGTTCATCCAACAGTTTTAGGAAACGGTAAACCTCTATTTGAAGATTTAAAAGAACGAATAGAATTAAAACTACTTAAAACCAATATTTTCAAATCAGGAGTTGTTCAACTTATTTACGAACCAATTCAATAAATACAAAAATTTCGTTTATCATCATTCCATATAAGTTAACTATTTCAAAAAAAGTCACTTCAGTATTAGTAAACTCGAAATATTTATAAGAACTTTGCAAACTTTTTTCCGTGAATACCACAGAAGGTTAAAGTCTTAAAAATGAAGAAGATCGAAATATTAGCTCCGGCTAAAGATTTAATTGGAGGAATGGCAGCCATAAATAGTGGCGCCGATGCAGTTTATATTGGTGCACCACAATTTGGAGCACGCTCAAATGCCAACAACTCTATCGAAGATGTTGCTGCATTAGTACAATATGCGCACTTATTTAATGCTCAGGTTTTTGTGGTTATGAATACCATTTTATACGACAACGAACTAGAAACGTGTCGTTCAATGATCTGGGAATTATACGATATTGGTGTCGATGCCCTGATTATTCAGGATATGGCGATTATGGAAATGGACTTACCTCCTATCGTACTTCACGCCAGCACACAAGCCAATAACCGTGATGCCGATAAAATTAAATTCCTTAAAGATGCCGGAATCAAACGTGTGGTTTTAGCCCGCGAATTGAACTTGCATCAAATTAAAACGATTTACGACCACGCCGATGTTGAATTAGAATTTTTCGTAACTGGTGCATTATGCGTATCCTTTAGCGGAAACTGTTATATGAGTGTCGCAAACGGAGAACGTAGCGCCAATCGTGGTTCTTGTGCACAAAACTGCCGTTTACCCTATAACTTAATCGACGGAAACGGAGAAACTTTAATCAAAAATAGTCACTTACTTTCGATAAAAGATTTAGATATTTCAGAGCAAATCCCGAATCTTATTGAAGCTGGAATCGTTTCTTTTAAAATCGAAGGACGATTAAAAGATGTTGTTTATGTAAAAAACAACGTTTCTTATTTACGTCAAAAACTAGACAGTTATTTAGAAGGCGCAGGACGCGGAAAATATATCAAAGCTTCTTCCGGAACTTGTACATATACTTTTGATTCTTCTCTAAACAGAACCTTCAACCGTGGTTATACAGATTATTTCGTAAACGAAAGACACAGTTCAATTGGTTCTTGGGAAAGCCCAAAATCAAAAGGTCAATATATTGGTAAATTAATCCGAACTGTTGGAAACGCTTACGAAATCGAAAACGGCGAATTATTAAACAACGGTGACGGACTTTGCTTCATCAACGAAAACAATGAAGCCGACGGAATCTACGTAAACAAAGCCGAAAACGGTAAAATTTATCCAAACGTTTTAAAAGAAGTAAAAGACGGAACTTTCATCTACAGAAATAACGACGCTGCTTTCATCAAAATTGTAGAAAGAGAAGACAGTGCCGTTCGTAAATTAAGCACGACTCTATTACTTACAGAAACAGAAACTGGCTTCGAACTTATCGCAACCGATGAAGACGGAAACGTAAGCACTGTAAATTTAGAACACGCAAAAGAGCAGACTAAAACCGGCGAATCAATCGAAGAAAATATCAAAACACAATTGGCAAAAACAGGTTTTACACCTTATACTGCTGATGAAATCAATATTATGTTTTCTCAAAACTGGTTCCTTCCTATTTCTAAAATTAACGAAATGCGAAGAACAGTTTACGATCAGTTGACTGAAATTCGTTTGAAAAATTACAAACGCGAAGAACACCAAATGGTCAAAACGTCGCATCCATATCCTGAAACCAAACTAGATTTCATGTATAACGTTTCGAACAAAACAGCTCGTAAATTCTACGAACGTCACGGTGTTACCGAAATCGAAAAAGCATTTGAATTACAATGGGACCCAGGAAAATCTCGTGTAATGACAACCAAATATTGCATTAAATACGAATTAAAAAAATGTCCGATACACCAAAAAGACATTGTAGGCGTTAAGGTAAAAGAACCTTTGGTTTTAAAACAAGGCGAACTTGAATACAAACTAAAATTCAACTGCAAACCCTGCGAAATGGAAATCTGGGAAAAAGATGCAGAATTTGAAATTGAAGAAGATCATTTTCATTAATATTATTTAACCGCAACGTTTTTTTTACAGCAAAGTACGCAAAGGTTCGCAAAGATTTTAAAATTAATCTTTGCGAACCTTTTTCTTTTACTTAAAAATCAAAATCCTTGCGTTCTTCGCGTAATTCTTTGCGAACTTTGCGGTTAAAAACATTTTTCGCTACTTTTACTACTCCATTATTTACAAAACTCCAAAATGAAAATACTACTCCTTGGTTCAGGCGAATTAGGCAAAGAATTTGTCATCGCAGCACAACGAATCGGACAAACCATAATTGCAGTTGATAGTTACGAAAATGCTCCCGCGATGCAAATTGCTCATAGTTTCGAAGTGATCAATATGCTTGACGGCGAGGCTTTAGATAGAATCGTAGCCAAACACAAACCAGATTTTATAGTTCCTGAAATAGAAGCCATTCGCACTGAACGTTTTTACGATTACGAAAAACAAGGAATCACCGTTGTCCCTTCGGCGAAAGCGGCAAACTTTACCATGAATCGCAAAGCCATTCGTGATTTAGCTTCAAAAGAATTAGGTTTAAAAACAGCCAAATATCAATACGCCACTTCTGCAGAAGAATTACAAAAAGCCGTTCAGGAAGTCGGAATTCCTTGCGTTGTAAAACCATTAATGTCTTCTTCCGGAAAAGGACAATCGACTATAAAAACTGAAAGTGATATCGAGAAAGCATGGCAATATGCTGTTGCTGGTTCTCGTGGAGATGTTATCGAAGTTATTGTAGAAGCTTTTGTTGATTTTAATTCAGAAATTACACTTTTAACGATTACCCAAAATAATAATCCAACTTTGTTTTGCGCACCAATTGGTCACAGACAAGAGCGCGGCGACTATCAGGAAAGCTGGCAGCCTGCTTTGGTTTCAGAAAAAGATTTATACGAAGCGCAAGATATGGCCGAAAAAATTACTGAAGCGCTTGGCGGAGCAGGACTTTTTGGCGTTGAATTTTTCCTAACAAATGAAGGCGTTTATTTCTCTGAACTTTCTCCGCGTCCGCATGATACCGGAATGGTAACTTTGGCGGGAACACAGAATTTTAATGAATTCGAATTGCATTTACGCGCCATTTTAAGCCTTCCTATTTTCGAAATTACTTTAGAAAAAGCCGGAGCAAGCGCCGTAATTTTAGCATCGGAAGATTCTACAAATCCTACTTTTACCGGAATCGAAAAAGTAGCTTCTTTACCAAAAACTGATTTCAGAATATTCGGCAAACCAACTTCAAGACCTTATCGCAGAATGGGAGTTGTATTAAGTTACGATTCACTGACAACTCCAATCGAGGAAATTGTTGAACGCGCCAAAACAACTTCAAAATTAATAACTGTAAACTCTTAAAAATGAAAAAAGCATTATTTATACTATTCCTATTTGTTGGAATAGCAACACAAGCTCAGGATAAAAAAACAACCGAAAAACCTCAAATCGTAGAAACAGCTTGTGGAGAATGTCAATTTGGAATGAAAGGTAAAAGCTGTGATTTAGCCGTTCGCATTGACGGAAAAGCTTATTTCGTTGACGGAACTACAATCGATCAACATGGCGATGCTCATGCCGAAGATGGTTTTTGCAATAAAATACGCAAAGCTTCAGTTACCGGAAAAGTAGAAAACGGTCGCTTTAAAGCTACTTCATTCACTTTAATAAAAGAAAAATAATGGCATTAATCCTTGAAAATATTGCCAAACACGTTTCGTTAACTCCCGAAGAACAAGCTCTTTTTTTATCTAAAACCGAAACACATAACTACAAAGCCAAAACTATTTTATTGAGTGCCGGCGAAGTTTGTAAACATTCTTATTTTGTGAATTCTGGAATTTTAAGAAGCTTCAACATCAACGACAATATAGTAGAACATGTTCTGTCGTTTGCTTGTCAAGGTTGGTGGATGAGCGATATGTACAGTTATTTTTCACAAAAACCAGGACAGCTTTTTATAGAAGTTCTGGAAGATGCAGAAGTAATTTCTTTATCCAAAGAAAATCAGGAACAGTTGTTTCACGAAATTCCAAAATTAGAGCGCTTTTTCAGAATATTAATTGAGAATTCATTAGTTGCCAATCAACAAAGATTAATGGACAACTTAAGTTTACCTGCAGAAGAACGATTTGAAAAATTCTCTACTAAATACGGAAATCTAGTGCATAAAGTACCTCAAAAACAAATCGCTTCATTCATAGGTGTTACGCCTGAGTTTTTCAGTAAAATGAAAGCCAGACTTTTGAAGAAATAAAATTTAACCATTAAGATATTAAGGTTCATTAAGAACAAAACTTAATCAGCTTCATTAAGCACTAAACTTAATTTTCTTAATATCTTAATGGTAAAAAATCAAAAACCTAGTTCAATGTTGAACTAGGTTTTTTTTGAATTAAAATTGCTCAACCTCCGTAGAATGTTCCATCGCCGTTATAGTTGATTTTCCTATCATAACGGTATTCTGAACAGCGTCGAAATAAGAAGTTCCTACGAACGCCTGATGTTTTACCGCTCTAAATCCGTTTTTCTGCAAAGCAAATTCTCTTTCCTGTAATTCAGAATATCCTGCCATTCCGCGTTCTTTGTAGGCTTTAGACAATTCAAACATACTTGTGTTCAAAGCATGGAATCCCGCCAAAGTAATGAATTGGAATTTATATCCCATCGCAGCTAAGTCTTCTCTGAATGTTTCCATTTCGGCAACTGATAATTTTGCAGCCCAGTTAAAAGAAGGCGAACAATTGTAAGCTAACATTTTATCCGGGAATTCTTTTTTCATAGCATCAGCAAACTTTTTAGCATAAACTAAATCCGGATTACTCGTTTCCATCCAAATTAAATCAGCATAAGGAGCATAACTCAAACCTCGAGCAATTCCCTGATCGATTCCGCTGTTTACATAGAAAAACCCTTCGTTTGTTTTTTCGCCCGTAATAAATTTAGCATCTCTTGGATCTGCATCGCTGGTTAATAAATTAGCTGCATCAGCATCAGTTCTTGCAACAATCAAAGTTGAAACTCCCATAACATCTGCCGCTAAACGAGCTGCAATCAATTTATTAATTGCTTCTTGCGTTGGAACCAAAACTTTTCCACCTAAGTGTCCGCATTTTTTAGCAGAACTCAATTGATCTTCAAAATGAACTCCCGAAGCCCCCGCTTCAATCATTGATTTCATCAATTCAAAAGCATTTAAATTCCCACCAAAACCAGCTTCGGCATCAGCCACAATCGGAACTAGATAATCTTTTTTATCTTCAACTCCATTTACCGTCTGAATTTGATCAGCACGTAAAAGAGCATTATTAATTTTTTTAACCACCATTGGCACACTATTTACCGGATAAAGCGATTGATCAGGATACATTTCTCCCGCCAAATTTGCATCAGCGGCAACTTGCCATCCGCTCAAATAAATCGCTTCTAAACCAGCATCGACTTCCTGAATCGCCTGATTTCCTGTCAATGCGCCCAAACCAGCAACATAATCCTGACTTTTTAACTTTCTCCATAATTTTTGCGCTCCTATTTTAGCAATAGAATGCTCAATTTGATACGACCCCTGAAGCGTAATCACTTCTGTTGCAGTATAAGGACGTTCAACACCTTTCCATCTTGGGTTCGTAATCCAATCGTTAATCAATTCCTGAATTCTGTCTTCTGTTGTTTTCATAAATAATATAGTTAAGTTGGTTAGTAAAAGCATTTCATTCAATTAAAAATTGAGAATTAAAAATTAAAAAGCTGCGTTATATACTAAGCTGCGTGCAAAAAGATATTTTTAATTCTAAATTTTTAATTCTTTATAAATATTTGTAGCAAGGAATAGTCAGGAAATCGACAAAATCTGGATTTACAACCAATCGTTCCAAAACTTTTTCAGCTAAAGGAAATTGTCTTTTTTCGTAATTTTCTTCGCCTAATTCTTCTTTGATTTTTTTGAATTCATCTAAAGCCAATTCGTGATAATATGCCAAATCTAATTTTTTGCCATTATCTAAAACCACTTTATTCTGAAGCCACTGCCACAATTGCGATCTCGAGATTTCGGCTGTTGCAGCATCTTCCATTAAATTATGTAAAGCCGCTGCGCCTTGTCCGTTTAGCCACGAAGCCAGATACAAAACTCCTACGTTGACATTTTTTCGAACACCATTTTCAGTAATGATTCCAATTGGTGGCTCAATCAAATCTTCTTCTGTTATTTTTCGATATTCTCTTTTTATATGAATTTGATTTGGAGTTGGCATTCCTTTATCAAAAATTTCTTTTGCAATTGCAACCAAATCCGGATGTGCTACCCAAGTTCCGTCGTGTCCATTTCTAACTTCACGTTCTTTATCTGTTTTTACTTTTGCAAAAGCTGCTGCATTAGCTTCTTCATTATTTTTAATCGGAATTTGAGCTGCCATTCCGCCAATAGCGTGAATTCCTCTTTTATGACATCTTTGAATTACCAAATTCGAATAAGCATTCATAAAAGGCGAAGTCATATTTACCTGATCACGATCCGGAACAATGAATTTTGGATTTTTTCTAAATTTCTTGATGTAAGAGAAAATATAATCCCAACGTCCACAATTTAATCCCACGATATGTTCTTTCAATTCATAGATAATTTCATCCAATTGAAAACTTGCCGTTATGGTTTCGATTAAAACCGTCACTTTTATTGTTCCACGTTCTAGCTTCAAATAATCTTCCGTAAAATCAATTACAGTATTCCACCAACGAGCTTCCAGATAATGTTCTAATTTTGGAATATAGAAATACGGTCCTGAATTGTTTTCTAAAAGTCTTTTGTGATTGTGAAAAACATACAATCCAAAATCAACCAAAGAACCTGAAACTTCTTTTCCTTCAATTAAAAGATGTTTTTCCGGCAAATGCAAACCTCTTGGACGTACAATCAATGTTGCAATTTTCTCATTTAAATGATATGATTTGTGTTTAGCCAAATCTGTATATGTAATCGTTTTGTTAACCGCATCAATCAAATTTATTTGTCCGTCCATCAAATTTTGCCAGGTTGGCGAAGTGCTGTCTTCAAAATCAGCCATAAAAGTTTTCGCTCCGGAATTCAATGCGTTGATTATCATTTTTCGATCTACTGGTCCGGTAATCTCAACTCTTCTATCCTGCAAATCTTTCGGGATTTCCCCAGCGGTCCAATTACCTTCTCTGACGCTTTTTGTTTCCGGAGTAAAAACAGGCATGACGCCCTGATCAAAAGCAGTTTGTTTTTGTTCGCGTTGTAACAATAACAGTTTTCGTTGCGATTCGAATTTTCGATGCAAATCGGTTATAAAAACAATCGCTTCTTCTGTCCAGATCTTTGGATAAGAAAGCTTCTTTTCGGCTAAAAATTCCATTGCCGTCTCGGTAATTTCTAATTGGTTTTTCATAGCTGTGGATTTTTTTTCATTAGTAAAAATTGAATCATTTATGTCTTTTCAAAAAAATTAAATCATAACAACTTGACATCTAATAATTTCTACACCACAATATTATAAAAAAGTTTTTTACAAAACAAGCGAACGTTCGCTAAATATTAAAAATAATTTTTTGGCGATTATTTTTTAAATGGCTATATTTGATTTATGGATATCGAAAAAGACTATATAAAGCTGATATTTGGGCTAAAACTCAAACAGGTTAGAACGCAAAAAAATCTTTCTCTTTTTGGCTTAGCCAAATTGACAAATCTTTCAAAATCGTACTTAAACGAAATTGAAAAGGGAAAAAAATATCCAAAAACAGATAAAATTTTACTTCTGTGTGAACATTTAGAAACAAGTTATGACCAAATGGTGTCTTTAAAACTTGATAATAATCTCGCTCCGATTGGTGAAATCCTAAAATCAGGAATTTTAAAAGAGATTCCGTTAGAGCTTTTTGGAATCCAGGAAGCTGATTTAATTGATATTATTGCAAATGCTCCTGCCAAAGTCAATGCCTTTATTAGTACAATAATCGAAATTGCACAACATTATAATTTAAGCCGTGAAAGTTTCTTTCTTGCTGCTTTAAGATCGTATCAGGAAGCACACAGCAATTATTTTGAAGATCTGGAAGAGAAAGTAATTGCCTTTTCGAAATCCTTTCAGATTAATTTAGATTCTAAAATCAGTATCGAAGAATTAGAAGCTATTCTTAAAGAAGAATATGATTATAAAATAAAAGAAATTGCTTTTACAGATCAGGAAGCTTTAGAAGATTTACGTTCTATTTATGTTCCGAAAAGCAAAACATTATTACTTTCAACAGAAATCGACAATCCGCAAAGGGCTTTTATTTTAGCAAAAGAAATCGCTTATAATTATTTAAATTTATCGGATAGATTATTGACTTTCAGCTGGATTAAATTCGAAAACTTCGATCAGGTTTTACATAATTTTTACGCTTCTTATTTTGCTGGAGCATTATTATTACCAAGACAATTGGTTGTCAATAAAATCAATGATTTCCTGAATAACGAAAAACCAAATCCGGAAGAATTTGTTGCTTTAATAGAAAGTTTCGAGGTTTCGCCGGAATCTTTCTACCAGAGATTAACAAATTTATTACCGAAAGATTTTCACCTGAAAAACTTATTCTTTTTGAGAATGTCTCATAAAATTGGTTCTGATTTTTATCAGATTAAGAAAGAATTACACATTACCAATCAGCAGGAACCACACGCAAACGAAACGAATGAGCATTATTGTAGAAGATGGGTTTCGGTAAAAACCATTGATGAAGCGATCAGACAAAACAAACCTCACTTTTTTGATGCACAAATTTCAAGTTATGTTCATAGCGGAAATGAATATTTGGTTTTTTCATCAGCCACAAAAGATCCGTTTATAAAAGACAACATACGCAGCATTTCGGTTGGAATTTTGATTAATCCAACCATGAAAAAGAAATTCAAATTCATCGAAGGAAAACCCATTGAAAAAAGAATCGTAGGTGTTACCTGCGAAACCTGTGATGTGAAAGATTGCCTTGAAAGAGCAGCGCCGCCAATTGCTTTAGAAAAGAAAAAACGCCACGAAAATACAGATGCTGTTGTGCAGCAGTTTATTACACAATATAGTTGATTTTAGATTTTAGATTTTTCTGCCTTCAATCTTTGTTGATTATGATTGCGTAGAATGGATTTCGTAGAATGGATTGAAATCCATCCCTACAATATAATTCGTTCCTCTGGAACTTTAATAAAAAGCGGGAGTATAGATTTCTTATGAAAATAAAAGCTCTCGTTTAGCCCCGATAGAAGTGGAAATCCTTTTGTGTCCGCCGCGGCGGACACAAAAGATTGAAACGGATAGCGGGACTTCAGGTCTTTTGAAAACCAAGATTTCTGCTCCTGAAAAACACCACAAAACCATAAAATCTCAGCACCTCAGAACCTAATAAACTCAGCACCTTAAAGAACTTAATCTAGGTTAAGTGCGTTTCATTGACCTTGGTGGTATCTTTGTACTATAAATAACAAAACACATAGATCATGGAAAATATAGTATTACATAAAGCAGAAACAAGAGGAAACGCAAATCACGGTTGGCTTAACGCATATCATAGTTTTAGTTTTGCGAGCTGGTATAATCCGGATAGAATTCAGTTTGGAGCGCTTCGTGTTTTGAACGATGACACGATTGCAGGCGGAATGGGTTTTGGAACGCATCCGCACGATAATATGGAGATTATTACCATTCCGTTAGAAGGTGATTTAGCGCACAAAGACAGTATGGGAAATACTGAAATCATCAAAAATGGAGATATTCAGGTTATGAGTGCCGGAACCGGAGTTCAGCATAGTGAGTTTAATCCAAATGCAGATCAACAAACTAAATTATTACAGATTTGGTTGTTTCCTAACAAAAGAAATGTAGATCCTCGTTACCAACAAATCACTTTGGATATTGCTGACAGACACAATAAATTAGCTCAGATTTTATCCCCAAATGCAGACGATGAAGGAGTTTGGATTCACCAAGATGCTTGGTTCAGCATGGGTAATTTTGACTCAGGTGTATCTACTGAATATAAAATTAAAAAAGAAGGAAACGGAGTTTACGCTTTCGTTTTAAAAGGAAACGTGACTATTAACGGTCAGGAATTAAATACTCGTGATGCTGTTGGAATTTCAGGAACTGATACTTTAAACATCAAAGCAAATACAGATGCTGAGTTTTTATTAATGGACATTCCGATGAATTACTAATTCAAAGATTACAATTACTATTTTTTTTTCAGAAACGATATATAGGTTGATCTCCAGCTTTATATCGTTTCTTTTTTGTCTCAATTTTTATCAAACCTCAAAAAGAAACCTTATTTTTATATACGAAAATAGGTTTTTAATTCACTCTAAACTAACCATTTAAAATTTTCAATCATGAATCCAAATAATCTAATCAAAGAATACACAAACGGCGAAGTAACCATTGTTTGGCAATCCGGAAAATGCATACATTCTGCTAATTGTGTAAAAAATAATCCCGACGTTTTTCGTCCAAAAGAAAAGCCCTGGATTGTAGCCGAAGCTTCTACTTCTGAAAAAATAATTTCCACAGTTAATAAATGTCCTTCGGGAGCTTTGACTTATTACCTGAACAACAAAAATCAAGACTAAATATATTTCTACAATCTCAAAAGAGACCTAACAGATTTTTAAAATCTTTTAGGTCTTTTTTATTTCTTAATCTAGGTTAAGTGCGTTACGCTGACTACCAACGTAACTTTGTCCTATCAAAATGAAATTAATTATTTAAAAATAAAAATTATGGCAACTACAAAATGGTCAATTGACCCAACACATTCAGAAATTGGTTTTAAAGTTAAACACATGATGTTTACAAATGTTTCAGGTAAATTTGGAACTTACGACGCAACAATTACTACAGAAGGAGAAAACTTCGAAAATGCAGATATCCAATTTTCTGGTGATATCGCTTCTATCGACACTGCAAATGCAGACAGAGACGGTCACTTGAGAAGTGCAGATTTCTTTGATGTTGAAAACAATCCAAAATTAACTTTCAAAGCTTCTACTTTCAAAAAAATTGATGCTGGAGATTACGAAATAACTGGAGATTTAGCGATCAAAGGTATTTCAAAATCAGTAACTTTTCCTGTAGACTTTAGCGGAATCATGACTGATCCATGGGGAAATACAAAAGTAGGTTTAAGCATCGAAGGTAAAATCAATCGTAAAGATTGGGGTTTAAACTGGAACTCTGCTCTTGAAACTGGTGGTGTTTTAGTTGGAGAAGAAGTAAAATTAAACATTGAATTACAATTTGTAAAACAAGCTTAATTCTCTAAGAATAAATTTAATTTGGTTGGTTGAAAAGCCTGCACTTTTTAGGAAGTGCAGGCTTTTTTTGGGAACGTGGGGCTTCGACTTCGCTCAGCCTGACATACGATATCTTTAAAAATAGAATTGTCAGACTGAGCGAAGTCGAAGTTTTTTACAGCCACGAATTCACGAATTTTTTATACATAATGTTTGGAAAATAATTCGTGAATTCGTGGCGAAAAAAAATTATCGCACTGTATTTCGAAATTCTGTTGGTGACATTCCCGTTTGTTTTTTGAAGAATCGGGAAAAATAAGAGTAATCTTCGTAACCTACTTTGAACGCCACTTCGTTTACCGCTAATTGCTTATCAATCAGCATTCTTTTTATTTCCAGAATTACACGATCTGTAATTACTTCTGTGGCTGTTTTTTGAAGAATTTCGTTGCAGATTCTATTTAAATGCTTCAATGTAATATTCAATTTTTCGGCATAGAAAGAAGGTAATTTTTCTTGTCTGAAATATTGCTCCAAAAGCATTTCGAACTTATCGATTTTAATATTATAAGAATGCGTTTGATGCGAATAGGTTTCGTTGTATTTTCGAGCAATTTCAATATGAATGCAATCCAATAAATTCAACATTTTATCGAGTTGATATCGATTCTCCTGATTATTTTCGTGAATCAGTAAATTAAAATACGGGAGGATTTTTGGGATTTCTTTTTCTTCAAAAACCATTTCCGGTCGGTTATGAATCGAATGGTAAAAATTATACTCATTGATATTTTTTTGCCCGAAATAGAGATTATATAATTCCTGCGAAAAAATAATCACAAAGCCTTCAATATCTTCAGACAAACTCCAATGATGCATTTGTCCGGGTTGCAAAACGAATAAACTTCCTTTTTTGATTTCGAATTGATCAAAATCTACTTCGTGCTGTCCCGAACCTTTCGTAAAAAAAACCATCAAATACGAATCATGACGATGCGGTTCTTCGACAAAACTGTGACTTTTTAAATGCTCTTTGAATGTATTTATATAAAAATCACGATGAATATCATTGCAGCTAAAATTCTGAACACTATAAACAGGATATCTTTTCATACGCGATTAGATTGTAGATTTTTGGAATTTGGAATTTAATTTTTGAGAATTTAGTCCAAAATGTCTTTATTGTGCTATAAGTAGCGAAGATATAAAAAAGACTTTAATACTGCTCTGAATTACCTTTGTATAAATAAAAAACAACAAGATCATGTCAAGCGCATTAACTCATATTTTAAGCAACGAATGTCCTATTTGTCATAAAGGAAAAGTTTTTAAAGACAAGAATATTTTCCTGAATTTTGGTTTACCAAAAATGAATGAATACTGTAGTCATTGCAATTACAAGTTCCAAAAAGAACCTGGTTATTTCTTTGGCGCAATGTACGTAAACTACGGATTAACAGTCGCTCAGGGGATTGCAACGTATTGTATTGCACAGTTTTTCTTTGAGAAAAATTTCGATTTACGAATCATTCCTATTATTGCGGTTGTCATTACTTTACTGACTTCTTTCAATCTTAGATTTTCAAGATTAGCATGGATTTATATGTTTAAGGATTATACGAAGTAAAAAAGTATTATTTTTGCCTTTCAATTGAAACTAATTTTCAATTCCAAAAAAATAAAAATCAAATTAGACAAATGAAAGCATACGTATTTCCAGGTCAGGGCGCACAGTTTACAGGAATGGGCAAAGACTTATATGAATCATCGGCTTTAGCCAAAGAACTATTCGAAAAAGCTAATGAAATTTTAGGTTTTAGAATCACAGATATCATGTTTGAAGGTACTGCCGAAGAACTAAAAGAGACTAAAGTAACTCAACCAGCTGTATTTTTACACTCGGTTATTTTAGCAAAAACTTTAGGCGAAGATTTTAAACCAGAAATGGTTGCAGGACATTCTTTAGGAGAATTTTCGGCATTGGTTGCCAACGGAACTTTATCTTTTGAAGATGGTCTTAGATTAGTTTCTCAACGTGCTCTTGCGATGCAAAAAGCTTGCGAAATTACTCCATCTACAATGGCCGCTGTTTTAGGTTTAGCGGATAATATCGTAGAAGAAGTTTGTGCTTCTATCGACGGAATTGTAGTTGCTGCAAACTACAACTGCCCAGGACAATTGGTAATTTCAGGAGAAACTACTGCTGTTGAAAAAGCTTGCGAAGCTATGAAAGCTGCCGGAGCAAAACGTGCTTTAATTTTACCTGTTGGAGGAGCTTTTCACTCACCAATGATGGAACCAGCAAGAGAAGAATTGGCTGCTGCAATTGAAGCAACTACATTCTCTACTCCTATTTGTCCAGTTTACCAAAACGTAACTGCAAATGCAGTTTCTGATGCAAACGAAATCAAAAAGAACTTAATTATTCAATTGACTGCTCCTGTAAAATGGACTCAATCTGTACAACAAATGATCGCCGATGGTGCTACTTTGTTTACTGAAGTTGGTCCGGGAAAAGTATTAGCTGGTTTGATCAATAAAATTGACAAAGAAGCTGTTACTGCGAATGCTTAATTAGTGATCAGTGATCAGTTTTTTTAGTCGTCAGTTGAAAATTCAAATAAAATAAAAATCCTCATGAACAGATTGTTTATGAGGATTTTGCTTTTTACTTTATTCTTGGGATTTACTTTTTCCAAGGATAAGCTTTTATTCTTTTAGACATTTCGTCCTTAAATTCTTCAGGTGTTAAACCTTTTGCAAATTCAGCATCAAAATCACCTACCCACCATTCCCTAATTCTTCTTTTCGACTCAGCTTTCGCTTCTTCTAGTGTTAATCCCTTCGCAAACTCTGCGTCAAAATCAAAAGTATTCATTCTATCAGCTTTTTCCATTTCTATAATTAAATAAGTATAATCTTATAAATTTACAAAATAAAAACAACCCAAAATAAAAAATCCCAAATAATCATTTCAGATTATTTGGGATTCTATATCAAATATTAGACGCACTGCTGTGCGTCTCTACGGAATATCTTTATGGACTTAAGAACGAACTTTTTGTTCCCATTTCCAGGCACTTGCCATTGCTTCATCTAAACTCAATTGCGCTTTCCAGCCCAAAACATTGTTTGCTTTATCTGTATTTGCATACGCTTCGGTGATATCACCTTCACGACGTGGTTTAATTGCGTATGGTAATTTTTTATCGCTTACTTTTTCGAAACTATGAATTACTTCCAGAACCGAACTTCCTTTTCCGGTTCCTAAATTGAAGGTTTCTACTTTTTGCAAATTCTTTTTATTGAATAAACGCTGTAATGCAATAACGTGTGCTTTTGCCAAATCTACAACGTGAATATAATCACGAACTGCAGTTCCGTCCGGAGTTGGATAATCATCTCCAAAAACTGATAATTCCTGACGCAATCCTACTCCTGTCTGAGTAATAAAAGGAACTAAATTCTGAGGAACTCCTAATGGTAATTCTCCAATTTCAGTGCTTGAATGTGCTCCAACCGGATTGAAATAACGCAATAAAATTGCACTAATATTAGTTACTTTTGCTGTATCTGTAATGATCTCTTCTCCTATTTGCTTTGTGTTTCCATAAGGAGACATCGCTGCCTGAACAGGAGCATCTTCAGTAATTGGCATTTTTTCGGCTTGACCGTAAACTGTACAAGATGAACTAAAAATAAAACTTGCCTCAGGTTTTTGTTGTAATTCCTGTAACAAATAAACTAGCGAAGCAATATTGTTTTCATAATACAATAAAGGCTGCTCAACACTTTCTCCAACTGCTTTTGAAGCTGCAAAATGAATTACTCCGGTAACATCGTTGTGTTTTTTAAAGAAATCCTGAACGGACGCTTTTTCTCTTAAATCTAATTTTTCGAATAAAGGCGTTTTTCCTGTGATAGCCGTAATTCCTTTTAAAACATCTTCTGAAGAGTTCGAAAGATTATCAATTATCACGACTTCAAAGCCTTCATTTTGCAATTCGACTACGGTGTGAGAACCAATAAATCCTAATCCTCCTGTTACTAATACTTTCATTTTGTGGTTGTTTTGTGCTGTTGTTATTTGGTTTAACTTTATAATTATTTATTTAAAAATTCTAAAACAGAATCTGTAATAAATTTGATTTGCTCATCGTCCAATTCTGTATGCATTGGCAAAGCAATTACTTCTTTTACTAATTGATTCGTTACCGGAAATTGCTCTTCTTTATAACGGATATCAACGTAAGCTTTTTGAGAATGCAACGGAATTGGGTAATAAATCGCACATGGAATTTGCTTATCCTGCAAATGTTGCAACAAAGCATTTCTGTCTGCATCGATAATTCTCAATACATATTGATGAAAAACGTGATCATTTTCGTTTGCATCAAATTCCGGTGTTATAATATGTGTATTTCCTGCAAAGGCTGCATTATATTTTGTAGCTGCCAAACGACGCGCTGCATTATATTCATCTAATAAAGGTAGTTTTGCATTTAAAACTCCTGCCTGAATACTATCTAAACGAGAATTTACTCCAACAACATCATGGTGATAACGCTCATACATTCCGTGATTTACAATTCCGCGGATAATGTGCGCCAATTTATCATCGTTTGTAAAAATTGCTCCTCCATCTCCATAACAACCTAAATTTTTAGACGGGAAAAATGAAGTTGCCGCAACGTGGCCAATTACTCCTACTTTGCTTTTTGTACCAGATTTAGAAATATAATCTGCTCCAATTGCTTGTGCATTATCTTCGATTACATATAAATTATGCTCTGCAGCAATTTCCATAATTGCATCCATATTTGCTGCGCGTCCAAATAAATGAACAGGAACAATTGCTTTAGTTTTTGGTGTAATTGCCTTTTTAATTGCTTCAATATCGATGTTCATATTTGTCATATCAACATCTACTAAAACAGGTGTTAATTGCAATAAAGCAATTACCTCAACAGTTGCAGCAAAAGTAAAATCGGCAGTGATTACCTCATCGCCCGGTTTTAAATCTAATCCCATCATGGCAATCTGCAAAGCATCTGTTCCATTTGCACACGGAATTACATGTTTTGCTCCTAAATAATCTTCAAGATTCTTTTGAAATTGATGTACTAAAGGTCCGTTTATGTAAGTATTTGTGTCTAAAACCTCTTGAATTGAAGCATCAACAGTAGTTTTTATTTTTTCGTATTGACTCTTTAAGTCAACCATTTGAATTTTTTTCATTTTCAATATATTTTTAAAATTAAAGACCTGTATTTTAAACAGAATCCCTAAAAGGAGGAACAAAAATAGTTATTTAATGCCTTTAAACCAATGAAAATAATCGAAAGAAATGTAATTTAGCCACAAAAATAAACAGATGCTTTTTCTATACAATTTAGTTGTTTCTATTGCGGGGTTTTTTCTGAAAATTGTAGCTCTTTTTAGTCCGAAAATTAAGCTTTTCACAGAAGGTCGGAAAAATGTTTTTACAATTTTAGAAGACAAGATAAAACTTACAGACAAAACGATCTGGTTCCATTCAGCTTCGCTTGGAGAGTACGAACAAGGTTTACCGGTGATCGAAAAAATCAAAGAAAAATATCCTTCTCATAAAATTATCGTTACTTTTTTCTCTCCTTCCGGTTATGAAGTCCGCAAAAACAATACTGTTGCCGATGTTACTATTTATCTTCCTTTGGACACTAAAAGCAACACAAAAAGGTTCTTAAAATTAGTACATCCTGAATTGGCTTTTTTCATTAAATATGAATTTTGGCTGAATTATCTAAAAGAATTAGAAAACAGCAAAACTCCAACTTATTTAATTTCCGGAATCTTCAGAGACAATCAGATGTTTTTTAAATGGTACGGCGGTTTCTACAGAAAAGCATTAAAAGCATTCACTTACTTTTTTGTTCAAAACGAAGCTTCTAAAGAAAAAATTGAAGCTCTCGGATTTCAGAATGTTATTGTTTCCGGTGATACTCGTTTTGATCGCGTAAATGCAATCTTAGAAAGAGATAATACATTAGATTTTATTGAAAACTTCAAAAACAATTCTCCAACTATAATAATAGGAAGTTCGTGGCCAAAAGATGAAGCTTTATTAATAGAATATATTAATGATGCACCTTCAACAGTAAAATTCATTATTGCGCCACATAATATCAAAGCAGATCAAATAGCTAATCTTAAATCGCAAATTACAAAATCAACGATTCTATTCTCAGAAAAAGAAAATCAGGATCTATCAAACTACAATGTGTTTATTATTGACACAATTGGTCTTTTGACCAAAATCTACAGTTACGGAACTATTGCTTATGTAGGCGGCGGATTTGGAAATCCTGGAATCCATAATATCCTGGAACCTGCTACATTTGGAATCCCAATTGTAATTGGCCCTAATTATTCCAATTTTGCCGAAGCTGTTCAATTAGTTAATCTTGGAGGTTGTTTAGTAATTTCTAATGGAGAAGAATTAAAACAAAATCTTGACCTTTTACTTAATAACGAAGGCTTTCTAAAAGAGAAAAGTCAAATTTGCAAGTCGTACATCCAAGACCATAAAGGAGCAACAAATACAATCATGAAAATCGTTTCGTAAGAGGTTTCAAAAACTCAAATCCGAATTTCACCACAGCAATCAAACTAAAAAGTGATAAAAACATCTTATTTTAACATTTAGCTTTTGCGCAATAATCACTAAAAAACAAAATAAACTGCAAGTAAGGGAATAGAAAAAGCCAATTCTCTTGTAGAATAATCAACGAAAAATAATTTATACAAAAAATACGATAATACCAAGCGATTTTGTAGTTTTGGCATATTCTTTGATAAATAAGATAATCGTGAGCAATGAAAATATTTTAAAAAAAAAATAAAAAAATATTTTACATATTAAAAAATTTATATCTTTGCCACGAATTAATAATTAACCTTTTATAATAAAGTAAGATGAAAAAAGTATTTTTAAGTTTAGCTGTTGTTGCTGTTTTAACTGTTGTATCTTGTAAAAAAGCTGACGCTGCAGCTACTGAAGCTGTAGATTCTACTGCTGTTGCTGTTGATTCTGCTGCTACTGTAGTTGATTCTGCTGCTGCAACTGTTGACTCTGCTGCTACTAAAGTTGATTCTGCTGCTGCTAAAGTAGAAGAAGCTGCTAAAGAAGTAAAAAAATAATTAGAACTTAAATTCTAAAGATTTTAAAACCATCCATCGTGATGGTTTTTTTTATGCTAAAAATTTAGCAAAATAAAATTCCAATAAAAAAATTCCAAATTCCAATAACACGTTACGTATCGTTGGAATTTGGAATTTTAAACAATTAGAATTTCTTTCCTAATCTTCTTCTTCCTCAAAAACTACTTCATCTTCAAAAATAGATTCGCTTGACGAGAAGTCCAAAATTTCTGCTTTTGAAGCATAATTCACTATCTCTTTAATTCCTTTCTGCAAAAGCAATTCTGTTGTGTATTTTCGACTTGTCGCAAAGTGAACCTCACCCAACATCAATTTAAAAAAATACTTCCCGCCAGAGCCTTTAAATTTCAAAAATTTCGCCTGATCAATATTTGCTTTGAATTTCTCAATATCTTCTTCTCCTTCAAATTTCAGCTCATAACTTAAACTTGTAAATATCACCTTGCCTTTTCTAGAAGTAAATACGAATTTATATTCATCATTAAACCTTTTACTAATTACAAAAGCACCCATTTATTTATTTTAGATTTTAGATTGTTGATTTTAGATTACCTGTTCTAGATTCTTAGATTCTTAGATTCTTAGATTCTTAGATTCTTAGATTCTTAGATTCTTAGATTCTTAGATTCTTAGATTCTTAGATTCTTAGATTCTTAGATTCTTAGATTCTTAGATTCTTGCTAAATAAATTTACTTTGTAAATTTATTTTAAGTCGTGTGAGTTTACACAATAAAAAAAGCCTCTTCAAAAGAAGAGGCTTTAGTACTCAGAGCGGGACTTGAACCCGCACGAACATTGCTGTTCACTGGATTTTAAGTCCAGCGTGTCTACCAATTTCACCATCCGAGCATTATATGGTTTTGAGCGAAAAACGGGGCTCGAACCCGCGACCTCGACCTTGGCAAGGTCGCGCTCTACCAACTGAGCTATTTTCGCATTTCAAATTCTTGTAAGAACCGCAATACTTGACTTGTTGTGTATTGCGAGTGCAAATTTAGGACATTTATTCAATTACACAAGCGTTTTTCCAAAAAAAAATTCACTTATTTTATAACTTTCTGATAACCTAAACTTTAAACTTGAAAACTTTTTTGATTTTATTTCTTAACCAGCATTCGCTTGATTTCATTCAGCTTCATCAATGCTTCGACCGGAGTTATCGCATTTATATCAAGACTCAGAATCTCTTCTTTTATTTCTTCTAACAAAGGATCATCTAAATTAAAGAAACTCATTTGCATTTCATCCGCAGCAGATTTTACTCCGTTTAAAGATTCGCTTGAATGATTCTTTTCTAATTTCTTTAATAGCTTTTGCGCTTTCAAAATTACGATTTGAGGCATTCCCGCCATTTTTGCAACGTGAATTCCAAAACTGTGCGCACTTCCTCCTTTTATCAACTTACGAACAAAAAGAACGGTGTCTTTTAATTCTTTTACCGCAACATTATAATTCTGAATTCTAGTCAGAGATTCAGTCATTTCATTTAATTCATGATAATGCGTCGCAAATAATGTTTTAGGTCTTCCCGGATGTTCGTGTAAAAACTCGGCAATAGCCCAAGCAATCGAAATTCCATCATAAGTACTCGTTCCTCTACCAATTTCATCTAAAAGAACTAAACTTCGATCAGAGATATTATTCAAAATAGAAGCTGTTTCATTCATTTCGACCATAAATGTAGATTCTCCCATCGAAATATTATCCGACGCTCCTACTCTTGTAAAAATCTTATCTACAATTCCCATTCTCACACTGTCAGCCGGAACAAAACTCCCCATTTGAGCCAACAATACAATTAATGCGGTTTGTCTTAAAATAGCCGACTTACCAGACATATTGGGACCAGTAATCATAATAATTTGCTGTGTTTCCCTATCTAAGAAAACATCATTAGCAATATATGGAGTTCCAACCGGCAATTGTTTTTCAATTACAGGGTGACGTCCGTTTTTGATATCAAGTTCAAAAGTTTCATCGATTTCAGGACATACATATTGATTCTCGATTGCCAATTGTGTAAATGAACACAAACAATCTAATTGCGCCACTAAATTGGCGTTCATTTGAACCGGTTTAATATATGTAGCAATCCAGGCAATTAACTGCTCAAAAAGTTCGGTTTCAATTTTATGAATCTTTTCCTCGGCTCCTAAAATTTTTGTTTCGTACTCTTTTAATTCTTCGGTAATATAACGCTCGGCATTTACCAAGGTTTGCTTACGAATCCATTCTGCAGGTACTTTATCTTTGTGGGTATTTCTAACTTCGATATAATATCCAAAAACATTATTGAAGGATATTTTCAAAGAAGAAATTCCGGTTCTCTCCGATTCTCTTTTTTCAATTCCTTCTAAAAATTCTTTTCCTGAAGTAGAAATAGCGCGTAAATCGTCTAATTCTTCACTAATTCCTTTTGCAATTGCATTTCCTTTTGCAATCGCTACAGGCGCATCCTGATTTAAAGTTGTTTTAATTTTCTCTCTTAAAAGATCACAAGCATGCAAACTGTCTCCAATAATTTTCACAGCTTCCTGCGGACTTGCCAATGCTAAGGTTTTTATCGGAATAATAGCATCTAAAGATTCTTTTAGGTAAACAATTTCACGAGGCGAAACTTTTCCAGCTGCAATTTTAGAAATCAAACGTTCTAAATCTGAAATTTGCTTAATCTGATATTGAATGTTTTGTAAAACTTCAGGATCTGATTTTAAATACGTAACGACATCGTGACGATTTTTGATTTTTGCACTGTCTTTTAGAGGTAAAGCCAACCAACGTTTCAATAAACGTCCTCCCATTGGCGAAAGCGTTCTGTCAATTACATCCAAAAGCGTTACGGCATTTGGATTATAACTGTGATACAATTCTAAGTTTCTAATCGTAAAACGATCCATCCAAACATAAGCATCTTCTGCAATACGCTGAATCGCCGTGATATGCTGCACACGATTATGTTGTGTTTCTGACAAATAATAAAGGATTGCTCCTGAAGCAATAATTCCTTCTTTTAACTCTTCAATTCCAAAACCTTTTAAGGAAACGGTTTGAAAATGTTTAGTCAAAGTTTCTAAAGCATAATCTTCTTTATAAATCCAATCTTCTAAATAAAAAGTATGAAAATCTTCTCCAAAAGAAGCTTTAAAATCCATTTTATTATTCTTTGGAACCAGAATTTCACTTGGATTAAAATTCTGCAATAATTTATCTATATATTCAGCATTTCCCTGAGCGGTTAAAAACTCTCCGGTAGAAACATCCAGAAAAGAAACTCCGATGCTTTTACTGGCAAAATAAACTGAGGCTAAAAAGTTGTTTGTTTTTGATTGTAAAACTTCATCATTTAAGGAAACTCCTGGTGTTACCAATTCCGTAACGCCACGTTTCACGATAGTTTTGGTCATTTTTGGATCTTCAAGCTGATCACAGATTGCTACACGAAGTCCGGCTTTGACCAATTTTGGCAAATACGTATTAATAGAATGATGTGGAAAACCCGCCAACGCTGTTTCGGTTTCAGATCCCGCACCTCTTTTAGTTAGTGTGATACCAAGGATTTTTGATGCTCTAACGGCATCTTCTCCAAAGGTTTCATAAAAATCTCCTACTCTGAAAAGCAGACATGCATCAGGATATTTTCTCTTGATTTCGTTGTACTGTTTCATTAAGGGTGTTTCTTTCACCACTTTGTCTTTCGCTGCCAAATTATTGTGTTTTAAATGAAAAATTAAGACAGCGAATTTATAATATTTTAAAGGAATATCGAAGCCGTTCAAAAATTAAAATATTTTAAGGAATTTTTAAGTTGAGATATAAGAATTTTATATAGATTTGTTCATAATTAAAACAAAGACTCTAAAAGATGAAAAAAATAATCTTAATCGCTATGTTAGCTGTAGTTGGAATTACAGCTTCTAACGCTCAAAGCACTAAAAAAGCGGCTAAAGCTGCTAAAGTTGCTAAAATCGAAGGTGCAGGAATGGCTTTCGAAACAGAAACTATTGACTACGGAACTATCGCTCACAACGCTGATGGAAAACGTGAATTCGTTTTTGTAAACAACGGAACTAAACCATTAATCATTACAAATACACAAGGATCTTGTGGTTGTACTGTACCAACAACTCCAAAAGAGCCAATCGCTCCGGGTGCTAAAGGTATTATTGGTGTAAAATATGCTACTGACAGAGTTGGTGCATTTACAAAAACTGTAACGGTTACTTCTAACGCTGAAGGACAACCAACAAAAGTACTTACTATTAAAGGTACAGTTTTACCAGATCCAGTAAAAAGCTAATCTGAGAAAACAAAAATAAAATAATCGAAAAAGCTTCCTTATCTTTGGAAGCTTTTTTTATGACCTGAACCCAACACAAATGAGAAAACTGGAAAATAGCGAACTAGACAGAAAATCAATCGAAGATTTCAAAAAATCTGACAAAACTCCTCTGATTTTAGTATTAGATGATATTCGTAGTTTACACAATATAGGTTCTGTATTTAGAACTGCAGATGCTTTTTTGATCGAAAAGATAATTCTTTGCGGTATTACTGCTACGCCTCCAAACAAGGAAATTCACAAAACTGCTCTTGGCGCTACTGAAACTGTAGCCTGGGAACATCATGAAAATGTTTTGGAAGTTATTGAAAACCTAAAAAAAGACAATGTTTTAACGCTTGCTATTGAACAGGTCGAAAGTTCTGTTTTTCTTCAGGATTTCAAAGTAGAAAAGGATCAGAAATATGCCTTGGTTTTTGGAAATGAAGTTTATGGTGTCGCTCAAGAAGCTGTTGCGATTTGCGATGGTTGTATTGAAATTCCGCAATTAGGAACCAAACATTCTTTGAATATTGCCGTGAGTGCCGGAATCGTGGTTTGGGATTTATTCCAAAAGTTAAACTGGCCTGCTAAAATCTAGAAAACAGCTTCGAAAGAATTAGATTGTTATTTTATATTGAATTACACTTTTAAATGTTAGAAATGTAAATATATTTTTTTATTATTATAAAATTGATACTTTTATAAAATGAAAAATGTTAATTTCTTAAAAATGCCTCTGCTGTTTATTTTATTACTGTCAGGCTTTTTCGGGCATGCACAAGACACATCAATTCCAGATCCTAATTTTGAACAAGCTTTAATCGATTTAAATATTGATAGTGGTCCTATTGATGGAAAAGTTTTAACAGCTAATATCGCAAACATAACATCGCTTATAATTCCTGGTAAAAATATCTCAAATCTAACCGGAATTGAAGCTTTTGTAAAATTAGAAAAATTAGATCTGGGACTATATAATAATGATCCTGCCCAAAAAAACAATATTGCAACTTTAAATCTAACGAACAATGTAAACCTTCGGTACTTAGATTGCAGCTTTAATGAATTATCAACTCTTGATCTTTCAAATAATACAATCCTGCGTATTTTATTTTTACAAAACAATAAATTTTCCAGCATTGATGTCTCTCACAACATTGTTTTAGAAACTTTATTTTGTTTCAGCAATCAACTTACAACTGTAAATGTTAGCAAAAATACTTCACTAACATCTTTGAGCTGTTACAGCAATCCTTTGACAGGTTTAGATCTTTCTACAAATTTTGTTTTAAAAGATCTAAATTGCAGTTTTAATAATTTATCAAGCCTTAATGTTTCCGTAAATATAGCTTTGGAAAACTTAAATGTCAGCAATAATAATTTAACTTCTTTAAATGTTACTAACAATACAGCTCTGAACGTTTTAAACTGCCATCAAAACCAATTGACCAGTTTAGATCTTTCTAAAAATATCAATTTGTTTAATTTTTGGTGTAACAACAATCAATTAACCAATCTGAATTTAAAAAACGGAAAAAACACTTCGCTTACTTCTGTAGATTTTCGATTTAATTCCAGTCTAACTTGTATTCAGGTAGATAATGCGAGCTATTCAACAACAAATTGGACAGCAAAAGACAACGCTGCTCTTTATTCAAACAATTGCAATGCAACTTCAATTGCGCCTCCTAAAATTAAAGCAACAGACGATCAATTTTATTGCCCGTTAACTTCTATAAAAATCGCACCTTCTCTTACCATTACTCATGATCTTGCAGAACCTGGGACACAAGCTGCTTATATTCAGATTTCTTCAGGTTACGTTAATGGTCAGGATAAAATAGAAATTCCGAATCCTGCCGCACATCCAACAATTGTTCAGGCTTGGTATCCTCTTGAAGGAAAACTAGTTTTATCAAGTCCAACTGGAGGAAACGTTCCTTATTCTGAATTAGAATCTGCTATTAAAGATGTTGTATTTTCGAATTCTTTGGCTACCGCTTCAGGTACAAGAACTTTCTCAATAACAATTGGTCAGGCAAATTACCTTCCTTCTACGAAACATTTTTATTTGTATGTTCCCAGCGTTGGTATTAGCTGGTCATCTGCAAAATTTGCTGCTGAAAACAGTACTTATTATGGTCTTAAAGGATATCTCGCCACTTTATTAGCTGCTGATGAAGCTAAGTTATGCGGTGAACAAGCATCAGGAACGGGATGGATTGGAGGAAGCGATGCTGAAACTGAAGGTGTCTGGAAATGGGTAACAGGACCAGAAGCAGGAACAATTTTCTGGAATGGCACTACAAATGGTTCTACTCCAAATTTTGCTTTTTGGAATACCGGAGAACCTAATCAACTAGGCGACGAAGATTATGCTCACATTACACAACCCGGAGTTGGAATACAAGGTTCCTGGAATGATTTATCAAATAGCGGAGATCCAACTGGCAACTATCAACCTAAAGGTTATATTGTTGAATATGGTGGTTCACCGGGAGAAGCGCCTTTAGAAATAGCAGCAAGTACAAAAATAACGATTCCGGTTGCAACACCTGGCGCAAATCCAGATACAGCTTGCGATTCAGGAACTTTTACTTTTAATGCTACTGCAACAACAGGAGCAACAATTAGTTGGTATGCAACAGCCACAGGCGGAACTGCATTGAAAACAGGAAACTCTTTTACAACTCCTACAATAACTTCAACTACAACTTATTATGTAGATGCAGGTTGCGAATCAAACCGAAAAGCCGTTACAGCAACAGTTAACGCAACACCTGCAACACCTATTGCCGGACAACCTTTTTATCATAATTGCGGTCCTGGACCTGTAACCATTCAGGCAAGTTCAAATATTGGTTACATCAATTGGTACGCAACATCAACTGGCGGGCCAAGTTTATTTACCGGAGAAAGCTTTACAACTCCCATAATTTCAGCAAATACTACTTATTATGCTGAGGCATCAAATAATGGCTGTATCAATAACACGCGTATTCCTGTAGAGATCAAAATCTATACTCCGCCTGTAGTTACTGATGAAACTAAAATATTATGTCAAAATCAAAAAGTCAATCTCGACGCAGGAGTCGCAGGAATGTCTTATAAATGGAGCACTGATGAAACCGCTCAAATAATTACGGTTACAACTCCCGGAACCTATACGGTTAAAGTTATAAGTCCAGATCCGGAAAACTGTCCAAGTGAAAAAACAATTATCGTCAATGAACATCTAATTCCTGAAATCTCACGTGTTGATGTTGACGGAACAAAGGCAACTATTCATCTTACTAAAGATGCTGATTATTATGAATATTCGGTCGATGGATTACCTTTTCAGGACTCTAATGTTTTCTATGATGTTCCTGCCGGATTACGAACTGCTTTTGTTCAGGAAAAAAATGGCTGTGAAGGCGATACTTTTAAATTTATTGTAATAAGTTTTCCGGCATTTTTTACTCCAAACAATGATTCTTTTAATGATTCATGGGAAGTTGAGGGAATCGAAAATTATCCGCAAGCACAAATAACAATTTTTGATCGATACGGAAAACTTGTAGCGCAACTAAATGGTTCTAAAATGAGTTGGGACGGAACTTTGGACAAAAATCCTCTACCCGCTTCTGATTATTGGTACGCAATGAAAATCGATAATGAGCATCCTGTTTTGAGAGGTCATTTTTCGTTAAAAAGATGATGTTAATTAGAAAATGTGCCAATTAGAAAATGAGATAATTCCTGAAATGCGGTGAATAATTATCTAATTTTCTAATTGGCACATTGACACATTACCCTATCTTCTTCTTGATTTCTTCCAAAATAAAAAGATAATCTTCGTGTTTTTTTACAAAATCACGTTCTGAAACATCGATAATCAAGACATTCAAATCTGTTTGAGATTTAATATAATCCAAATAACCGTTGTTGATTTTATCGAGATAATCTGCTGAAATATTTTGTTCGTAATTGCGTCCTCTTTTCTTAATGTTTTCAAGCAAACGCCCTGAATTCTGATACAAATAAACGTACAGATCGGGTTTTGGCATTTCTTTATAAATAATATCGAATAAGTTTCGATACAAACGGTATTCATCTTCAGCAAGTGTAATCTTGGCAAAAATCAAGGATTTAAAAATATGATAATCGGCTACGATGAAATCTTTAAACAAATCAAATTGCGCCAAATCATCTGATAATTGTTGATAACGATCTGCCAGAAAAGACATTTCTAAAGGAAAAGCATATCGATTTTGATCTTTATAGAATTTTGGCAAAAATGGATTGTCGGCAAAACGCTCTAAAACAGTTTTAGCATTAAAATCTTCTGAAATTTTGTGCGCCAAAGTCGTTTTTCCTGCACCAATATTTCCTTCAAAAGCAATATAATTAAAACTTTCTAAAGGAATTTCTCTTAACGGATTTTCCAAATCCTGAACAATTGTACAAACACTATCGTCTGGCGAAATCGCAACTAATTCTGAAATTGATTTTTGAGAAACAGGATGTCTCCAATTTAGTTTTAAATCCTGCATTGGCAATAAAACAAAATTTCTGTTTTGCATTTGCGGATGCGGAATCTGAAGTTTTTCAGACTCAATAATCTCATCATCATAAGTAATCAAATCAATGTCAATTATTCGGGATTGATAACCTTCCTGATTAGATCGGATTCTTCCTAATTGTTTTTCGATTTTTAAAACCTGATTCAGTATTTTTTGTGCAGATGAATTACTGTGCAAAACCAAAGCACAATTATAAAAAGCATCACTTTCAAATCCCCAAGCCGGAGTTTCGTATAGTCTTGAAACCCTGATTACAGTGCCCACTTCCTGATGTATTAAAGCAATACAACTTGTGATGTTTGCTAATCTGTCTCCTTGATTACTGCCTATAGATAGTGTGATTTGATGCTGTGATTTCATAAGTAATGCAAATTAACTAAAACTATTTTAGAATTAAGTACATTATTTGACTCAAGAATTAGAAGTTTTCAAGAAACGAAACTTCTTTGTTAATGGCTTCTTTTATCTAAATTAATACAAAAAACAATCATAATCTTACAAAATAAAGTATCTTTATTTACAGCATTAAAAGTTGAAATAATGTAAATATTTGACAAATGACGTATAAGGATTAAATTCTATTTAGATTATATTTGTAACAAACCAACCTTTTTTACTACTTATTAAAAAAAATATACTTATGAAGTTTTTAGGAAATGTAATTGCCACAGTTATTGGTATTTTTGTATTTATTATGCTCTTCTTTTTTGGAGTAATTCTAATTGGGACGATTTTTGGCGGAGACGATTCTGTTTCTGTTAAGAGTGATTCTGTTATAGAATTAGATTTAAAACAAATCCAAAATGATTACGCCGGAAAATACAAAGATCCTTGGGTAACTGTTTTTTCAGATAAAAAAGGAATCGGTTTAACTGATGTTATTAATGCTATCGAAGCAGCAAAAACAGATGATAATATCAAAGGAATTTCCATTTTAAATGATCAGTCTTCTTTAGGATTGGCACAATATAAAGATTTGAGAAATGCACTTGAAAGTTTCAAAAAATCAGGAAAATTTGTTTGGGCTTACGCCAATACTTATTCTCAGAAAGAATATTATTTAAACTCAGTTGCCAACACTGTTTATTTGAATCCTGCCGGAGATTTAGACTTCAAAGGACTTTCGTCTGAAGTAATGTTCTTTAAGGATTTTCAGGATAAATCTGGCATTCATATGGAAGTGATTCGTCACGGAAAATACAAAAGTGCCGTTGAGCCTTTCTTAGAAAATAAAATGAGTGATGCTAACAGAGAACAAGTTACAGCATTATTAAACTCAATCTGGACAACCGTTACGGATGATATTTCGAAAAGCAGAAATATTCCTGTTGCTAAATTAAACGAAATCGCAAATGGTTTACTTGCCAGAACTCCGGAAATGGCAAAAGCACAGCATTTAGTAGATATTGTTGCTTATGAAGATGTATATCACGATAACATTAAAAAAGCATTGAAAGTAACCGGAGACGATGATTACAACAAAATTTCTATCGCAGATTATACTCAAAACAACATCACAACAGCTTTGACTAATACAGCAACAGATCAAATTGCGATTATTTACGCTCAAGGCGAAATCCAAAGCGGTGAAGGAGATGTTACCGTAATTGGTGAAGGTTCAATGCGTCGTTCGCTGCAGGAAGCCAGAAAAAATGAAGATGTAAAAGCTATCGTACTTAGAATTGATAGTCCGGGTGGAAGCGCACTAACTTCTGATTTGATTTGGAGAGAAATCGAAATCACTAAAAAAGTAAAACCAGTTGTTGTTTCAATGGGTAATTATGCTGCTTCGGGAGGATATTATATTGCTTGTAACGCTAACAAAATTTTTGCAGAAAACAATACTATAACAGGTTCTATTGGAGTATTTGGTGTCCTGCCTAACTTTAGCCCTTTGGCAAATAAATTAGGAATCAACACAGAACAAGTAAAAACACACGAAAACTCAGCTAATTATAGTCCGTTTGTGCCAATTGACGAGAAATTCAAAGCCTTTACATTAGAAGGAGTTGAACACATCTACAATACTTTTGTAACTCATGTGGCTCAAGGCCGAAAAATGACTTTTGCGCAAGTAGACGCTATCGCACAAGGAAGAGTTTGGTCAGGAACTGAAGCTTTGAAAATTGGTTTGGTTGACAAAATTGGAGGTTTGAATGATGCTATTGCCGAGGCTGCAAGAATTGCCAAAGTAAAAACATACAGCACTCAAAACTATCCTGAATACGAAAAAACATTCAATGACTTACTTTCAAATCTTCCTTTTGCACAATCTAAAGAAGCATTTATAAAAGAAGAAATTGGAGAAGAAAACTACCAACTTATCGAACAGGTAAAAAGGTTTCAAAATCAAAAAGGTGTTCAGGCAATCCTTCCTTTCGGGCTAAACATCAAATAATTTAAAGCGATGAAAAATATAGTTCTTCTGCTTACTATTTTCTTTTTGAGCCTTGTAAATGCTCAGGATAAAAAACAAGATACCTATAAAGAGTCTAATGTAATTTTAAAAATTAATAACGATCAGCTTTTTGGTACTTTGACCGTTCCTGATTTAACGAAGAAATATCCTGTTGCCTTAATAATTGCAGGTTCAGGACCAACAGACAGAGACGGAAATAATCCGATGATGAAAAACAATTCGTTGAAAATGCTGGCTGAAGCTTTGGCAAAAAACGGAATTGCATCATTAAGATATGACAAAAGAGGAATTGGCGAAAGCAAAGCTTCTGCAATATCTGAATCTAGTTTGGTATTTGAAAATTATACAGAAGACGCCAAAAGCTGGATTAATTTCCTGAAACAAGACAAACGTTTTTCGCAATTAGTAATTATTGGTCATAGCGAAGGTTCATTAATAGGAATGATTGCGGGAGCAAAAGCAAACAAATTTATTTCTATTGCAGGAGCCGGAGATTCAGCAGATAAAATCATTAAAGCACAAATAGCAAGTAAATCTAATAAGCAAATTGAGGAAATGACCTTCCCGATTATTGACAGTTTAAAAACTGGAAATACGGTTAAAAAAGTAGATCCAATGCTTAATTCGCTTTTCAGATCAAGCATTCAGCCGTATTTGATTTCGTGGTTTAAATACAATCCACAAACAGAAATCAAAAAGCTAAACGTTCCAATTTTAATTCTGCAAGGAAACAACGATTTGCAAGTCACAGTGCAAGATGCTGAGAACTTATCCAAGTCTAACAAAAATGCCGAATTACTGATCGTAGATAAAATGAATCATATCATGAAAATTATCGAAGGCGACAAACAAGCAAACTTAGAAAGTTATAATAACGCGACTTTACCAATTTCAGAAGTTATGACTAATAAGATTGTTTCTTTTATTCTGAAATAATTAAAATAATAAAAACCAAAATCCGTTTGAATATATAGTCAAACGGATTTTTTTATTTCAACTAATAAAGTAAAATTCTTACAGTTTTTAAGAAAACTTTATCGCAGAACTAAATCAAAAAAGCTATTTTTGCATCAGTTAAATATTCATATTAAATCCTCAAATCTATAAATATGTTAAAGAAAATTCTAAAAATCGCAGCCATTGTACTTGTCGTCATTGTTGCTGCATTATTTGCCATTCCTTATTTTTTTAAAGATCAGATAAAAGCCAAAATTGCCGAGGCTATTAACGAAAGTGTTGATGCAAAAGTAAGTTTTGCTGATGCTGATTTAAGTTTGTTTAAAAACTTTCCAAATGCAACTGTTGGAATCGAGAAATTGGTTATTATCAACAAAGCTCCTTTTGAAGGCGATACTTTGGTTTCTTTAGGCGAATTGAATCTAAAAATGAGTATTAAAGAACTTTTCAAAGGAAAAGATGAACCTTTAAGCATTCAGGGAATTAGCTCTACGAATGGTTTAATTAATATCATCTTTAATAAAGATGGTGTTGGTAACTTCGATATCGCATTAAAAGATAAAAACGAAACAAAAAAAGATGAAGCAAGCAAACCGCTTTCATTAAAAATTCAGAACTATAAAATCGAAAACTTTACCTTCAGATATATTGATCAGGGATCAAAAATTAAAATGGTCATTGATAGTTTAAATCACGAAGGAACGGGCGATTTTACCAATTCTAAATTAGATTTGACTACAAAATCTACTGCCAAAGTATCTTTGGACATGGACAAAATCAATTATATGAAAAACGTAAAACTGACTTTGGACGCCGTTTTAGGAATTGATTTAGAAAAAAGCAAATATACTTTTAAAGAAAATAAAGCCTTGATTAACCAATTGCCGTTAGAATTTGACGGTTTTATTCAAATGGTTGATGCAGGTCAGATTTATGATTTAAAATTTAAAACACCAACTTCATCTTTCACCAATTTCTTAGGTTTAATTCCTTCGGCGTATGCTTCCGGTTTAGATGGTGTTAAAACAACAGGAGATTTTACTGTAGCCGGTTTTGCAAAAGGACAATTAACAGATACTACGGTTCCTAAATTTAATATTGCGATTGCTTCAAACAATGCTTCTTTTCAATATCCTAACTTACCAAAATCTGTTCAGAATATTGTAATCGATACAAAAATCATCAATGAAACAGGAATTCTAAATGACACCTACGTTAATTTAGACAAGCTTTCTTTTAGAATTGATCAGGACGTTTTTAGCGCTAAAGCTAATATCAAAAACATTACAGTAAATCCTATTGTAGATGCTGCATTAAAAGGAACAATCAATTTAGCAAACCTTTCGAAAGCATATCCAATCAAAATGGACAAACCTTTGGCTGGTATTTTAAAAGCTGATGTTACGACCAATTTTGATATGGCATCTGTAGAAAAAAGTCAATATCAAAATATTAAAAATGCCGGAACAATGAGTTTATCAGGCTTTAAATATACTGATGAGAACAACAAATCTATGAACATTAGTACGGCTTTAGTTGAATTTAATCCAAGCACTATTAATCTGAAAAAATTTGATGCTACAACCGGAAAAAGTGATTTGAGCATAAATGGTGTTCTTGAAAATTTCTATGGTTTTATGTTTAAAAAACAAGAACTAAAAGGAAATTTCAACATGAGCTCAAACCAATTAGCGGTTGATGATTTTATGACTGCCGGTGAACCTGCAACTGAAAAAGCGGCAGCAAAACCAACAGAAGCAATGAAAATTCCAGCTTTTTTAAATTGTACTATCAATGCCAAAGCAACAACAGTTTTATATGATAATTTAAAACTAAAAGATGTTTCTGGTAAATTAATCGTAAAAGATGAGAAAGCGACTTTAGAGAATTTCAAAACTTCAATTTTTGGCGGAACAATTGGTTTAACAGGAACGGTTTCTACAAAAACAAAAGTACCAACTTTTGATATGAATTTAGGTTTCAATCAAGTTGATATCGCACAAACTTTTACTCAATTGGATATGATGAAAAAGATCGCTCCAATTGCCGGAATTATCAATGGTAAATTAAATTCGACTATAAAATTGAATGGAAACTTAGACGCAAATGAATTAACTCCGGATTTAAAATCTATTTCAGGAGATTTATTAGGTCAATTGCTTTCAACAACTATAAACTCGAAAAATTCAACTGTATTAAATGCTTTGACTTCAAACATTAAATTTATCGATATGAATAAAATAAATTTAAATGATATTAAAGCTGCTTTAACTTTTGAAAACGGAAAAGTAAATGTAAAACCATTCGACATCAAATATCAGGATATTAAAATCACCGTTGGCGGAACTCACGGTTTTGATCAAACGATGAATTATAACTTAAAACTGGATGTTCCGGCTAAGTATTTAGGAAGTGAAGCAAATGCTTTTATTTCGAAAATGTCTCCTGCTGATGCTGCGAAATTGCAAAACATTCCGATAAACGCGATGATTACAGGGAATTTTTCGAATCCTAAAATATCAACGGATATGAAATCTGCTGTTACAAGTTTAGCATCTCAAGTTGCAAATCAACAAAAAGAAAAGTTGACACAAAAAGGAGCTTCTGCACTTAATGATTTAATCAACAAGAACACAAAAGCAAAAGATACGACAAAAGCTGCTGCAACTGAAAAAGAACAGAAAACTCAAGAAGTTACTAAAAAAGCAAGTGATTTGATAAACGGTTTATTCAAGAAGAAAAACTAAACAAATATAATTCCATAAAAAATGGGCATTCACCGCAGTGAATGCCCATTTTCATTTAAAGTACTTTATTAAATTGCTTTTGAATAGATGTTTAATTTTCCATTATTCAAAATTGAGTTTATCGTTTTTATATAATCTTTCTTCGCATATAAATTAACATCTACTCCAATACTGCAATTATCATAAGGTTCGTATTTTTTCATGTTTGAAACAGAAAACAATCCAATGGTTGGAGTCTGAACAGCGCTCGCCAAATGCATAATACCACTATCAGCACCAATAAATAAATCAGCATTGGCGATTACAGATCCTATTTCACGAATGTCTTTACTATAAAATGCAGGTGCTTTAAAGTCAATTTGCGAAACATTTTCTACCGGCAAAATTTCAATGATATTGTACTCTTTATATTCTGTAGTAAGTTGTTTATAGAAATTCTCCCACCAATCTTCTGCCAGGCATTTTGAACCGGTTGCATAAGTAAATATGCAGATTGTTCTTTTAGAATTATGAACTAAATCATGTAACGTTTTCTTTCCTTGAGCAATTTCCGAAGACGATAATTTAAGATCTATTGGAGCTATTATTTTATTACTTTTTGCAAGACCAAGTTTGGTTAAGTAATATCGAAAGTTGTAAACTGGGTATTTTGCAATATGATCGTAATCACTTTTTACAAGTTGAGATTCTTCATGTAAATCTCCGTAAAATTTATACTTAGCGTTAGAAAACTGGACTGCTAAACGTCCTGAAGAAGAGTTTTGATCTACATTGATCGCAACATCATATTTTTGTTTTTTTATTGAAATCCAGACATTCAGGTATTTCAGTAAATTTTTGAAGGGCTTTTTGGGTAAATCGATTACTTTATTAATGCTTTCGTAATTCTCAAAAATTATTGGAGCTAAAGTTCCCTTAACAAACAAATCGACTTTACAATTTGGAAATATTTCCATGACTTCCTGAACGAGAGGTGTAATCAATAAAAGGTTCCCTAATCTTGCATTTGGTCTACAGATCAAAACCCTTTTAATCTCAGATTGATCAACCAAAACAATATCCAGTTCACTTTTTGGTTTTCCAATGTTCTTAGTCAGATTGCGCATTACGCCACGCCTGTAATGATTTATTTTGCTTAAAAAACTCATCTATAAAATAATTTAGGGGTTATAAAATCAATATTCGATTTTAGAAAATTTGCAAGATTTAACTAACTCAAAGCTAGCCTCTTTTTTTTTCTAAAATTAAATTCTTTCAATAAGCAATTATTACAAAATTGTAACGAAAATGTTTCAACATTCACATTTCCAACTACTTGAAAGAGATTTAAAAATACGGATATTATCCCCCAATCACTAAATTATTAGACAGTTAGCCCTTAACAATCGACGTTTGGCACCTCACACTAGACGTTTATTTCGACAACATAACCTTCAGAACCACGAATGTTAAATACCGTTCCGTTTTCAAAAATTAAATACTGACCTTTGATTCCTGTTAATTTTCCCTGAAAAGAAGGTGTCTTATCTAAGTTCAAACTGGCCACTTTTGCAGGATAATTTAGAACAGGATAATGCAATTCATAAAGATCATTTTTTTGAGAATAAAAGTATTCCTGAACTTCAGACGGAATTAAACTTTCTACTTTTGCTTTTTCAGCAAGTAAATCAAAACTTTCGCCTGTACTTTGAAGCATTTTTCTCCAATTGGTTTTATCCGTATAATGATCTTTTAGTGCAACCTCAGTAATTCCGGCCAAATATCGATTAGGAACCTCAACAATTGCGATTGCTTGTGTTGCGCCCTGATCAATCCAACGGGTTGGAACTTGTGTTTTGCGCGTTACACCCACTTTTACCTCGCTTGCAAGTGCCAAATAAACAATATGCGGCTGCAATTGCACTTTTTGCTCGTAATCTAAATCACGGTCGGCGATTCCTAAATGAGCGGTACTTAATTCCGGTCTCATAATCCAATCTCCAACTGCAGGACTCGAGTAAAAACAATCATAACAAAAACCTTGTCTGTATATTTTCTTCTTTTTATGACAATTCAAACATTCATAACCCACAAAATTAATCTCAATCTCTTTATTCAATAATTGATTCATATTTAGAAAACTATCTTCGAAAACCAAATAATATTGAATTGGATCTCCCATTTCAGTTTGCATTTTTGTAAGTACTCCTTGATATGTCATTTTAATTTTAGATTGGTGATTTTATATTGAAGATTGCTTCTCAGGGTTCTGAATTTTAATTCTTAAAATTCATCTTTAGTGAAAATAGAATGCTTTTTTTTACAAAAAAACACTATTTTTGATACAACGACAAAGTTAGTATTTGTACGTCGATATTCAAATTTTAAATTTCTTGATTTTTGTACTATCTGAGATTTAAAATCTAAAATGAACAATCTATAATCTAAATTTTCTCCATGCCCTTATCAATAATCAACTCGTTTGCCTCTTGGGTCCTGAAACAAAGGATACATCAAATTGAACTTTTTCTAAAATATCCGAATGAAGTTCAGGAAGAACTGTTGCATAATTTATTGACATCGTCAGAGAATACGATTATCGGAAAAAAATATGATTTTGCGTCCATAAACTCCTATGCTACTTTTGTAGAAAGAGTTCCGATTGCAACTTACGAAGAATTGCAGCCTTTGATTGAACGCACACGTCAAGGCGAACAAAATGTTTTTTGGGAAACTCCTATTAAATGGTTTGCCAAATCTAGCGGAACTACAAATGCCAAAAGTAAATTTATTCCTGTAAGTAACGAAGCCCTGGAAGATTGTCATTATAAAGGGAGTAAAGATTTACTTTGTTTGTATTTGAATAATAATGAGGATTCTGAATTGTTTCTTGGGAAAAGTCTTCGCTTGGGCGGAAGTTCTCAGATTTACGAAAACAACAATACTTTCTTTGGAGATTTATCGGCTATTTTGATTGAGAATATGCCTATTTGGGCTGAATTTAGCAGTACTCCAAGCAGCAAAACCTCTTTAATGAGTGAATGGGAATCTAAGATTGCTGCCATTATAAATGAAACCAAAAATGAAAATGTTACCAGTTTTGCAGGAGTTCCATCCTGGATGCTGGTTTTGATGAATAAAGTTTTAGAAAATACAGGAAAACAAAGTTTATTAGAGCTTTGGCCAAATCTTGAAGTTTACTTTCATGGAGGCGTAAGTTTTTCTCCATATAAAGAACAATACAAGAAAATTTTACCAAGCAAAGATTTCAAATATTACGAGATATACAATGCTTCTGAAGGCTTTTTTGCCATTCAGGATTTGAATAATTCGAGCGATTTATTGCTGATGTTGGATTACGGAATTTTCTACGAATTTATTTCGATGGATACTTTTGGAACTCCAAATCAAAAAGTCGTTCGTTTGGCAGATGTTGAATTGGATAAAAACTATGCTATTGTTATTACTACCAATTCTGGTTTGTGGCGTTATTTAATTGGTGATACTGTTCGTTTTACCTCTTTAAATCCATATAGAATTCGTGTTACGGGAAGAACGAAACATCATATTAATGTTTTTGGTGAAGAATTAATGGTCGAAAATACCGATCAGGCAATTGCCAAAGCTTGCCAACTTACTCAAACCGAAGTTATCGATTATACCGTTGCTCCAATTTTTATGCAGGATAAGGAAAAAGGTGCGCACGAATGGATGATCGAATTCAAGAAAAACCCTGCTGATGTTGGGCTTTTCCAAAAGGTTCTGGATGAAACTTTACAGTCTTTAAATTCTGATTACGAAGCCAAACGCCATAACAATATGACTTTGAATCCTCTTGTGATTAATGTCGCTCGTGAAAACTTATTTTACGATTGGCTAAAGGAACGTGATAAACTTGGCGGACAACACAAGATTCCGAGACTTTCGAATCAAAGAGATTATTTGGAGCAGTTGAAAGAGATGTGTACCGTTAAGAGTTAAACATGAATTTTCACAAATTAAATAAAAGTAAAATCACAAAGCTAGCGCGAGCGTCCCGCTCGTGAGCACAATCAAGTACAAGTTATTCTATAATAAAAATTTTAAAACCAATCAATTTCATAAATGAGACATTACTTTTTGATATTACTATTTGCTTTTATTTCTTGTACCAATACAAAAGAGCAGCGTCAAAAAATAATCGTTATTCAGCCTTTAGGAGATTTCAATATTAAACAGTCAAAAAGTGTCTTCAATAAAATCAAAACAATTAACCCAAATGTTGTTTTAAGGCAAAATATTCCCTTTCCCGAAAATGCTTATTATCAACCTAGAAACAGGTATCGAGCGGACAGTATTATCAAAACAATCAAAAATAATATTGGTAAAGATTCTGTCATTGTTGGATTATCGAATCGTGATATTAGTGTAACCAAAGGAAAAATCAAAGATTGGGGCGTTATGGGATTGGGTTATCATCCCGGAAAATCTTGCGTAGTTTCTGATTTCAGACTAAGTCAACAAAATAAAAGCCAACAATTCTATAAAGTTGTTCTGCATGAATTAGGTCATACCGAAGGATTACCTCATTGTCCTGTAAAAACTTGTTTAATGCGAGATGCCGAAGGAAAAAATCATATGGATGAAGAAACTGATTTTTGTCTAAAATGTAAAAACTTTTTAATTGAAAAAGGCTGGAAATTAAACAATCCTGTAACCTGATATCTCATCCTAAAATATATAATTAACCCAAAACCAAACTAAGATGAAAACCACAAAATTTAGCGAAATGACTACTGAAGAGTTACTTAAAAGTCAGAAAACTTCAAAAATGGCCACTTATACATTTGCGGGAATCTTATCTCTCTTATTTGTAGTCAATATATTTCTTTTTTATAAAAAAGGATTTACTGCCTCTCTGGTTGTTCCCTTTGCGTTGCTGCCAATACTTATTTTAAATTTTAAGACTTTAGGTGACATTAAAAAAGAATTAAAATCCAGAGAAAATTAAGAAACGTTAATTCCACCAAAGCGCATGAGGGATAGAAGTGGAAATCCTTTTTGTTTTTTCTTTAAAAACAAAAAGATTGTAGCGGATAGCCCGACCCGGAGGGACATGCCCATAAAAAAACCTTAGCTTTTATTGAAAAACTAAGGTTTTGTTTGTTTTTATTATGTCTTTTCTCCCTTCGCTAGAAATGATAAAAAAATGCTACATCATATCAATATATCTATCGTGATATCCTAATAAGTATAAAACTCCGTCGAGACCTAAACTTGAAATTGAGGTTGAGGCGTTTTCTTTAACTTTTGGTTTTGCGTGAAAAGCGATTCCTAATCCGGCTAAATTTAGCATTGGTAAATCATTTGCTCCGTCACCTACTGCAATAGTTTGGTTGATGTGAATTCCTTCTTTTTCGGCAATTGCTTTTAGGTATTCAGCTTTCTTTTGACCGTCTACAATTTCGCCCAAATATTTACCGGTTAATTTACCGTCTATAATCTCTAATTGGTTGGCATGAACATAATCTATACCCAATTCTTTTTGCAGATAATCCCCAAAATAGGTGAATCCTCCAGATAAAATTGCGGTTTTGTAGCCGTAATATTTTAAGGCTTTCATCAAACGATGCGCTCCTTTTGTTATTGGTAAATTTACAGCAACATTTTGCAAAACATCTTCGCTTAAACCTTCTAACAACGCCATACGCTGCTTAAAACTTTCGTTGAAATCTATTTCGCCATTCATCGCAGATTCTGTAATAGCGCGAACCTGTTCTCCTACTCCATTTAATTCTGCCAACTCATCAATTACCTCGGTTTGAATCAAAGTTGAATCCATATCGAAACAAACTAAGCGTCTGTTTCTTCTGTAGATATTGTCTTCCTGAAATGAAATATCAACATTTAAAGTTCTGGAAATCTCCATAAAACTTGCTGTCATAGCAATTTTATCTACAATATCTCCAGTTAGTGACAATTGTATGCAAGAACGCGGATATTCTTCTTTTTCGACTACAGATGTTCTGCCTGTTAATCTTATGATAGAGACAATATTCAAATTTTGATCAGAAAGTAACTTTGCGACAGCAGCTAATTGCGAAGCGGCTAGTTTCTCTCCTAAAATATTAATGATATAACGTTGCTTAGATTGTGTTTTTACCCAATTTTCGTAATCTTCAATTGAAATTGGAATAAATTTTACTTTTACTTCTAATTCATATGCTTTAAACAACAGATCTTTTAAAACTGGTCCTGAACTAGAACCTGCTTCGACTTCGAATAAAATACCCAAAGATAGTGTGTCATGAATATCGGCCTGACCAATATCTAAAATATTAGCATCATAAGCAGCCAATACAGCTGTCAAACCTGCCGTTACTCCTGGTTTATCATGTCCTGAAACTTTTAATAGAATAATTTCTTTCTCTTCTGCCATTTTATCTTTGTTGATTTTAAGAAGCGACAAAAATCGGCAATCTATTGTTTATAAAAAAGGATATTGTTTGTTTTTTTTGCAAAGAAAAAGCACATATAAATGTGCTTTTTGAATTAATTTAACAATAATACTCTATTATTGAAATATCGTAACAAGTGGGATTGTTTTATCGCCACGAATTCACGAATTATATTCGCTTAATGAGAAAAATTTGTGAATTCGTGGCGATAAAAAATTATTTTTGATTTTCATCGAAATTCACCATCCAGCTTACGCCAAATTTATCTTTGAACATTCCGAAATAAGCGCCCCAAAAGGTTTTTCCCATTGGCATATAAATAGTTCCTCCTGCTGAAAGTCCGTTAAAAATTCTGTCGCCTTCTCCTTCACTTTCTACATTGATTGATACTGAAAAGTTTCCACCAAAAGCTACATCGCCTGATTGTTCGTTACTATCGCTTCCCATTAAAATGGTGTCACCAATTGGCAGCGAAACGTGCATTATTCTGTTAGCGTCTTTATCTGATACTTGAGCGCAGCCTCCGTGTTCGTCTGCAGGCATGTCTTTAAATTTTCCGATATACGGAAATTCTCCTCCAAAAACTGATTTGTAAAATAGAAATGCTTCTTCGCAATTTCCGTTAAAAATTAAATAAGGGTTTACTGATGTTGCCATGATATTTTGTTTTTTTGTTTGTTATAGTTAATTTAATCTATTCTCTGTTTTCTTACTTCTATTCTCTTGCTTCTATTCTCTTGCTTCTATTCTCTTGCCTCTTTACTCTATTTTCAATCTTCTAATTCTCTGACAGTTCTTTTACGACTTCTAATCCCCTTGGGAAAACATCTTTAAAATAATCGATATACTTTTCGACCGTATCAACCTGAGCGACTAAATCTATAAATTCGTCATCCGGAGTTAATCGATAGGTTTCCATTGCGCCGCTCCACTTTTTTGTTTCTTCGTTAATAGGCACTTCTTTAAAGTCTTTTATTTCACCTAAATGCTTAAAAGCCATATATTCATTTGGAATTTTCGTTTCGATAATACTATACATTCCTTCTCCGTTAGGCGACATAAAATGCACTTTATCACCTTGATTCCAATCGGTTATGGTATATGAACCTTCACAAAAAACTCCTGTCCATTTTTTATAGGTTTCGTCGTCCCACAAAACTGACCAAACATCTTTTGCCGATGCTTTTATTCTGATTTTAAATTCTAACGTTTCCATATTATGATAATTTACTAAAATCCATATAAAGTACATTCCAACGATGACCGTCTAAATCTGCAAAACCGCAACCGTACATCCAACCCTGACTTTCAGCCGGAGGAGCAAAAACGGTTCCGCCAGCTTCTGTAACTTTCTTTGCCAATTCGTCAACTTCTGCTGCGCTTTCTGCATCAATTGAAATCAGGACTTCTGAACTCAATTTTGTATCTGTAAGTTTGTTTTGAGAAAAACTGGCGAATAATGATTCTTCAAAAAGCATTACTACAAATTTTCCTTCACCAACGATCATGCAAGTTGAACTTGGCGTATCGTGTTCTTCATTAAAAGAGAATCCTATTTTCGAGAAAAAGGCTTTTGATTTTGCCACCTCTTTTACAGGCAAATTCAGCCAAATTTGTTTTGTCATATTTTTTTACTTTTAAATTAAATCTATAAGTGATGTAAGGTAATTTAAGTGATGCTTGCGAAATTTATTTTCTCGCAAAGTCGCGAAGTCACAAAGTTTTTTTCCTCTGTCCCTTTGCAACTTTGTTCCTCTGAACCTTCAAAAAACTAATTTTGCTCTACATAACTTTTAAAATTATCCATGATTGCTTGCCAACCTCCGCGTTGCATTTCTTCCGGGTTTTGGGTTTCAGGATCAAAACTTTCAATTATTTCTATTCCGCTTGGAGTTTCTTTGAAACTAATCTCTACTTTTCTTCCATCTCCCAAAACATATTCAATTGCTTTATGTTTTTCTACCAATGTATATTCGCCTCCAAAATCAAAACTCATACTGCCATCTTTTGCCGCCATTGTAGATTTGAATGTTCCGCCTTCCCTTAAATCATTTTCGGCATAAGGTGTGTGCCAATCCGGCGAAGCAAAACTCCATTTTGTAATATGTTCAGGTAATGTCCATAAATCCCAAACTTTGTCGATTGAAGCGCTAATTGTGTTTTTTACTGTTATCATTATATTTTATTGTTTATTGTTTACTTCTTATTTTAATTGTTTTATTATTAGAAATTTTCAACGTATTCTTTAAATTTCAGAACAACGGACTGACAAAATTGTTCTTGCATTTCTTCAGAAATAGTAGCTTCGGGTTCAAATGTTTCGGTAAGTTTTGTTTCTGAACCTAAATTTTCAAAACGAACACTTGCTATTCTATTGTCCGAAAGCTTATATTCTATCAATGAAAAATTTTCGACTTTAGTATAAACTCCTTCAAAATCAAAACCTTCTTTTCCATCTTTTGAAGCCATTGTAAATTTAAATTTACCACCCACTTTCAAATCATTTTCGGCATAAGGCGTGTGCCAATCTGCAAAAGGAATGTTCCAATTCACGATATGTTCCGGCAATGTCCATAGCTCCCAGACTTTCTTGATTGGTGCATGAATTGAATTTTGGACTTTTATCATTTTATCCTTTTCCATTGCTTACATTTTATCTGGAATCTGATCTTCGTTGATAACTGAGAATTCCCAGTGATGTCCATCTAAATCAAAAAAAGAACGATAATACATCCAGCCATAATCCTGGGCTTCGGCATATTCAGTTGCTCCATTTTTTAAAGCATCCTCAATAATTTGATTTACTTTTTCGCGGCTTTCAGTTTGTACTGAAATAATTACCTCGTTAGTGGTTTCGGCATTGCAAATTTCTTTGTGTGTAAATGTTTTATAGAACTCCTCCACTAACAACATTGCATTGATATTTTTACCTATGATCAAACAAGTTCCTTTGTCATTTGTAAATTGTGGATTGAATGAAAAACCTAAGTTGGTAAAAAACGATATCGACCGATTTAAATCTTTTACAGGAAGATTTAAGAAAATTTTTGTTTCCATTTTTATATAAAATTACAAATTATTAAGACAAAATTAGATTATTAACATTAAGCTTAGGATGCTTTAAAAGTCAACTTTAGGGTCATTTAAGACAAAATGTTTATTTTTGTATGTACGTTAATTTTTCAAAAAAAGAGAAACCATGAGCAAGAAAGTAGGTTTAATCGTTCCGCATGACTATAAATTATTAAGTATAGCTGCAATTCTAGAAGTTTTTGAAACAGCCAATAAACTTGCTAAAGAAGATGAAAAACCTTTTGAAATTATGGTATTTCAATCGGTTGAACAAATTGACGATAAACGGTTGTTTGGATATGACGTAAATAGTATCGAAGAATCTAGTGAATCTTTGGATCTCATTTTGATTCCGGCTTTTACGACCGATAATATGAGTGAAATGATTGTGAAGAACAAGAATTTTATTCCGTGGTTAAAAAAACAACATAAATCAGGCGCCGAATTAGCGAGTTTTTGTACCGGCGCTTTTTTGTTTGCCGCTTCTGGATTACTTAATGAAAAACTGGCAACAACTCATGTTGATGCTTGCAGTGCTTTTACAAAAGCATTCCCAATGGTAAAACTAAAACCCGAAGAAACTTTAACTGCCGACGGAAGTCTATATACCAGCGGTGGTTCTACCTCAACATTTCATTTACTGATTCTTTTAGTTCAGAAATATTGTGGGAATGAAATTGCTGTTCAGATTGCAAAAATCTTCTCTATTGACCTGAACAGATACAAGCAGAGTTATTTTAGCACTTTTAGACCTAATCATTTACACAATGATACGCTGGTTGCAATGCTCCAGCAAAAAATAGAAAGTCAATATCATACGATCGAAAAACTGGAAGAAATCACAAAAGATATTCCAACGAGCGCGCGTAACATGACACGAAGATTTAAACAAGTTACAGGGATTCCGCCAATTGAATATCTACAAAATATAAGAGTCGAAAGTTCTAAAAAATATCTAGAACAAACACAACTTTCGATTTCCGAAATTATCGAAAAAACAGGCTACAATGACCCAAAAGCTTTTAGAAAAGTATTCTATAAAATGGTTGGCATGAAACCTATTGAATATCGGGAGAAATTTAGGGTTCAGTAAAAGCTCGTTACTAAGTGTGTAATCTTTGACAAAGTTGTGACTCTAAAAAATTTGCATAAAAAAAACCTGCTCAACTAAATGAACAGGTTATTAAAGAAACTTTGTCAAAGTTTTGAACTTTGACAAAGTAATATCAAGATTTACGAAGCAATTTCCATTCGCTTCAATAAGTTTTTATTCAAAGTATGTTTTGCATAATCTTTATCGATTGTCAAAACTTTATCATCTGAACTTGGTAATTCGTACATCGCATCTGTTAAGATAGCTTCGCATAACGAACGTAATCCACGAGCTCCTAATTTGTATTCTAATGCTTTGTCAACAATAAAATCTAATGCTTCATTTGTAATCGTAAATTCAACATCATCCATTAAGAATAATTTTTGATATTGTTTGATTAACGCATTTTTAGGTTGTGTCAAAATCGCACGTAATGTTTCTCTATCAAGAGGATCCATATGTGTTAAAACTGGCAAACGACCAATTATCTCAGGAATCAATCCAAAATCTTTAATATCTTTTGGAATAATATATTGTAGTAAATTGTCTTTGTCGATATTGTCTACATTTTTAGAAGTAGAATACCCAACTGCCTGACGGTTTAAACGTTTAGAAATAATACGTTCAACTCCATCAAAAGCTCCACCAGCAATAAACAAGATGTTTTGAGTATTTACCTCAACAAATTTCTGGTCCGGATGTTTACGTCCTCCTTTTGGTGGCACGTTTACAACTGTTCCTTCTAATAATTTCAATAAAGCTTGTTGAACTCCTTCACCAGAAACGTCACGTGTTATTGATGGATTATCACTCTTACGGGCAATTTTATCTATTTCATCAATAAATACGATTCCTCTTTCTGCTTTTGTAACGTCGTAATCAGCGGCTTGCAGTAAACGTGTCAAAATACTTTCGACATCTTCACCAACATAACCTGCTTCTGTAAGTACAGTTGCATCAACGATAGCCAAAGGAACGTCTAACATTTTTGCAATAGTTTTTGCTACTAATGTTTTTCCTGTTCCGGTTTGACCAACCATGATGATGTTACTTTTCTCAATCTCTACTTCGTCGTCTAATTGCTGTTGCATTAAACGTTTGTAGTGATTGTAAACCGCAACTGACATAACTTTTTTAGTCTGATCCTGACCAATTACATATTGATCTAAGAAAGCTCTGATTTCTTTTGGTTTCTTTAAAATTAAATCCCCAACAAGTTTCGAGCTTCCGCTTGATTTTAATTCTTCTAGTACAATTCCGTGTGCTTGTTCAATACACTTATCACAGATATGTGCATTAATACCTGCAATTAATAAATTAGTTTCTGGCTTTTTTCTTCCACAAAACGAACATTCTAATACTACTTTAGCCATTCTTTTTTAGTTACATAAGCTGCAAAGTTACTAAGTTTCTGAGATTTATCACTAAAACCTCAGAAACTTAGCAACCTATTAACTTTTATTTTTGTTTCAAGTCTAAAAAAATGGTTTCAAGTTTCAGGTTTCAAGTTAACAATAGCAAACCTGAAACCTGAATCTTGAAACAAATAAAACTTTTTTAGCTTCTTCTCAATACTTCATCAATCATTCCGTACTCTTTAGCTTCGTCAGCGATCATCCAATAATCACGCTCACTGTCTTTGTGCACTTTGTCAAAAGTTTGTCCTGAATGTTGAGAGATGATGTTGTATAATTCATCTTTCAATTTCAACATTTCACGTAAGTTGATTTCCATATCAGTTGCAACTCCTTGTGCTCCTCCTGATGGTTGGTGAATCATTACTCTTGAATGTGGTAAAGCCGAACGTTTTCCTGCTGCTCCTGCACATAATAAAACTGCTCCCATTGAAGCTGCCATACCTGTACAAATTGTCGCTACGTCTGGTTTAATGTATTGCATTGTGTCATAAATTCCTAATCCTGCGTAAACACTTCCTCCAGGAGAATTTAGATAAATTTGAATATCTTTTGATGCATCAGCACTTTCTAAAAATAATAACTGAGCCTGAACGATATTAGCGATTTGATCGTCGATACCTGTTCCTAAAAAGATGATTCTGTCCATCATTAATCTTGAAAAAACGTCTAATTGAGAAATATTCAACTGACGTTCTTCTATAATATATGGAGTCATATTTGTTGGATTCATTGCTGCTATGATTTTGTCATAGTACATAGCGTTTACTCCTTGGTGCTTTGTAGCAAATTTTTTAAATTCTTTACCGTAGTTCATATGTGTCTGTTCTAAGTTTTACTTTATTTACTGTATATATTCTCCATCAAAGGTTGTACCTATTTCGAAAGGATGTCAATTTGTCTTATTTTGAAAAATTTGTTTCAGGTTTCAAGTTAGTTTAGTTTCAAGTTCTGTAGATAACGTGAAACCTGGAACTTGAAACAAAAAAATAAGCGTCAGAAGAAAAAATCTCCTGACGCTCAAATATACTTATTTTTTTAGAAATTATTCTCCGTATGAAGCAGCAATAAATTCTTCGTAAGTTACTTCTTTAGTTGTTGGATTTGCTTTTTCTTTAAACACTTCTAACAATTTCTCTGCAACTACTTGCTCAGAAAGTCTTTTTACTTCTTCTTGGTTAGATAAAACTCTAGCTACAATTCCCTGAACTTCTTCGTCAGTTGGATTTGTTTGACCAAATTGAGCCATTTGTTGTTTGATAGCGTTTGTTGTAAAAGCTTTCAAATCTTCGAATGTAATTTGGATATTGCTTTGAGCCATAGCTTTTCCTTCGATTAATTGAAAACGTAATCCTTTTTCAGATCTTGCGTATTCAACTTCAGCTTCTTCTGCAGAAAGTTTTTTCTCTCCAACAGTTTGTAACCATTTTTTAAGGAATTCAGCCGGTAAATCAAATTTTGTATTTTCGATCAAGAAATCCTGAACGTCTAATAATAATTTTTGATCTGCTTGTTGCGCGAATTGAGCTTCAGCATCTTCTTTAATTTTAGATTTCAAATCTTCTAAAGAAGCTACTTTTCCTTCACCAAAAAGTTTATCAAAAAGCTCTTGGTTTAATTCAGCCAATTCTGCTCCGTTGATTGCTTCGATAGTAAAGTTTACTTCGATATCTAAACCGTGAACATCATCGTGACCAACTTTTAGGTAATCCATTAATTGGTGATCATCTTCGAATAAACCTTTTGTGCTTACAGTAACTACGTCACCAACTTTTTTACCGATGAATTTATCACCTGCTTTTTTGTTGAATGTAGAAACTGAAATTGTAGTTGTATTGTTGATTCCTTTTTCTTCGTTTGAGAAAGTTCCGGTTAAATCTGAATCAGCAACAACTTTATCTTGAGGAATTGCTTTTCCGAATTGTTTTTGGATACGTTCTACTTGTCCGTCGATTAGTTTATCATCGGCAGTAACGATATATTTTACGATATTATTTTTTGCTTCTAAATCAATTTCGAAGTTAGGCACTAAACCAATTTCGTATTCGAAAGTTAGTTCTTCAGCATCCCAATCAAAGTTTTCGTTTTCTTTTGCAAGAGGAGTTCCTAAAAGATTTAATCTTTCAGATTGAACAAAACGCTCTAAAGCCAAATCAACTACTTTTTTTACTTCTTCTTGCTTAATTGCTTTTCCGTATTGTTTTTCAACAAGGTCTTTAGGAACTTGTCCTTTTCTAAAACCTTTAACGGTTGCCAATGGCATTTTTTCGTTTATTCTTTTTGCTACCTGACCTTTATAATCCATGTGAACAACTGTCATTACAATCGTTTCATTCACAGCGTCTATTGCTACTCTTTTAATATCCATCTTCTTCTTTAATTTACATAATAAAATTGGGTTGCAAAATTATAAAATTTTTGCAACCCAACCAAGTTTTTAATCTATTGTATTTGAAGACGTTTTAAACGTCATTTATATTTTAGATTTATTTATCGTCTCCCACTATTCCATAAGTAATAGACTGAAGAATAGACAGTATAATACTAAAGAACAATGCGGTCCAGAAAGTATCTACAGCAAAACCTCCAACTATATTAGTACACAGTAAAATAATAATTGCATTAATCACCAATAAAAACAGACCTAAAGTAATGACTGTTACCGGCAAAGTCAGAATTACCAATATTGGTTTTATAAACAGATTTAATAATCCTAAGACAATTGCAACAATTATAGCAGTTGTAAAACTGGCAACGTGTACGCCCGGCAAGAAGTTCGCAATTAACAAAACCAAGCCCGCAGTAACAAGGAGTCTAAGTAATAATTTCATGTTTTTTGATTTTTAAAGTTTAGATTAAAAGTAGTGAATTTAGACTATTTTTTTGCCACAGATTAAAATGATTTTTTTTGCCACAAATTTCACAAATTTTCACAAATTAAAATTGAATTAAAATTCGTGGGAATTGGTGAAATTCGTGGCGACTTTTTTTAATCTTTTAGAAACTCAGTCGTTAATTCAAAAAACATTTTAGGATTTTCGGCATGAAGCCAATGTCCAGCATTTGGAATGGTTTCGAACTTAGCTTTTGGAAAATGCTGACGTATTTCATCAAAATCTGTATCTGCAATATATCCGGATGCGCCTCCTCTAATAAATAAGGTTTCTTTATCGAAAACCAAACCATCAGGCAAAGATTTTCCGATAGCATCGAGATTATTATTGAAAACTTCCAAATTAAATCTAAAAGCCAATTGCCCCGGTTCTTTCCAATATAAGTTTTTCAACAAAAACTGACGTGTTCCAAAATCAGACACATATTGTGCAACTATTGCTTCAACATCATTCCGACTTGGCTTTACCGAAAAGTCTACTGCGTTTAAACCTGCCAAAATATCCTGATGATGTTGTTTGTAAAATCTCGGACCAATATCTGCTACAATTAATTTGTCTACAATTTCAGGATGTGTAGTTGCAAAAAGCATCGCTACTTTTCCGCCCATTGAATGTCCTAAAATATCTATTTTGCTTAATTGATTGGCTTGGCAATATTCGAAAACGTCTTGTACCATTGCCTCATAACTCCATTCGTCTGAATGAAAACTGCGGCCGTGATTGCGCAAATCTAAAATATGAACCTGAAATCCTGCTTCAACATATTGTCCGGCAAGTGTTTTCCAGTTATCAGACATGCCAAGAAATCCATGCATAATGATAAATGGCTTTCCTTCGCCTTCTATTTTTGAGTATAACATTTGTATTTGGTTTTAAAAAAACAGATCACAAAGGTAAAAAACTTATCTATCAATCTCTAACAGAACATGTTCTATAAGATTGTTTTTTAATCTTATTTTATTAGAAAAAAAGTTTACCGTTTTACGGCTTTCCGTAACACAACCTCAATCTTAAAAGGTATCTTGCGCTCGAAAAATTGAGCAGAAAATTCTTGATTTTATTTATTTAATTAAAACTTAAACCATGATTAAAAAATTCCTTTTATTATCATTAGTTGTTTCTCAACTAACAATCTCATGTTCTAGCGATGATAGCTCTGATACTAAAGACGAAACTTTAGCAGAACAAATTGCAAACATTGTGAAGCAACCTTATTCTAAATTAAGCCCAGCTGACCAAAAATTAAAATTGGAAGCTGAAGCTAATGAAATGCTAACTCAATTAGATAAATCAAAAAGTTCTAGCGCTATTGAAGCTATCGAAAACTTAAACAGATTATTAGATCTTAACCAAGTTGATATTTTTAGCGGAAAAAATGACAATAAAGTTGAAGACATCTTAAACATTTCTGGAGTTTATGGTATCTACACTTGGAATAACACTGAAAAAGTTTGGGTAAAAACAGCTTCTACTACAGAATTAAAATTTGTTTTCCCTGCTAAATCTACACAAACAGCAAACAATGCAATACTTTCTGCAAAAGGAGTTTCTTCTGATGTGAAAGTTAAATATTATGATGGTTATCTTAGTAATAATAATGGAGGTCAGGAAATCTATGATTCAATTTTTCTTCCTTCGTCATCAGATGCTACTTTAACAATAGACGGTACAACATCTGCAACGTTTACACAAACTGCTAAATATTCTAGTAAAAACCAATCACCTGATGAGTTTGCTTACAAAATAACTTTGAATGATGGTTATACTTGGGAAATGAGCGGTAAAAAAGGTGCTGAAAATACATCTAAAGCTCTTTTTACTTACAACGGAAAAACTTTGGTTGATTTTAACGCAGGAAGCACTGCAAACATTGACAATTTAATTGATAATGACGAACTTATCCAATACAGAGGAAAAGCAAACGGATTAATCAAATTAATGGACAATTTTGTTATCGTTGCTGATATGGATTTAGCTACTGCTGCAGCTGATGATGCTGCATTGGATAAAACTAATCTTCGTCCGGTTCGTCCAGCTTGGAATCAAGCAAACAGCGACTACAAAGCATATTATACTGCTTTGAATGCATATGAGAAAAAATACTCTGAAGGTAGTGTAGCTAGTTTCAATAAAAACATGAAGTTAATTTTAGTTTCTAAAAAAGACGGAACTAAAATTGCAGATGTTATTCAGCATTCAGAAAAAGAAGGTGATGATTATACTTTCAACTTGCCTGTTTGGAATGCTGATGGTGGTTACTGGTCAGATAATGGTACTGGAGAATTGTTTTCTCAACCTTATCTTGAAGAAGTACTTTATTTAAAATTCAGTGACAATACTGAGGTTGCAATGAGTGTTTACTTCTCTGAAGGTTTTGACAACTTACAAACTAAATTTGATGATTTCATAAAAGCATTCAACAAATAATAGCTTTTTAAAATTATAATTAGAGCCGATTTGAAATCATTCAAGTCGGCTTTATTTTTTTGGAGGTGTTTTGACTATTAAGGTACTTTGACCATATCCTGCCCAAATACCAATTCCGCCTTTTATATTCGATTTTAAGCTCGTATTTGCGGGATAAATTGGGTTTCTACTGTTTACAATTTCGTTTTGCCAACTGTTCCAGAAATCCAGCGCCTCTTTATCCTGTGTTCTTAGTTTTACATGAATCAAATCTCCATCTGCAAAATAAGGTGTGAATTTTGTTTTTGGAAAAAGTAAAACTCCTCTATTTATTTGTATTGAAACTTCCGTTTTACTAAAGTTTTTATCATCTAAATTACCATAAAACGAAGGAACAAAAATAGGTTCTTCTCCATCGATTTTTGTGGCAATCTGATAATAGTTTTTTTCGTTTACGGGATCATCAAATTTCACAAAAACATAACCTGTAGTATCTGTAGCAACTTTTTTAATATACTCGGCACTTTTAAGCTCAACACTTTTTGGAATTTTTGTCACTGCTTCGATTACACGATTTAAATATTCTATTTTAAGCGTATATTCTTTTCCGGCTTCACCTTTTAATGTTGATCCAAAATACACAAATGGTGGCACTCTGTTTTTATCATTTTTAACCCTTAAAACCTCTGATGTCTGGCCGTCAGAAATCGTGATTTTAGCAGATCTGATGACGTGATTCAACACATTTGTAGAATCAATAACATCTGTAACCGGAATACTGTTTGATAATAAAACCTGAGCATAATCACCTTCTTCGATCCAGCCTTCGACTACAACTTTAGATTCAATACTATGCTCGCTAAAGTCATCTTTTGAACAACTTATTAATACCAAAGCAAAAAGAAATACTATATATTTTTTCATCTTTTAAAATTTAAATCTCCAACTTATTGAAGGCAAAATTCGATACAAAACCTTTTTTTCCTGTTTTACAACCACACTACTTTTATCTTCATTTACCTGAACATTCAAAACTACATAAATTGGATTTTCTATGTTGAATGTATTATAAATAGAAAAATTCAAAGCGCTTTCTTTTTTATTCGTTTTCAATAAAAAGTAATTCACAGAAACATCAGTTCTGATATAATTTGGCATTTGCGCATTGTTATATCCTGAATATTCTTTGACCGGATTATTATTTATAAAATACCAGGAAGTTGGTAAAGTAAATCGGTTTCCTGAACTAAATATCTGCGTTAAGCCAAAATTCCATTTTGAATTCAAATCATACATTCCAACTAATGAAAGGTTATGACGACGATCGTATTTCGCAAAATAAGTGTTTCCGTTATTCAGTTCATCAAAATTTCGATCAGACCAACTTAAAGTATAACTCAGCCAACCTGTAAATTTTCCGTTGCTTTTTTTCAACATCATTTCAAATCCATACGCTTTTCCTTTTCCAACTAACAAATCATTCTTGAGCGTTGTGGTTTCGTTAAACTGGGTAATTCCATAAGGATATTCCAGTAAATCTTTCATTGAGCGATAAAATCCTCCAAAAGAAGAACTAAAGTTTCTAGAAATGTTTTGATTTGATCCAATCGAAAATTCGTTTGACGATTGTGGTTTTATTCCGTCCGAACTTGCGATCCAGAAATCTGTCGGAATTCCAACACTCGAAGTCGTAATTAAACTTAAATATTGATATTGTTTATTGTAAGAAGCGTAGAACGAATATTTGTCATTTGGATAATAATTCAGCACGACACGTGGCTGAAAATGCAAATACGAATCTTTAGATCCTGAAGTATAATAATTGATTCGGAGTCCTAATTCTGCAATCAGATTCTCAAAAATCTTTGGCTTAGCCGTTGTAAAAACAGCTGCTTCATTGGCATTAATTATACTATTTTGAGAGGCATTATTGTTGGTTGTCAGATTTTCGACATTTACTTTTTGAGGCTGTAAATCATGATATACATATTGCAAACCTGATTCGAAAGGAATATTCTTAACGAAATAACGAACTGAATTTGTAAACCCAAAATCCTTTACATAAGAAGAAACTCTAAACTGAATTGTAGCCTGTTCCATACCTAAATCATTAGAATATTGACTAAAATAAACCGAATTTGACATGCTTACTTTAGGCGAAAACGTAGTTACTAAAGTTGGAGAAACTATAAAATTACTCCATTTCAAATTGGTTCTTAAGGCCAAATTTCCATCTTTGACTTTTAGTTCGTCTCCGCTAATAAAGGCATCAATAGAAAATAGATTCTTTTTTGAAATCTGAGAAAGAAAGGTAATATTCCCATCTGAAAACCCGTATTTCATATCCTGAACATCATTGTTTTTGGATCCGGATTTCAATAATGGTCCCATTATTTCATCAATATAGGTTTTTCGTCCTGAGATATAAAAACCTGAATTTTTAGTTACCGGAACCGCCAGACTTATTTGCGATGCCAAAATCCCTACATTTCCCTGTATTCCAAATTCTGATGGTATTTTTTTATTGGGAATCAAAAGTGTGGTTGAACTCAAACGTCCGCCATATTTTGCATTTGAACTGGATTTATCAAATTCTACTTCCTTAATATGGTCTGTGTTATAAAAAGGAAAAATACCCAATAAATGCGACATTCCATATACGGGAGTTCCGTTGTACAAAATCGCGTTGTGTCCAGGATCTCCGCCTCTTACATATAAATATCCGTTTGCGTCTCCGGAATTCTGAACTCCCGGCGTTAATTGCAAAAGTTTTATAATATCTGTGGTTCCTAAAACAGTTGGCACAGAAGACAATTCTTTTAGATTGAAAGATAATTTTCCGCCTGACAAAGTTGTGATTCCGCTTTTTTTGTCATTTGCGATGATAACTTCTTTTAGCTGAGAAATATCTTTTTCTAAAATTATTGAAATTACGGTGTCTTTTACAAAATCAAAATGAATCGATTTTTTAAGATAGCCTAATTGATTAATCGCTATTTCGACTTTTCCTAAGGGAATATTTTGCGAAAAATGACCAATAGAATCTGATATTGCGTAGTAATTCTGATTATTGGTATTGAAAGAAATACTTGCACCAACAAGGTTTTCGTTTTCGGGAGATTTTATGTTTCCAATTATAGTGGCTTTAGATTGCGCAAATACATTGGAAAAACAGAACAAAAAAAGGATAATTATTGATTTCGGCACTTGATTTTAATAAGAAAAGTGCGAAAGTAATCAATTATAAATCAATTCTCAGGTGATGTAAATATTTTATTTTGGGGTTTAAACTTGTATCTCAAAAAAGTTTATCGCGACCCGAATGCCGCATGAGGGATAGTAGTGGAAATCCTTCTATTTTTTCTTTAAAAATAGAAGATTGAAACGAATAGCCCGACCCGCTTTTTCTGCGGGTCATGCCCTAATCGTTTTTATATTATTTCAATTTATTCAAATACATATTCACCACATTATCTAAGCCCAGATAAAGTGCTTCTGAAATTAAAGCGTGTCCGATAGAAACTTCTAATAAACCTGGTATGTTTTGATTGAAAAACTGAACATTGTCCAAACTTAAGTCGTGTCCGGCGTTAATTCCTAAACCTAATTCATTTGCCAGTTTTGCAGCTTCGACATAAGGATCGATTCCGTTTTTATTTCCCAAACTATATTGGTGCGCAAAAGCTTCGGTATATAATTCGATTCTGTCAGTTCCGGTTTTTTTGGCTCCTTCGATAATTTCTAAAACCGGATCTACAAAAATCGAAGTTCTGATTCCGTTGCGCTTAAATTCCTGAACAACTTCAATTAAATACGCTTCATTTTTTATAGTATCCCAACCGGCAGAAGATGTGATTGCTCCAATTGCATCCGGAACTAAAGTTACTTGCGTTGGTTTACATTCTAATACTAAATCGATAAAATTATGCTGCGGATTTCCTTCAATATTATATTCGGTATGTACGATTGCTTTTAAATCACGTGCATCCTGATAACGAATGTGACGCTCGTCCGGACGAGGATGAATGGTAATTCCCTGTGCTCCGAAATTCTGAATATCTGTAGCTACTTTTAGTAAATCAGGGACATTTCCGCCACGTGCATTTCTTAAGGTTGCAATTTTATTGATATTTACACTTAACTTTGTCATATAAATAGATAATTAATTCTAGTAACACTATATTTGTTACGACAAAAATACAAAGTAAAACGTAGCAGTTTTTGCTATTTTTTGATTATTTTGCATCAAATATCTTCAATTGATTTATGACAGAAATTACGAATTATATCACCAATGATTTCAGAGCGATTGATAGTCAGGAAACGATAGCCTCTGTTCAGGACTTTTTTGCGGATTTGAATTTTTCGCATTTTCCGGTTTTGGAGAACGGAATTTTCATTGGAAGTATCGCTTCTGACGATGTTGAAACTTTTGACACGGATAAAAAAGCCATCGATTATAAATATACGCTGGAACGTTTTTTTGCCAGAAAATCGATGCTTTGGCTGGATGTTTTGGAAGTTTTTGCCAAAAATCACACTAATGTAATCCCGGTTCTTGACGAAAATAACAGCTATATTGGCTATTATGAAATGGAAGATATCATGAAATTTTTTCAGGAAACTCCATTTTTAAAAGAGCAAGGCGGAATAATTATTGTTCAAAAAGGTCTTTTGGATTATTCGATGGGTCAGGTTACTCAAATTGTTGAGAGTAATAATGGCAAAATCTTGGGCTGTTTTATATCTGAAGCGGATTTAGAAAATGTTCAAATCACGATAAAAATTGGCGTTGGACCAATGAACGAAATCATTCAGACTTTTAGACGCTACAATTACGAAATTATCTCAGAACATCAGGAAGACGCTTATATTAATAGCTTAAAAGAACGTTCAGACTACTTAGACAAGTATCTTAATATATAGATTATATGTTGAATCGGTTAATTGTTTAATCGTTTTGACGAAGAAAATTAACGATTAAACAATTAAACAAAAAATCGATTAAACACCAGATGAAAGTAGCCATATACGGACAGTATTATCAAAACAGTACGGAACCTATTATTAAGGACATTTTTCTATTCTTCAATTCCAATAATGTTGAAATGGTAATTGAAGAAAATTTCCTAAAAATGCTTCATGAAAAACAACTCGTTGACAATCAATACGAGACTTTTTCGGCTAGTACGTCTTTAGACAATAGTTTTGAAATGCTTATTAGTATTGGCGGCGACGGAACCATTTTGAGAGCTGCAACTTTGGTTCGCGATTCTGGCGTGCCTATTTTAGGAATCAATGCCGGAAGACTGGGGTTTCTGGCTACTGTTCAAAAAGAAAATATTGATAGCTTTTTGCAATTTGTGATCGATAAAAATTACACTACTTCCGAAAGAACTTTGCTAAGTCTTACTTGCGATCCAAAAAACGAAGCTATTGAAGATTTAAATTTCGCGATGAACGAAGTTACCGTGAGCCGAAAAGATACTACATCGATGGTAACTATAGAAACGTATCTAAACGATGAATATCTAAATTCTTATTGGGCAGACGGTTTAATTATCTCAACTCCTACGGGTTCTACCGGATATTCTTTGAGTTGTGGCGGTCCTTTATTAACTCCAGATGTCAAAAGCTTAGTAATAACGCCAATTGCTCCTCATAACTTAACAGCTAGACCTCTTGTTATTCCTGATGATACGGTAGTTAAACTTCGCGTGTCCGGACGAGAAGATCAATATTTAGTTTCATTGGATTCCAGAATAGCTTCTGTAAAAAATGAATCGATTTTGACCATATCAAAGACAAACTTTAAAATAAAAATGGTAGAGATTCCTGGCGAAACTTTCCTGAAAACACTTAGAAATAAGCTACTTTGGGGAGAGGACAAAAGAAACTAAGTCCTTTTCTGACATCTCACTATACGATAATACTACTTTTTCTCGTTCTGCATGTATCGAATCTTCATTAAATGTCTGAAATTCATATCGTAAATTTAAAAAAAAGCACATTTAACTAAAGCAACGTTGATTCGTATCGATAATTATTATATTTGCACGCAATTTTGAATTAAATGAAGAAAATTTTTAATTTATTGTTATGTTTTTTCCCCTTTATCACACTAAATGCTCAAATCAATGAGATTGGTGTTTTTCTTGGTGGAAGTAACTTTGTTGGAGACGTAGGAAATACAACCTATATTGCTCCGGAGAAACCGGCTTTTGGTGTTTTATACAAATGGAACAAGAGTCCTCGCCATTCTTATCGTTTTTCTTATACACAGTCAAAAGTTATCGGAAATGATTACGATTCTAAAGAAACAGGAAGAAACAAAAGAGGTTATAGTTTTGAAAATACTATACAAGAATTATCTGCCGGTTTAGAATTTAATTTTTTTGATTTTAATTTGCACGACTATCATCCAAAAGTTACTCCTTATGTATTTTCAGGATTCAGTTACTTTAGATATGATGAATTGTATCGACAAGCAACTAATCCAAGTATAATAACTCAATCGAAAAGATCCGGTTCATTTGCTATACCTATAATATTAGGTATAAAATCGAATATAGATCCGCATTGGGTTTTAGGGGCTGAAGTTGGAGTTCGCTATACGTTTACAGACGATATTGACGGAAGTAATCCTGATACAAATAACACGAATGTAAAGAAATTCGGAAATCTAAATAATAATGACTGGTATGTCTTTTCAGGTATTACTTTAACCTATACCTTTGGACAAAAACCTTGCTATTGCGCATATTAATAAAATGAATTTACTAGACTCTATAGATCAAACCAACTTACCCAAACATTTGGCCATTATTATGGACGGAAACGGTCGTTGGGCTAAACAACAAGGCTTCTTAAGAGCTTTTGGCCACGAAAACGGGACTAAATCTGTCAAAAAAACAATTACAACTTGTGCCAAATTAGGTATTGAGTATCTTACTTTATATGCTTTTTCTACAGAAAACTGGAATCGTCCAAAACTGGAAGTTGAAGCTTTAATGAAAATACTGATCAATTCCCTAAAAAAAGAGTTAGTTACTTTACAAGAAAACAACATCAGACTTAACGCAATTGGTAATCTTGAGAAGTTACCAAAATCTGCTCAAAAAGAACTTCTTGATGTAATTGATAAAACCAAAAACAATACGCGTCTCACGCTAACACTGGCTTTAAGTTACGGATCGAGAGAAGAATTGGTAAATGCCGTTAGAATCATCAGTGATAAAGTTAAAAATAATATAATTTCAATAGACACTATTGACGATTCAATTATAAATGAGCATCTTTACACGCAAAATTTACCTGACGTAGATTTATTAATACGAACAAGTGGAGAACATAGAATAAGTAATTTTTTGCTATGGCAAATAGCCTATGCAGAATTATATTTTACTAATGTCTTGTGGCCAGACTTTAAAGATCAAGATTTATATGAGGCTATTATTAGTTATCAAAAAAGAGAACGTAGATTTGGAAAAACCAGTGAACAAATTAAATAATTTTTTAGTGTTACAAAAAAGAGTACAAATAGCCCTTACCCTACTTCTTTTGGGTAGTTTTTCACAAATAAAAGCACAAGATAGAGTTCCTTTTGATCAAGGGAAAAAATATATTCTTGCTAAAGTTTCTGTTGTTGGTAAAATAAGTTTCAATGAACAAACCGTAGTTACCTTTTCCGGCCTTCAAAAAGGACAGGAAATAACCGTACCTGGTGAAGAAATCAGTGGCGCTATTAAAAAATTAGGTAAGCTTGGTCTTTTCGACGAAATCGCCTTCTATATTAATAAGGTAGAAAACGATAGTATTTATTTAGATTTAAATATTGTCGAACTGCCTAAACTAAATGAAGTAAAATTTGTTGGTATTAAGAAAAGTAAAGTCGAAGGATTAATTAAAGACAATAACTTAACCAAAAGTAAAATTGTTAACGAGAATTTAATTACTACCACTAAAAATTATATCGAAAACAAATACAAAAAAGACGGTTTTTATAATACCAAAGTTACGATTACCACTACTCCGGATACTATAAACGGACATCAGGTTAACATGCTTGTTCGGGTTGACAAAGGTGACAAAGTAAAAATAAGCAGCATTGATTTCATTGGCAATAAACAACTTACAGACTCACAATTAAGAGGCGCCATGAAAGATACAAAGCAAAAAAACGTATTTCGCGTTTTAAAAGCTTCCAAATTTATTCCTGAAAAATACAAAACTGACTTAGAAAAAGTTGTTTCTTCTTATAAAGAAAAAGGATATCGTGATGCACGTATTATTTACGATTCTGTTACTTACGACAAGAAGAAGAATATGCTTGCTATCAAAATTAATGTAGAAGAAGGAAATAAATATTACTTCGGAAATATTAAGTTTTTAGGAAATACCGTTTACTCTGATCAATTATTAAATCGTTATTTAGGAATTAAAAAAGGTGAAACCTATAATGGTGTTTTACTTGAGAAAAGGATTGCTGATAAATCAAAACCAGATGCAGAAGATATAACAAACTTATACCAAAACAACGGTTACTTGTTTTCTAACATTAATGCTGTAGAGGTAAAAACCGTAAACGATACAATTGATTTTGAAATTAGAGTTACAGAAGGTCCTATTGCTTATTTCAATAAAATTTCGGTTGTTGGAAACGACAAAACAAATGACCACGTAATTTATCGTGAGTTAAGAACTAAGCCGGGAGAAAAATATAGTAAAGAACAATTAGTTAGAACTATTCGTGAGATTGGACAATTAGGATTCTTTGATCCTGAAGCAATCGAGCCAAAATTCAAAAACGTAGATGCCGGAGCCGGAACTGTAGACATTGAATACAATGTTGTAGAAAAAGGATCTAGCCAGGTTGAGCTTCAAGGAGGTTACGGTGGTGGAGGTTTCATTGGTACCTTAGGACTATCTTTTAATAACTTCTCTGCCAGAAAACTTTTTGATAAAGAAGCTTACAAGCCTTTACCAATGGGAGATGGACAAAAAGTAGCGCTTCGTTTACAAGGAAGTACTTATTTCCAAACGTACAGTTTATCATTTTCTGAACCATGGTTTGGAGGAAAAAAACCAGTACAGTTTAGTTCATCTATTTCATATAGTAAACAATTTCTTAATAATTATGTCACCAGAAGTGTTGACAAAAGCAAAAGTTTTAATATTTTTACCATTCAAGTTGGTTTAGCAAAAAGACTAACAGTGCCGGATGATTATTTTGTATTGTCTCAATCTGTAAGTTACCAACATTATGATTTGAATAATTATAACACTGGTTTGTTTACCTTTGGTAATGGAGCATCGAGAAACTTAGCATACACGATTGGGCTTTCGAGAAGTAATAAAGGAGTTAACCCAATCTTCCCGACATACGGTTCTGAGTTTAGTGTTTCTGCAAAAATTACGCCGCCATACTCTTTATTTAATGGTATAAACTATGGTGATTTGGCAAATGAAAAAGAATATAAATCAAGATGGACAGGAGCATCAACTACTGGAGCAGATGGAAAACCATTAAACAATGGTGATTATATTAAAGCAGAAACTATTGGTACTGTAAGTGTTGGATCTGATTATGCAAGTGCAGACACTGACCAAGGGAAAGTGGATCAGAAAAGATATAATTGGTTAGAATATTATAAAATTAAATTTAAAGCTGATTGGTATACTAAAGTGTATGGTAAATTAGTTTTAAGAACGTTAACTGAGTTTGGCTTCTTAGGAGCTTATGATCAGGCAAGAGGAGTTGTACCATTTGAACGTTTCTATTTAGGAGGAGACGGAATGGCTCAATACTCAATGGATGGTAGAGAAACAATAGGATTAAGAGGGTATAAAAACAGCTCTTTGACTCCTGTAAATGCTAACGGAGATCAAATTGGAGCAACGATTTATAACAAATTCTCTTTAGAATTACGTTATCCAATTACATTAAAATCGTCAGCATCTATATATGCATTAACGTTTTTAGAAGCTGGATCATCATATCCAACGTTTAAAGATTACAACCCATTTGATTTATACCGTTCAGCAGGTGCTGGTTTACGTGTATTTATGCCAGCATTTGGATTGTTAGGTATTGATTTCGGATATGGATTTGATGCGGCACCAGGAATGCCAAGTAATAAACCAAATGGTTGGGAGACACACTTTATCATAGGACAACAGTTCTAGATAAATTAAAATTGGTTAAAAATTTCCAAATAAAGTAATGTTATGAGAAAACAGTTTTTATTTATATTTTTAGCCTTGATTGTAGCTAATACAAGTCAGGCACAAGGAAAAACGACAAGGATTGGCTACATCGATATGGAATACATTTTGGAGAACGTTTCTGATTATAAAGAAGCGAAAGCCCAATTAGAGTTAAAAGCTCAAAAATGGAAACAAGAAATAGAAGCTAAGAAATTAAACATCAACACTATTAAAGAAAGTCTTAAAGCTGAAAAAGCTTTACTTACTAAAGAACTGATTGATGAAAGAGAAACTGAAATTAAATTTCTTGAAGACGAAATGTTGGATTACCAACAAAAGCAATTTGGTGCTGATGGAAATTTAATGCACCAAAAAATGGCGTTGGCAAAACCGATTCAAGATCAGGTTTTTACTGCCGTTCAGGATATAGCTGAAGCCAAAAACTATGATTTTGTATTTGATAAATCATCAGATTTGACAATGCTTTTTAGCAACAAAAGATTCGATATTAGCGATCAGGTTTTGCGTATTTTAAACAGAACTGACAAACGTGAGCAGTTGACTAAAAAACAATTAAAAGATCAGGAAGCTAAAGAAAGTAAAGAAAATGCGATTGATGAAAGCCCTGCATTGCAAGACAGACAAAAAGTACTAGACGAAAAGAAAGCTGCCAGAGATAAACTAATTGAAGACAGAAGATTAGAACAGGAAGCTAAGAAAAAAGAATACGACGACAGAAGAAAAGCCATACAAGCTGAAAGAGAAGCTAAAAAGAATGGCACGGTTTCTGAAACAGCAAAAACAACTGATGCTGCCAAAACAGATGCTACAGGAAAAACTGTAACACCAGCTGCGGCAGGAACAGCAACCGGAACTGAAACCGCACCGACAACACCAGCGGTTGATAAAGCAGCAGAAAGACAAAAACTTTACGAACAGCGTAAAAAAGAATTAGAGGAAAAGAGAAAGAAAATCTTAGAGGAAAGAGAAGCGGCTAAAAAAGCAAAAGAAGCCGAAACACAGAAAACAAATACGACCAATAATTAATTAATATTTTTAAAAATGATGAAACAAATCAAAACTTTACTAATTGCTGCCATTTTAGTTCTAGGAGCAAGTAACACAATTAACGCACAAGCTAAGGTAGCTCATGTTGATGTTAGCGAGATTATGTCGAAAATGCCTGCAATGCTAGATGCTCAAAACCAATTACAAAAATTAAGCGGTACATATGATGCAGAATACAAAAAAATGGTTGACGAATATCAAGTAAAAATCAAAAAGTACGAGGCTGAAGCTGCTACAGTAACTGATGCTGTAAACGGAGAACGTTCTAAAGAAGTTCAAGACATGCAAAAAAGAATTGTTGACTATAGAGACAATGCACAAAAAGAACTACAACAAAAAGAAACTGATATCGTAAAACCATTAATGGAAAAAGTAAGAGCTTCTATCCAAAAAGTTGGAAAAGCTAAAGGTTTCCAATATGTTCTTGACGGTTCTACTTTATTATTAGCAGATGGTCCAAACATTACTGCTGATGTTAAGAAAGACTTAGGATTCTAAGAAACAAATCACATTATAAAAAATGGCTCAACTTTTTAAGTTTGAGCCATTTTTTTTGTTTTATAATTATTTACTTTTTAATTTGTTGGACATAAAGTCGTCTGTGGTACACAATCCCAAATAGGAAGACCATTAGCATCATCTCCTCGGTAGCAAATTTTACCAACTGGACAATATGGAAAATTTCCACCATTTATACTTTTCAACTCTTCTTTTGTTAATTTCTGGCAATTTTTGATAAATTTCATAGTTATAGTTGTTTAATGTTAAATGTAAATATAGTATTTTTTTTACATTTTAATAACTCAATTATTTAAATTCCTGATTGTAGAAAATCTTAGAAATATGTAACTTTGTATTATGACGAACAACAATCCTATAGGCGTTTTTGATTCCGGTATTGGAGGAACTTCCATCTGGAACGCCATCCACGACCTGCTTCCAAACGAAAAAACAATCTATTTAGCGGATAGCAAAAATGCTCCTTATGGTCAAAGAACCAAAGAAGAAATTGTTGCATTAAGCAAAAAAAATGTTGATTTTCTACTAGAACAAAATTGTAAAATCATTGTTGTTGCGTGTAACACTGCTACAACAAATGCTATTCGGGAACTTCGTGCGGAATATGATGTTCCGTTTATAGGAATTGAACCTGCAATAAAACCGGCAGCCAATAATTCAAAAACTCAAGTAATTGGTATTCTTGCTACAAAAGGAACATTGAATAGTGAGTTATTCAATAAAACTGCAGAGATGTTTCAGCATACTACAATAATTGAGCAAGTTGGTCACGGACTTGTACAACTTATTGAAGATGGGAATCTAAATTCTCCGGAAATGACGCAATTGTTAGAATCCTATTTACAGCCTATGATCGACGCCAATATTGACTATCTGGTATTAGGTTGCAGTCACTATCCGTATTTGATTCCGCAAATAAAAAAAATCCTTCCGGAACATATTCAAATCATAGATTCCGGAGAGGCAGTTGCAAGACAAACACAAAATGTCTTACGTGAAAAAGTAGGTTTTACAGATACTCAAAATAACGACGAACCAATATTTTATGTCAATTCGAATCCTGATGTTTTAAAATCAATTTTAGAATACAAATACCCTGTCATCGAAAAAGATTTTTAAGCCTCTATTCTATTTTTCGCTTGACGAACCATATTCCGTCCAAAGATAAATTTAGGGATAACTTATGGTAGTTTTCTTTGATTAGATTATCTGCGATTCTTCCTTTTTGTCCATAAGAGTAAGAAATATTAACTGCGGAAAAAGTGTTTTCGATTGGCAGCGAAATCCCAAAAGAGATTGCTGCATTATTAACCCTTTTTCCGTCGATTTCAAGATAACCGGTATCAAAGTTCAAACCGGTAGAATATTGTACACTATCCCAATACTTCCTGACATTTTTTCTGCGACTATAACTAAATCCCATCGCAAATCTGTCCTGGTTCACAAAATCTCCATATATTTCAGGCTGATTTGTGTCATTCCATAAACTCTTTTCATAATCAAGCGTCATGTTTAGATTATTCTTAAAGCGTTTACTAATCCCTATTCCTATTTCCAGAGGCATATAATAATCGTCTAAATCTGATGCTACATTCGACTCTATACTGGTCGCAACATCATTTGTAATTGTTTGAACTGATTGAACTTTAGAAGCATTAATTTGAGTTGGCAATTTAATGGTTGTAGCAATTGTAAGCGTTGAATCAATTTTATACTGGGCTCCAAATGTGGCTCGCAAACCATTATAATTTGTTTTTTTACTCAACGTTGTAATTGAATTAGCTATTAAAAAACTTCTGTCATCGATAGTACTTCCAAACAAAACGGCGGCGGAAACTCCAAGTGACAATTTTTTCCCAAATCGATATCCATAAGAAAAATCAAAATTATTTAATCCGCCAGAACCAGCCGCAGTTAAATAATAGAATTCCTGACTGTCTGCAATTGGCAATTTTAAATTTGAGATTTTAAATGCCGAACTTGAATAAGGGCGCAACGAAGCACTAAAGCCTGAGTTTTTAGTCACAGGAAATGCAAAAGCAATATGTGAGAATTGAAAATTATTTCGCTTCTCGCTTCTTGAACCACTCTGGTAGGTTGTTGCAATAGCCTTGCCACCTATATCAAACATAAAATGATTTTGAGGCAAATAACCCAGTGAGGCTGGGTTTAGGTTATTAATAAAAGTATCTGAAGGTAATGCCATACCAGAGGATCCAATTGAAGGAAGCGAACCAAAATCTGAATCGTATAAACTTCCAACTCCATATAAGGAATAAGGAGAACTTGAAATACTTTGAGCAAATGAAGTTAACGACATTAAAATGAGGCAACTTAAATAAACTATTTTATTTTTCATTTAGTAAGAGATGTAATAAATTTTCAATTGAATTTTATTGTTCAAATGTTTTTGATCTCCTAAAACAACTCTATTGACTGCTTTAGAAAGTGCGGGTAAAGTAAGTATTAAGGAAGATCTGGAATCAGATTGTTTCAGCATTTCTTTTTGTAGAAAACCTCCAATAGGAATTGTATAAGCGATGTTTTCGTTAAACTCGTCGGTTTTTTTATTTAAAATTCCGTACACGGATTTACTTTCAGAATTTAATAAAGTACCGCTAATTCTATTCAAGTTATCGGCCACATAAACACTTAAAGAATCGGCTAAAGGATATTTACTTGAATAAGTGTTGTTCACCGGTTTTAAAATCAATTCTGCGGCAACAATTGCTCCATTATCTGAGATATGTTTAAACTGCTTGATATTTGGAAAATCAATTCTACAAGAAACCCCAGTTCCGGATTGAATAAAACCTTGCTGTTCCGTTAAAGAACTTGACAGCTTACTTGATGGAACGGATAAATTCTGAAGGAGAGTTCCTGTTTTATCAGACGAAATAGCATTGAATTGCTTTGTTTTATCCAGTATAGAGAAATCCACAATATAAGGTGTCTCTTCAGTATCTGCCTGATATTTGGAATAATACAACCGGACTTTACTCGTAGTTGCACTAAAACCTATAACACTCGAAGAATTAGAAGAAGATGGCACAAGAACTAGCCCTTTTAAATACTCAGTAAAAGTGTCAAAATCTGTAACTTCTCTTTTCTTTAGTTTCTGAAAAAGTTCGGCACCAAATGCACTACTCATTTTAATATTGATCGAGTCTTTTTCAATTGGACGCGGCTTAAATGAAATTGTCCCCAAACTTTCCGGACTATAATTCAATTTCGAATTATTATAAAAATTATTATCCTCAGTATTAGGTTTCACTTTCTGAATCAAACGATGAATATCGAATGTCTGCACTTTTGTGGTGTCTCCAAAATAATAGTTATCATATTTTAGAATCATCGAAATAGAATCAAAAACATATTTAACTGCTTCGGTATCTGATCCACTATTATTTAAAGCATATGTAGTCGTCGATAATTGAAAATAACTATCCGACTTTACTTTCCCAAAAAGAGGATCATCATAATTCCCTATCAAAATTCGATTTTGACTGGACGTTATAAGTGAATCCAAATTTATCGTAGACATTTCTACCGTAAGAGTATCTACGAGAATAACTTTATTATTTAAAGCCAAATAATCAGATCCAACAACAAACTCTCCCGCATCTGTATCTGTGCCGCATGAGATTAGCGATACCGCAAAAAAGAACATCAGTATAAACTTGTACATAATCTATTTTTTTGAACAAATATAAAATGCACTCTTCTGGGCAACACTATAACATATACCGTCGCGCGTTTTTAGCCTATAAATGGCAAAAAAACATCTATAATGTGTTATTAGAGTCAAATACTTCATTCAGCCTTAAAAAGGGGGATTTAGTCTATCAAAAAGTGCCATACATATATCTTCTTTTTTTTAAAACCATTAGCCACCTACTTTTGAACCAATAAATATGTAATGAAAACAAGGTTTTTAATTTGTTCTATTTTTTCAATTTCATTTTTCAGTATGAAAGCACAGGAAAATTTTTCAGTAAATATGAATTTGAAAACAGAACCAACGGATAAAATTGATTTTAACGAAAGTAGTATTGGAGTTTTGTTCAGCAAAAAAATAAGCGCTAAAAACCAAATAACAAATACATTAGAATATTCGAGTTTGAAAGTAAATTATGAATTAGGCAGCTTTAATAATGTTGAAGATTTGGATCAATTCAACAAAATTCAAAATAAGTTTGAAATCAAACATGAAGTTTCAAATACAACAAAATTTGAATTGGCTATTACACCTTCAGTAAATTTTCAGCGAAACTTAGATAGTTCTGATTTTTGGCTTTTTGGAAGTTTTGATATTAGCCAGCAATTGAGTTCAAAGACAAATATTAAACTTGGACTGGCGAGAACAGCCATTTTGGGTTATGCTAAATTCATTCCGACTTTATCGATAAACTATCAAATGAGTGAACATAGTAATGTACTGATTGGTTTTCCGGATTCGAATATTTCGTACTCAAATAACATTCGAAACAAATTCAGTTTAACGAATAGTTTTAACGGAAGTTTTTATCATTTAGATGCTCAAAACAATGCATATGAAAATGCAACCAAAGCCAGTTTATCACAAATGACATCGGCTTTTGAGTATGAAAGAAATGTTACTAAGAACTGGTTTCTAAATTTTAAAGCCGGATATGACTTTAATAAAAAATATAACCTGCTCGATAATGATAATCACAGAATCTATGATTTCAATACCGGCAATGGATATATTCTGGGCATTGGGATCAAATACAAACAATAAATAAATTTAATACACTATGAATAATTTAAAAAAAGGAATATTATTCGCGGCACTGTTTTCGAGTCTCATTTTTATAGGCTGTAGCAATGATGATGACGATGATGATTTGGTAGGAAACTGGGTTAAAAAATCAGCATTTGATGGCCCTGCAAGATCTAGTGCGACTAGTTTTGTCATAGGAGATTATGCTTACGTAGCAGCTGGTTATACTGGAGATGTATATTTAAAAGATTTATGGGCATACAACTCTAATGGAGATTATTGGGAACAAAAAGCTGATTTTGCAGGAGTAGGAAGAAGTTCTGCTTCAAGTTTTACCCTTAACGGAAAAGGATATGTTGGTTTGGGTTACGATGGAACAAACAAGTTGAAAGATTTTTATCAATACGATCCAACAAGCAATAGCTGGACTCAAAAAACTGATTTTGGAGGAACTGGCCGTTACGGAGCTGTAGGTTTTCAAGTGGGCGGAAAAGCTTATTTTGGAACTGGTTACGACGGAAATTATCTGAAAGATTTTTATCAATACAACGATCAGACAAATACCTGGACTCTTGTAAATGGATTTAGCGGAAACAAAAGACGTAATGCTACCGTTTTTGTAATTGACACGAAAGCATATTTGGTAACCGGAATAAACAATGGAGTTTATCAGGAAGATTTTTGGGAATTTGATCCATCAACTGATGTTTGGACAAGAAAACGTGATGTAGATAAAGATACCGATGACGACCCAACTTACAATGACGATTATGCAATTGTTCGTGCGAATGCTTCTAGTTTTTCAATGAATGGATTAGGATATATTATAGGTGGAGAAAGCATCAAAACTGTATGGGAATACACTCCGTCAACAGATCTTTGGACAGAAAGAACTCCAATGGAAGGTGCAACAAGAGCAGATGCTGTAGGATTTGCGATCAATAATCGTGGTTTCTATATGTTGGGAAGAACAGGTTCAACTTACTTTGATGATGCTTGGGAATTTAAACCTCTGGACGCTCAAAATGACGATGATAATTAATACACAAATAAAATTCTTCTGGACCAAAATCCAGAAGAATTTACTGTTTCTTTTGCTTGTTTTGCAATTTTTTGCCTGCTCAAAAAAGGAAACTTTTAAAACTGAATCCTTCAAAACAGAATCCGGTTGGGGATATTCAATTGCTTACAAAAGTAAAATTATAATCAAGCAATCTATAATACCGGTAATAAGTGATTCTAAAAGCTTTTCGACAGAAGACGACGCATTAAAAGTAGCACATTTAGTAGTTGACAAACTCAATCAGCATATATCGCCAACGGTAACGAAAAATGATTTAATTTTATTAAAAATAAAATTATAAATGAAAATAGATACCATTAAAAATACGAGTTCCAATACAATTTTATTTCATTGCATGATATGGGTTTTCTTTATTCTGACTTCTTTAATTCAGTTTTACGAAAGTCCGTTCCGTATCAATAATGACTTTTATGTGCAATGGTTTACCGGAATTGTATTGTTTTATCTCAACTATTTTTATTTGGTTCCAGCCTTACTTTTACAGAAAAAATACTGGTCTTATTTTGCTTTTGTTTTTATTTTGATTGCCGCTTTCATGATTATCAGAATCAATTATTTTATTCCTGAATTTAAACATATCAGACCACGATTGATTCCTCAGGAAGATTTTAAATTGATGTATAAAGGAACCCGGATAAGAGGAATAATGGCAACCAGACAACCTCTGTTTTTCAAAATTGGCCCTTCGCTTTTCTATATTTTAATTATTACGATAAGTGCTGCGATTAGAACGCTGACAGAATTTTATAACAACCAACAAAACAAACTTATTGCCGAAACCCACAGAACAAATACGGAACTGATTTATTTGCGTAAACAAACCAATCCGCATTTCTTATTCAATTCCTTAAATAGTATTTATTCTTTGGCGCACAAAAAATCTGATTTGGTCCCTGATGCCATCGTGACATTATCTGAGTTAATGCGTTATATGCTTTATGAAACAGATAATAAAACGGTGGCTTTAGAAAAAGAAATTAATTACATTCAGAATTACATCGAATTACAAAAACTGAGACTCAACAACATCGAAGACATTGTTATTAATGTTCATGGTGATACAAAAGATAAATTCATTGAGCCATTGTTATTGATTTCATTTGTTGAAAATGCCTTTAAATACGGAACTGATTATAAAGGAGCTGCTCACGTAAAAATTAAGGTTTTTATACTGAACAATAGTCTTGATTTTTGGATCGAAAACACGATTGAAAACTACCTGAAAGATCCTGAAAATTCCGGCATTGGGTTAGTAAATATTCAAAACAGATTAGATTTACTTTATCCGGATGCACACGAACTTACAATCACGCAAGACGATAATTTTTATCGCGTGCATTTGAATTTAAAACTGGATGAAATTCAAAACGCAATCAATTAAACACAACTTATCATGGATAGAAAAAAATTCATTAGAAATAGTATATTAGGAATTGCATCTTTGGCAACAGCCTCAAAATTATTAGAATCTTGTTCTAAAAGTGATAATGACGATACCAATACCAACTCGTCTGATGGAAGCTGCACTGTTTCTCCTGCTGAAACTAAAGGTCCCTTCCCTATTAAAACGCCAAGCCAACTGGTATTAGAAAATATAAAATCTGATCGAATTGGCGTAGCTTTACTTATTAATCTTATTATCGAAAATAAAAACAATAACTGCGCTCCACTAGAAAGTGTTTTTGTAGATGTTTGGCATTGCGATAAAGACGGAAATTATTCTGAATATGGAGGCACTTCGATGCAACAAACAGATTATACTTCTGTTCATTTTTTAAGAGGCAGACAAACAACAAATTCAAAAGGAGAAGTTTCATTTATTTCTATTTTCCCAGGTTGGTACCAAGGCAGAGCACCGCATGTACATGTTGAAGTAATGACTACCAGCGGTGCATCATTATTGGTAACCCAAATAGCTTTTCCTGAAACTGTTTCAAGCGAAGTTTATTCAAGTACTAATTATGTATCTCATGGTCAAGCCGATACTTCGAATGTAAAAGACAATGTTTTTTCAGACAGTCTGGACAATGAATTAGCAACGTTAACCGGAAATTTGACAGATGGTTATACGCTTAGTAAAACCATAACTGTAAATGGATAGTTTGAAAATGAATTTTGTTTTTTATGAAAACTTTAAAACTTAATTCATTGGTTTAAAACTACTTTTGAGCACCAAAAAAAGACTTTTAAAATTTAATCACCAACAGATGAAATGTGTAATTATAGACGATGAACCTTTAGCGGTTGAATTATTAGAAGATTTTGTTCGAAAAATAGATTCTCTCGAATTGGTCAGCACTTTTAATAATGCTATTGATGCTGTTTCTTTTATCAATCAAAACAACGTCGATTTGATTTTTTTAGACATTCAGATGCCACATTTCTCTGGTATAGATTTTTTGAATACAATCGAAAAAAAGCCATTAATTATATTCACAACTGCTTATTCTGATTATGCTGTCGAAGGATTTAATCTTGGTGCTGTTGATTATTTGGTAAAACCTATTCCGTTTCATCGTTTTTTAAAATCAGTTGTCAGAGCGCAGCAAATCTTAAATCCAACAACTTCTATACAGGCAATTTCTGAAAACACAACTGCTCCGGAATTAGAACAGGATTTTATGTTTGTAAGAGCAGAATATGAAAACGTAAAAATGAATTTTTCGGATATTCTATTTATTGAAGGTCTAAAAGATTATGTAAAAATTTATACCACAGACAATAAATTCACCCTAACCTTAATTAGTTTAATAAAGTTAGAAAACTTACTTTCCAGCAAAGGATTTTCAAGAATTCACAGGTCTTATATCATCAATATAAAACACGTAAAATCTATCCAGAAAAATAAAGTTTTGATTAGTGATAAACGAATACCAATTAGCGAGAGTTACAAGAATGCTTTTTTCGAAAGAATCAACCTTTAATTAAAATTCCAATAAAAAATTCCAAATTCCAATTGTTCAACAACGATTGGAATTTGGATTTTAATTTTTTTGCTTTTTTATAATTATTCTTCGTTTTTAAGCCATCCGGAATACATTACATAATTGTTTGAAATACGTTCGATTTCGCCTGCAAAGTCAGATTGATCAATATCTTTTACTTTTTTTGCCGGAACACCCGCGTAGATACTTCCGGAAGTTACAACGGTATTTTGAGTTATAACTGCTCCGGCTGCAATAATAGAGTTACTTTCTATGACGCAATTATCCATTACGATTGCGCCCATTCCTATTAAAACATTATCGTGAACCGTACAACCATGTACAATTGCATTATGCCCTATCGAAACATTATTACCAATAATAGTGGGATGTTTTTTATATGTACAATGTATAATCGCTCCGTCCTGAATATTGACTTTGTTTCCGATTTTGATAAAGTGAACATCGCCGCGAATTACAGCATTAAACCAAACACTACAAGCATCTCCAAAAGTAACATCACCAATAATTGTAGCATTTTCGGCAACATAACAATCTTCAGGAATTTGAGGACTTTTTCCGTTTACAGATTTGATTAACATAACATTGATTTAATTAATAGCAGGACAATTACAGTCGTAACGCTCTCTTTTACAAAACAAATTAATTCCTAAAGTAACCTGATGATAACCACCAGTGTCAAATTTTACATCGCCTACAACTTGAGAATACGTATAAGCAAACATGAAATTTTTGAAATTTATACCAATTATAGGTGTAAAATATTGTAATTTTTGAGATGAAACCCCACTTCCACTCCTATATTCTGCGCCATCGAAACTTCTTCTGTAAGATAATGCAGCCCATAAACTTCCGAAATCCATGTTTTTGTACGCTTTCATGTTTAAATCGATAGATTTCTGTTTTGTTTTGTCAAATAACTGAAACAAAATAGAAGGTTCCCAGGTAATATTTTCTCTTTTACCAAAAACATAACCGGCACTAAGCAAGAACTTTCTCAGGTTATCACTTTCATAATCTGTGTATATATCTCTTCTGGTTTCTAATAACCCCTGAACAGTTGCATGAGCATAAAAATCTAAATAATTATAAGAAGCTCCAACATCAACATTGAAGTAAGAATCTTTTTGAATTTGCCCCGAAACAATTGGATCAAAAGTTGTTCCGAATTTGGTTTCGTCTAATTGATTTTGAATCAAACCGGCATTTATACCAAACGAAAGTTGATTTAAATCTATTTCGTCTCTCGAAAACATAATATGATGTGCATAAGTAAGCTTTACACCTTTTTGAGAATGGTAACCATTTTTATCGTTAAACAGGATTATACCAGCACCGGATCTCTCTCCAATTCTTCCGTTCATGCTTAAAGTTTGAAGTGACGGAGCATCTTCCTGACCAAACCATTGCTTTCTTGCAGTCAATCTTATTTTGGTACAATTTGCTGCTCCCGCCATAGACGGATGAATTAAGTAGTAATTATCGGATAAATAATCTGAGTAAACCGGAATTCCCTCTTGTGAATAAGAATAAAACGATGTAATAATAAAAATGAATAAAACCTTGATTCTAAATTCCATAAAGGCAATTTTGTTTACTTATATTTTTGACTCTGATAATTTAGTACGATTTATTTGAAAAGAGTCTTAATTATTTTATTAAAAAATCAAATATAGGTATTAGTAGAAAATAAGTTTACTAAATTTGTAAAAATTTACAAATCATGACAAAAATCACCATAAAAGAAACTCAAAATCCAACAATCCTAAAGTTTGAATTTGAAGATTTCATTACACAAAATCAAAGTTTTGAGTTCAAAAATATAGATGAAGCACAAGCATCTCCATTAGCACAACAATTATTCTATCTTCCGTTTGTAAAAACAGTTTATATTTCAGGAAACTTTATCGCTATCGAAAGATACAGTATTGTAGAATGGGACGACGTTAAAGATGCTGTTGCTGAACAAATTGTAGCATTTGTTGACAAAGGTGGAGTTATCATAAAAGTTGACGAAACTACAACAAAAAAACAGCCTATAACGGTTTATGGAGAAACAACTCCAAATCCTGCTGCCTTAAAATTTGTAGTTAGCAGAATGTTAACCCGAAATGCTGTAGAATACAAAAATATAGATCAAACGGCTTCTTCTCCTTTAGCAAAAGAACTATTCAAATTTCCTTATGTAAAAGAAGTTTTTATTGACGAAAATTATATTTCGGTAACAAAATATGATATCAATAATTGGGATGAAATCACATTAGAAGTTAGATCTTTCATCAAACAATTTATCGAAAATGGAGGAACTGTTTTAGATGAAACTTTAATTGAAGTTGCTACTAAAAATGATATCACTAAAGATGAAGCATTTGATAAACTGGATGTTACTTCTCAACAAATCATCAATATCTTAGAAGAATATGTAAAACCTGCAGTTGCTGCTGATGGTGGAAATATCGCTTTTGACTCTTATAATGAAGAAGACAAAACAGTAAAAGTAATTTTGCAAGGTGCTTGCAGCGGTTGTCCGTCATCTACTTTTACGCTAAAAAGCGGAATCGAAAATATGCTAAAAAGCATGTTAAACGACGAAGCTATTAAAGTAGAAGCTTTGAACGCATAATATTACGTCTTAATAAACAGAAAGCGTCTGCCATTGGCAGACGCTTTTTTTTGCATATCTTATTTACTATCAGTAAATTATTTTAACAATAACACTACAATTCTTGTAAAAATGATTTAATATTGTATTCTTAACAAATCAAATTTCAAACCATGGGAGTAACATCATTTTTCAAGAATTTATTTGGCTCAGCCAAAGAAACCGCTACAGATTTAGCTAATCAGGCAGAAAGTACACTTGAACAAGCTAAGGAAGCTGCTGCACCTTACGTAGAAAAAGCAGAAACTTTTGCAGAAGAAACAATCGCAAAAGCCAAAGAAGCTTCTGAACCAATACTTGACAGTGCTGCAGAATATGCAAATCATGCAAAAGATATTGTAAGCGAATATGTAGAAAAAGCATCTGATTCACTAAGTGATGTAATTGATACGGTAAAAGAAAAAGCTAGTGATCTTACTAACGACACTAAAGCAGTTGCTACTGAAACTGTAGTCGATGCTGCTGAAAAAACTGAAGATGCAACGGATAAAATTGTTGATGAAACTGCAGACAAGGAATAGATTCTTATTTTTCTTATAAAAGAAATATCTTTATATTTGCACCACTAATATACCTTCTCTTTTGAGAAGGTTTTTTTATTCTATAAAACATGATGAGTCCAGAACAACTTAGCAATTACGCCACAAAATTCATTGACGTATTAGTTGATTATTCGCCTAAATTAATTTCGGCATTACTAATTTTATTTGTTGGTATTTATGCCATCAGATTGATCAATAAAATCATTACCAAAGTAATGATTCAAAGAAATTTAGATCCTACATTAACAAAATTCCTTTCGGATATTTTAATATGGGCGCTTCGAATTTTATTATTTGTCACATTTATTTCAAAACTTGGAATTGAGACTTCTTCATTTGTTGCCATTTTGGGAGCAATGGGACTTGCAGTTGGTTTGTCTTTGCAAGGTTCACTTTCCAACTTTGCCGGAGGAATGTTAATTATCGTTTTCAAACCTTTTAAAGTTGGCGATACTATCGAATCGCAAGGTGTGATTGCAACGGTATTAGAAATTCAAATTTTTGTTACCAAAATGCTTACTGCCAATAATCAAACTGTTTTTGTGCCAAATGGTGCTTTATCAAACGGAACGATTATTAATTATTCGATGCAGGGAGAAAGAAGAGCAGATTTGACTTTTGCAGTTTCTTATGATTCTGATATCAAAAAAGCAAAGGAAGTTCTTTTGAATGTTTTAAACTCAAATCCTAAAGTGCTTAAAAAGCCGGCACCGGAGGTTTTCGTAAAAAACTTAACGGCTAGTTCTGTTGAATTTGCAGTTCGCCCCTGGGCAAAAAACGCTAATTATGGTTCTGTTTTCTCAGAGACTTTAGAAAATTGCAAGGCTGCACTTGATGAGGCTGGAATCAAAATCCAACCTTTTACACTTCAAAAATAAAATTGATTTATTGTTTTTTAGATGGCAATGTCATCATAAAATCTTTCAAATAATAAGGTTCAAAATAAGCGACATCTACAGTGTCGCTTTTTTGATATTTATCATAACTGATTTTACTCATTGCCGAAGCCGATGGGTATTTTATATCTTCCAGAAAAACAAAGTTCTCTTTCCTTAAAACCGGTTTGCATTTATCTGCACAATCACCAACGAAATAAACTACATCAGTATACGTTGCAAAAGATTCTTCTGTAATAACTTCAGCTTCAATACCTCTTTCTACTTCCAGATTTGCAGTAAAAACTTCACTGTAAACTTCCATTCTTCTGGCATCCAGCATTGGAATTATTTTTCCATCAGAAACTTTGGCCTGAGAAGCTAAAGTTTGTAATGTATCAACTGCAATCAACGGAAGATTTAATGCAAAACACAATCCTTTTGCTGCCGAAACTCCAATTCTTAATCCTGTATAAGATCCAGGCCCCTGACTAACTGCAATTGCTGCTAAATCCTGAACACTAATTCCAGAAGCTTCTATTACATCTTCAATAAAAACATGGAGTTTTTCGGCATGCGAATAGCCTTCTTCGGCAATTTCTTTACATATAATGGTTTCTCCATTTTTTGCAATAGATACTGAACAATTTTTCGTAGCCGTTTCGATATTGAGAATAAAAGACAATGTATTTATATTTAATTATTTTAAAAAACTACTTAGAAATTCGTGCATAAAGAAAAACACATATTATAATCAACAAAGGAACAATGCATAAATTTATTGCTAAAAAACCTAAGTAAATTAAAGCTTTTTTCCCTGCAGAAAAATAAACATATTCTTCATTATAATACTCCGTTTTATATGCTTTATAATGAGTAAAAAACAGAAACACTATTACTAAAATTAATCCAATCCCGATGGATTCAAAAAAACCAGCTGGCGGACTTCCACACAATGAAATCATAAATACTAAAATTTCAAATTATTTCTTAGCTGTATCTGCTTTTTTAAGCTTCACTTTATCACCAGAATTTAATTCTTTAGAAACTGTAGTATAAGGCCCTGTAATTACAACATCTCCGGATTTTAAACCTGACATTACCTCGATATTAGTATCGTCCTGAATACCGGTTTTAATGATTCTGATTTTAGCTTTATCTCCTACTTTTACAAAAACGCATTCAAATTTCTTGTCGCTTTTTGGAGCTGCTTTTTTGTCTTCGTTTGGATCTTCTACTTTAAAATCTTTTACCGCAGTTGTATCTGCTTTTACAACAACAGAACTAATTGGCACTGCCAAAACATTGTTCTTAGTTCTTGTAATAATATCAACAGTAGCCGTCATTCCAGGTCTGAAAGGTGAATATGTACTTGGCTGACCTTCTAATAAATCCTGGTATGATTCTTTTAAAATACGGACTTTAACCTTAAAATTAGTTACCTGATCTGATGTCAAAGCTGTACTTGCCGAATTAGAAATACTGGTTACAATACCTTTAAATTTCTTTTTCAAATAAGCATCTACTTCAACATTAGCTTCGTCTCCAATTTTTACTTTAACAATATCATTTTCGTTTACATCCACTTCAACTTCCATGTTGTTTAGGTTTGCTACTCTCAAAAGCTCTGTTCCGGCCATTTGTTGTGTTCCTAAAACACGCTCGCCTAACTCAACATTCAATACTGAAATTGTTCCATCGGCAGGAGCATAAATTAAAGTACGCCCAAGGTTGTCTCTGGCTTCTGTTACAGATGCTGATGCACTTTGAACATTATAATAAGAGCTTTGTTTAGTCGCTTTTGCTACTTCATAAGTAGAAACAGATTTATCCCAATCAGATTTTGAAATTACACCTTTGTCATATAGCGTTTTATTACGCTCATAACTCGCTTTTGCTTCTCTATAACTTGCTTCAGATTGTGTCAAACCAGCTTTTGTACCGGATAAATTTGCCACAGATCTTTCTAATCCTGAAGTATATAAATCAGGATTTATCTTAACTAGTAAATCACCTTTTTTTACAACCTGACCTTCTTTTACATTTAATGCGATAATCTCACCCGAAACCATTGAAGAAAGTTTTACCTCAATTTCCGGCTGAATTTTACCCGTTGCCGAAACTGTTTCGACAATCGTGGAAGCCATTACTTTTGAAACTTCAACTTCTTTACCTTCATCCTTATTTCCTATTACTCCCGATTTCGAAAGTCCAACTAAAGCAAAAATAACAATCAGCGCTCCGCCTACTAAGAAATAAACCGTCTTTTTTTTCATATAACTATTTTTTGATAATCGGGACAATTGGAATTCCAAAATAGAATTCAAGTATCTTTATTTTAAATATATAATCGTATTTTGTTCTGATAACGTCTGATTGCGCATTCGTCAATAATGTTTGAGCCTGAGTAAAATCAAAAGAATTCATCAAACCTACATCATACTTTTCTTTAGCATAATTATAAGCTTGTTGCCTTGCTTCTAATGTTACTGTTGAAGATTCAAACGTATTTAAAGCTCCTTTTGCATTTGTAAAAGCAGTATAAACATTACGTTGCAAATCTAAACTTTTTTGTTCTAAATCTATTTTAGATTTCTCTAAACTTACTTTATTACGCTCTACATTATTTCTAACAGAAAAACCATTGAAAATTGGAACATCTAATTGAAAACCAAAATTATGCCCTTTATTATCACTAAACTGTTGGAATACTGGTGCTGGACCTACAGTATAAGGTTGATTATTTGCATCAAATTTAACCTGATCACTGTAACTTGCTCTGGTATTAAAACCGTAGAACCCACTAAGTCTTGGTTGGTAAGCTCCTTTGGCAATAGCCACATTTTTCTTAGCGATTTCAAGATTCGTTTGTGCCAGTTTTAATTCTGTTCTTGTTTCTTTTGCTTTATTATAAATATCAATTGGACTTTGCGCCATGATATTATTTTCATCTTTCGCATTTGTATCATCAACTACGTCAAAATCAGCAAATTCTTTTAACTGTAAAAGTTGTGCTAAACTTAATTTAGAAATCAATAAATTGTTCTCTGAAACAGTAATTCCTTGTTGATCTGTTGCAATAGTAGCTTTTAGATCATATAAATCTCCTCTTGGAATTGTTCCTGCATTTACCATTTCTTCAGAACGTGCTAAACGTTTTTCATCAATCGTTAATTGCTCTTTTTTTACTTTTAATTCTTCTTTATAAGACAAAATCTGAAGAAAAGCATTCGCAACATTCAACGAAATATCTTCCTGCATTTTCAGCAATTGATATTGTGAAGCTATAATAGAAAGTTTTGCTCTTCGATACGTATTTTGGTTTTGTAAACCTTTGTAAATATCAACTCCTGCATTTAAACCTACAGAAGAGTATTGAGTCGTCTGGTTACGCAAAAGACCTGTTGTAACATCCTGGTTCAAACCAATATTCCAGGAGTGTGAAGCATTACCGCTTACTGACGGAAGATATTTACCAAAAGCATCTTTTTTATCAATATCAGCATTTTTAACATCTAACTCTGATAACTTTATTGTGATATTATTATCCAATGCATAACGCACGCATTCTTCTAAAGTCCATTGTTTTGATTGTGCATGGCCGGAAAGTCCGAACCCAAATAACATTGCAAAAACAAGACTATTATATTTATTTATTTTCATATATTTTGAATCAAAGCATAGTAAGTGACTACGCAAATTTAACATTTTTTAAAACCAAAAAACCCTTACAAATTCAGATTATTTTTTTTCTCCTTCACTAATTAAACCCTGATTCCAGATTTTAATTTTATCAGTGTTTTTGATACCGCTTTTAACCTGAACATAAATTCCATCGCTAACTCCTAATACAAGATCTTTTCTTTCAAACTTTTGAGGAACTGTTTCGATTTCAACATATGGTTTTTGAGTTTTCTTATCAAACTGAACCAAAGATTCTTTGATTGCCAAAACTTTATCTGCTTTTTCTAATATAATTGAAGCATTTGCACTTAATCCCGCTCTGATAAAAGTAGCATCTCTATTTTCTAAAGAAGCTTTAATTTCAAATTGAATTGCACCGTTTTCTACCACACCTTTTGGTGCAATATCAGTTAAACGAGCTTCAAATTTTTTGTTTTCAATTGCTCCAATTGTAATCTCAATTGGCATTTGAACTTTTATTTTTCCAACTTCAGATTCGTCAATTTTTCCAATAAAAATCATTCTTCCAACATCTGCAACGCTGGCAATTGTAGTTCCTTCGTTAAAGTTATTACTTTCGATAACCTGGTTTCCAACTTTTACAGGAACAGCCAAAACCATTCCGTTTACAGTCGAACGAATTAAGGTATTTGCATAATTTCCTAATGATGTTGTTGTTCCTGTTTTTACGATATCTAAACTCTGTCTTGCAGCAATATAGTTTTGTTTTGCTTGCGTGTAAGCTAATTGTGCCGCATCAAAATCATTAGCAGAAATAACTTCTTTTTCAAACAAAGTTTTTTGTCTTTTATAGATTTTTTCCTGATTGTCTAAAGCAATTTTAGCCGTTTGCACCTGGTTTTGAGTAGAACTTACATTAGAAACGTTTGCTACAACTCTAATCTTCGCAATCATATCGCCTGCCTTAATTTTTTGACCGGCTTTGATGTATACTTCTTCAATAATTCCAGAGATATTTGGTTTGATTAGGACCTCTTCATCTGGTTGAATATTACCTGTTGCGATTGTATTTTTTACGATCGTTTTAATTTCTGCTTTCTCCGTTTTAAAGACAATTGGCGACTCTTGATTTTTAGCATACAAATAGTAAAGTGCGCCAAAAAAAACTAAAGCAATAAAAATTAAAATGGTTACAGTTACTCCTTTTTTCATTTTGTTTTTGGTTTAATCGATTATTTTTGATTGATAATTTATTCTGATCGTAAAGCGTCTACAGGCTTTACATTAATTGCGGTTTGAGCCGGAATAAATCCCGCCAGCAAACCAGATCCTACTAATATTAATAAAGCTACAAATACAACTCTTAAGTCGACACTTGGATTCGCAAACATCGTGTCGCTATTAGGTGGCATCGAAGCCAATGCAATATTCAAAATGGCAATAATTCCGGTGGCGACGGCAATACCCAACATTCCCGAAATAATAGTTAAAAAGATAGATTCTGATAAAATTTGTCCTCGAATAGCTGCCGGAGTTGCTCCCAAAGCTCTACGGATTCCAATTTCTTTTGTACGCTCTTTAACTACAATAAGCATGATATTTGAAATACCAATTACTCCCGAAATTAAAACTAATGACCCAACAAAGTAAGCGATGATTGTTAAGATTGTAAACAAACTTTGCACTTTGTTGAATTGTTCATATAAATCGAAATTCCCAACTGCACGATCATCTGCAGGATTAATAGAATGCAACGATTTAATCAACTCTAAAATTTTCGGCTTTAAGGCAGTAATCGAAGTTTCATCTTTCGCGGTAAGCGCCATCCATCCTACTTTATCACCATAATTAAAGGCTTGTTGAAAAGTGGTAAACGGAACAAAAATATTTTTTTGTTCCTGCTCTGCATTTCCTCCTTGTTGCTTAGAGTTATAAACTCCAACCACCATAAAATTAACACCGTTTATCTTTACATAAGTTCCAATTGATTCCTCTTCTTTTCCATAAAGTTCGCTAATAACTCCTTTTCCAATTACAGCAACTTTTCTTCTCTCATTAATATCCTGTTGGTTTATAAAACGTCCTTTTATAATATCCATTGGCTGTTGTTTGATCAGTTCCGGATAATCTCCATAAATGGTAAAAGAAGAAGTTTTAGTACCACGAACCACATTATTTGTTCCGTTAAAATCTCCTAACTGATTTCTTGGCGAAACATATAATAAATCCGGTAAAGCTGCTCTTAAAGCTGCTACATCACTATTTCTAAAATCATAACGGCGCGTTTTAGGCAATCCTTTATAGGCTTTAGACGTTGTTTGGCTCCACATAAACATTGTATTGGTAGCTATTCCGTCAAAACCTCTTTTTACACCATTTTCAAGACCTTTTCCCGCAGCTAGTAATATTACCAAAATAAATATACCCCAGAAAACCCCAAAAGCAGTTAGAACTGTCCTGAAAACATTGGCTGTTAAAGCCTGTAAAATTTCGTCCCAATTATCTTTTTTAAACATAATTATTCGTCTCTAAGTGCTACAATAGGTTTAATTTTAGCCGCTCTGTATGCTGGAAAAAATCCTGCCATTGCGCCTGCAAATACAAGTAAAGCAAGTGTCGTTAAGGCCACATTGAAATCTACCTGAGGATTTTGAAAATATTCACTCTGCACCATCGGACCAACAAATTCCAACAATAATAAACTCGCAAGCAATCCAACAAAACCAGCAATTGTGGTAATAAAAATAGACTCGTGAAGTATCATTGAAATAATTGAAAACGGAGAAGCCCCCAAAGCTTTTCTGATTCCAATTTCTTTAGTTCTTTCTTTTACGATAATAAGCATGATATTACTTACACCAACAACTCCGGCAATAATAGTACAAATACCAACCCACCAAAAGAATAGCCTGATATATAAGTTCAAATCATAAAATTGTTTTGCATCTTTAACAGAATTATAAACACCAACACCTCCATCGTCATCAGGAGCAACCATGTTTCGGCTTTTAAGCAAATCCTTCAAATCTTTTGTGAATTTTTCAGATTGTGCCAGAGCTTCATCATAATCATTTGTTTTTTTCATCGTAAAAAACAAATTGCTGATTTTATCTCCATTACCAAATGCTCTTTGTACCGTTGTTAGAGGCAAATAAGCCCTTGCTTCTTCTCTTTCTCCTCCTGGATCAGTAAAAACTCCTACTACTTTGAAATTGATACCATTAATTATAATTTCTTTACCAAGAGCATCTTTGTCTTTAAAAAGATCTGTTTTAATTTTCATTCCAATACAAGCCACTTTTTCATTATTGGCCATATCGTTATCATTTACATATCGGCCTTGAACTATTGTTAAATTCTCAACTCTTCCATATTCCGGAGTAACTCCTCTATATTGGTAACTTCCAGATTCTTTTCCATATGAAAATGGAGCTCCCCAATAATTATAAGTTGATGCTCTCAAATCTAATTTATCATCAAATTTTTGTACAGATTGTTTGTAATCAGCATCTCTGTACTGAATTTGTCTTCCAGGATTTAATCCTTTATATTCTTTGGTCGTAGTTCCGGACCAAACCTCAATAATCCCTGCGGCATCACGTTCAAACTGTTTTTCAATTCCGTTTTGAAGCCCTTTACCCGCACCCAGCAAAATCACAAGGATAAAAATACCCGAAGCCACAGAAACTCCGGTAAGAAATGTTCTTAACCGATTTTTCGAGATTGCCTCAAAGATTTCCTGCCAACGCTCAATATTAAACATAAGATGAAGCTCTAACTTGTTCTACCATTTTATCATCGATAATTAATCCATCTTTCAGGACTACATTTCTTTTGCACATTGCGGCAATGTCAGGTTCGTGTGTAACGATCAGAATAGTTTTTCCTTCATCGTTAATCCCTTGAATAAGCTCCATTACTTCATAAGAAGTTTTGGTATCTAAAGCTCCTGTTGGCTCATCTGCCAGTAAAACTTTTGGATTTGACGCCAATGCTCTTGCAATTGCAACACGCTGCTTTTGTCCTCCGGAAAGCTCACTTGGTAAATGGTGAGAATGAGTTCCTAAACCAACTTTCTCCAAATATCTCATTGCGATCTCATAACGTTCCTTTCTTTTTATACCTTGGTAATACAATGGCATAGCAACATTATCGAGAGCTGTTTTATAATTTATCAAATTGAATGACTGAAATACAAATCCCAAAAACTTATTTCTATATCTTGAAGCGATTGTTTCATTTAAGTTTTTAATCGGAGTTTTATCTAAAATATAATTACCAGAATCGGCTTCATCAAGGATTCCTAAGATATTAAGAAGCGTAGATTTACCGGATCCCGAAGATCCCATAATCGCAACTAATTCCCCTTCAGCAATATTAAAATTAATACCTTTTAACACATGTAAGCTTGAACTTCCCATTTTATAGGACTTGTGTAAATCTTTGATTTCGATCATGATATTGTTAAATTTTAAAACAATAATAACATTTTTATTAAGTAAAATATGATAACAAAACGTTAATAATTCCGTTTTGTTATTTAGATAAGACTCTATTCGTTATCAATTGTTACACTTTTTTAAGATAATTTAATAGTTTTCTTAATTTTGCATCACTCAAAAAAATCTTAACCATGAAGTTTTTTTCAATTCTCTCTTTATCTACAGTACTTGCCGTACTCGTTAGCTGTTCTACAACTCAAAAATTAGAAACGTTAAAACCAGAACCAGATGATGCAAGTCCACTGGTTTACGATGCAAATCCTTCGTTTATAAACCTGCCCATAACAGTAAAACTTAGCGATATTGAAAACCAAACCAACACTTTGCTAAATGGATTAATCTATGAAGACAATAACATTGAAGATGATGATATCGAAATGAAAATCTGGAAACAAGCTCCGATAAAAATTCAGAATGATGCGGCAAATCCGGATAAAAAAATTAAAACAATTCTACCGTTAAAAGCGACAATCAAATATAGAATTGGAACTAAAAAATTGGGAATTGAACTTTACGACACAAGAGAATTTAACTTAAATGGCGTAATTACTTTATCAAGTGAAGTTGCACTGACAAACTGGAAACTAAATACTAAAACTGAATTCAAATCTCTGGATTGGAGCGAAAGTCCAACGATGGTTGTTTTTGGAAAAAGTATGCCAATAACCTATTTGGTAAATCCTGCTATTTCAATCTTTAAATCGAAAATCGAAAAAAGCATAGATCAGGCGATTGAAAAATCAATGGATTTTAAACCGAATGTTTTATCTGCTTTAGAAAAAATCTGCACTCCTTTTCAAATGAGCGATACTTATGAAAGTTGGTTAAGAATTGTTCCTATTGAAATTTATTCTACCAATGCTAAGCTTAAAAATGATTTATTTTTATTGGATATGGGAATGAAATGCAACATGGAAACTATTGTTGGCAAACAACCCGAATCAAAATTTAGCGCCAGTAAAATTGTATTGAAACCAGTTGCTAAAATTCCAAATCAAATTTCAGCTAATATTGCAGCGATTTCAACTTATATTGATGCTTCAAAAATAATGACCAGGAATTTTGCCGGTCAGGAATTTGGATCAGGAAGCAAAAAAGTAACGGTGAAAAATGTTGCGATTTGGCACAAAGACGGAAAAATGGTTATCGCACTAGACATTTTAGGATCTATAAACGGAACGATTTATTTAAACGGATTTCCGTCATATAATCCGAAAACTAAAGAAATCTATTTTGAGAAACTGGATTATGTTTTGGACACAAAAAGCAAACTAATGAGAACCGCAAGCTGGCTGGGTCAAGGTTACATCTTAAGAAAAATGGAAGAAAGCTGTCGTTACTCAATACAACCCAACTTAGAAGATGGTAAAAAGAATATCGCTGCGTATCTAAAAAACTATTCTCCGTTGCCTGGCGTATTTGTAAATGGAAAAATGGAAGATATTCAGTTTGACAAAATTCAATTGACAAATCAAGCCATAATTGCTTTTATCAAAATAAACGGAACGGTAAATGTTTCTGTTGACGGATTGAAATAAGAGGCATTTAATTAAAAAGAAAAAAGCAGAATAATTATTCTGCTTTTTTCTTTTTTGATTGGTACATTCTATAAATTAGATACCCAATTATAGCAACAAGTAAATACGGAATCACCATCAAATAAACGATTCCATTATTTACCGCTTCTGCTTTTTTTACATTCGAATCTCCCGCAAGCGCCGCACGACACATTGCGCATTGAGCGTTTGCGCTCAGAGAAAAGAAAATAGAAAATAGAAAATAGAAAAATTTAGCCGATAAAGCTCCCTTTCTATTATTTTCAACATTTTCCAATCTATATTCTTTATTCTTTATTCTATTTTCCATCTTCATTAATCTATTTCCCATCTTAAGCATAATAAGGAGCAATCATTAAGTAAACTACAACACCTGTTACCGCAACGTATAACCAAAGCGGGAAAGTTATTTTAGCTATTTTTCTATGTCTGTCAAATCGTTGTGCAAGAGCTCTCACATAAGTAATCAATACTAGCGGAATAATTGCAATAGACAATAAAATATGGGTTATTAAAATAAAGAAATAGACATAACGAAGTGCTCCAATTTTTGCAGTTTCGGCCAAATCAAGAATTCCATCGTGATTTAAATCTCCAAACTTAGTTGAATCAGCCGTCATATGATACGCAACATACATAGCTAAAAATGCAAGCGATAATGCTATTGCAAAAGTCATTAAACGTTCATGTAATTTACGTTTTCCGTTTTTAATAGCAATTACAGCCCAAACTAATACAATTGCCGTTATACCATTTGTTGTAGCATAAATTGGAGGCAAAAATGAAAGTGGTTCTACATTGATTCCAAAATCTTTTAATTTTACCGCAAATAATATCGCAACCAAAGTTGGTATTACAATTGAAACGGCAATAATAAGCTTGCTATATTTTTTTTCTAATGAATTATCTTCCATTTTTATTCTTCTAATAGTATTTTAATATCTTCCTGAATTTCTCTTACTCCTTTTTTATCAAGTCCGTCGTAGTATAAAATTGGATTTCCGAAATCATCTTTTCTACAACGAATATTTCCATCTTTATCGATTAAAGCAAACAAACCTGAATGTTCGAATCCTCCATTTACTTTATCATTTTCACCAGCATACAAATTAAAACCTTTGTTTGATAAGTTCATAATCGTTTCTCTATCTCCCGTAAGGAAATTCCAATTTGAAGATTTAACTCCCAAAAGTTTCGCATGATCTTTTAAAACTTGTGGCGTATCATGTTTTGGATCGATAGTTATAGAAACAATTCCGAAGTTAGGGTTACCAAAAAAAGTTTTCTCAATTTCTAACATGCTCAAATTCATCTTTGGACAAATTGACGGACAAGTCGTGAAGAAAAATTCTAAAACATACACTTTCCCTTTGTAGGTTGCATTTGAAATCTTAGCATTATCCTGATTTGTTAATTCAAATTTAGGAGCCGGACCAATTGTTAGTAATTTAGTATCAGATTTTGAAGATTTCAAACCCACATTATCTAAACGATTCCCTTTTACCACTTCTCCATTTTTTATTCTGTCCACAATTTTAGGCACAGCATAAATTCCAAAGATTAAAATGATAAACGAAATTCCAATATATGATTTATTTTTAAACATGATATAAAGATTAAAGTTCTTTTGTTGCGTTGTGATTCTTTTTAAGAGCTGCACGATATTCGTATAGAATGATTTTGAAATCATCCAACATTTCGTTGCTCAACTCAGAAGGGTGAAAAGTATTATAACCTTCTTTATATTCGTCTTTATCTTTTCTTCCTCTTAAATTTCGTTCTTTATCTACGATATAAACATTTGAAGTTCCAAGATTCGAATCTAGTTTTCCTTTTAAATGAAGCTGATCATAATAAGCTTTAATTTCATCAGCTGAAGCAAAAATAAAATGCCATCCCGATACATCTGTAAAAGCGCCTAATGATTCAACAATTTTTTCAGCATCTTTTTCTGTTCCTAACGGACAAACAACTACAAATTGTAAATCTTTAAATCCATTATAACGTTGGTAAATCTTTTCGTTTAGATTGAAAAAATTCCCTCTGTTTTTTAAAATTTCAGAACCTGAAAAACCAAGAATCGTAATTTTATTATTTAAAGTAACTTTTTCTCCTTTAAGAGATTTCCAATTACCAAAGTCAGCAATTTTAGGAGTTATTGTGGGAAGCTTAGTAAAACTATTTACACCAGAAGCAAAAAACAAATAGGCTACAATTGGCAAAACAAAAAGTACAAAGAGAACTATATTTTTTTTCATTGTATTAACAGAAGTTATTGAGGTACAAAAATAAAAAAAGCTCCGTTAAACGGAGCTTCTTTTCGAATTAATATCATGTTAAAAATTCCATTTAATAGTAGAATCTTTAAAAACCCCATAAATATAATGTCCTTCTGTCAAAAGAATAAACAATAAATATAAAACTAGGAAAATAACTGGTGAAACAACTGACCATCTTAGGCTGCTTTTTTCACCTTCCATGTGCATAAATGCCCATACTATATAATATGCTTTGAATATTGTTAAGATATAAAATATCCAGTTCAATAAATTCAAACCTACAAAATGATTAAATTCTAAAACTCCAGGCTTCAAAATACCTAAAATTACTTCTACTGTAGTTACTGCAGATAATAATGCAAAAACAAACCAGATTCTCTTTGTATTTGATACGTGTTCGTGTGACATAATAATAAAAATCTAAAATTAAACTAAGTAGAAAACTGTAAATACAAATACCCAAACTAAATCGACAAAGTGCCAGTATAAACCAACTTTCTCTACCATTTCATAGCTTCTTCTTTTCTCGTAAGTTCCTAACAATACATTAAAGAAAATAATAATGTTAATGATTACTCCAGAAAATACGTGGAATCCGTGGAATCCTGTAATGAAGAAGAAGAAATCAGCAAATAATTTACTTCCGTATTCATTTCTAGTTAAATTTGCTCCTTCTACTACATATTTCGCAGTACTTAAGCGAGTCTCAGACTCTGCTCTTGTCAATACTGTTTTTTTCTTTTTATCAGTAAGTTGCTCAGTTCTGATTAATAATTCCGGATGAGCTTTAAAACCTGCCTGAACTTCAGCAACTGAATATGTAGGTACTGTTTCAGCACTTTCCATAAACCATTTTCCTTTTGCTCTGGTAAGCGCTTCTGGTTGTTCCGGTAATTTTACAGCAAACTCTTCAAGAGCTACTCTTTTACCATCTTTATCAACAAACTGCAATAAACTTCCTCCTACTGTTTCTACTGCTCCGTATTCACCTTTAATGAAGTTTTTCCATTCCCAAGCTTGAGAACCAACGAAAATTAAACCTCCAATAATAGTTAAGAACATGTAGATTGCAACTTTTGTTTTTTTCAATTGGTGACCTGCATCAACAGCCAAAACCATTGTTACAGATGAGAAAATTAAAATAAAAGTCATTAAGGCTACATAATACATTGGAGCCGAAACACCATGCATAAATGGGAAGTGAGTAAACACTTCATCAGCCAAAGGCCAAGTTTCAATAAATTTAAATCTAGAAAAACCATAAGCAGCAAGGAATCCAGAGAATGTCAAGGCATCCGATACGATAAAAAACCACATCATCATTTTACCATAACTTGCTCCTAATGGCTGGATATCTCCGCCTCCCCAAGTTTTTTCGTCGTTATTTGCAGTAGTAACTGTCGCTTCCATAAAAGATATTCGTTAAAAAGTTCCCAAATTTACGTTTTTTTCTTATTTAAAGAAATATAAAAATAAAAATAAATATACCCATAATAAATCCAAAAAGTGCCAATACATCGCACCTAGTTCTATACCAAGAGTTTGAGTCGAATTGTATTTTTGTTTAAAATGATTATAAATTATAATTAAAAGTGAAATTAGCCCTCCAGCCAAGTGTAATAAGTGTGTTACGGTTACTACATAAAGAAAAGTTGTAGTAATTGAGCTACCTTCTCCTGTGAAATAATACCCGCTTTTTACGATTTGTCCAAAACCTACAAACTGTAAAACCACGAATAAAATACCTAAAGCCAATGTTCCTAAAAGTAATGCTGTAGTTGCGCTTCTATTGTCTTTTTGAATTGCTTTTTTTGCCAGATAAAAAGTAACACTACATCCTATAATTACTGCTGTGCTGTAAAAAAATGCTGTTGGTAATTCAAAGTTCTTCAACCAGTCAGCTCTTGATTTACTTACTACAAATGCACTTGTAAGTCCGGCAAACATCATTGTCATACTTACCATTGCGAATAACAAAATCAGTTTTGCCGATTTTGCGCTCCTTACTTGTTCCTCGCCTTTTGTCATTGTCATTTCCATAACTATCTTAAAAATTTATCTACTATATATATTATCTGCAGTAATGAGATATACGAAACACTTACCAACATCAATGTTCTTGCTGCTTTTGCTGTTCTTAATTGATACAAACGAACTGCATAAAACAACATCCATAATCCTAATAAAAAGACTAAAATCGCTGCGATTGGCGTAATAAATAACTGCCCTGTATATCCTAAAACCGGCAATAATGACGCTATAATAAGCCAAACTGTATATAATATAATCTGCAAAGCAGTTCCTTTATCTTTTTTTCCTGTTGGAAGCATAAAGATTCCAGCTTTCTCGTAATCTTCATATAAAAACCATCCAATTGCCCAGAAATGAGGAAACTGCCAGAAAAACTGAATCAAAAACAAGGTTCCGGCTTCAATACCAAATTCTCCTGTTGCCGCAACCCAGCCTAACATAAACGGAATTGCACCTGGAAATGCACCAACAAAAACTGATAACGAAGTTACTGTTTTTAAAGGCGTATAAATGCTTGTATATAAAAATATTGAAATCGCAGCAAACATCGCTGACTTAGCATTGATTGTATACAATAAAGTTATACCAATTATTGTAAGCAAACTTGCCACAAACAAAGCTACTTTTGGTGACATACGTCCAGAAGGAACCGGACGATTTTTAGTACGATCCATTAAAGAATCGATATCTTTTTCGATTACCTGATTAAAAGCATTTGATGCTCCAACCATGCAATAACCTCCAATCATTAAAACAATCAGAACACTCCATTTAAAAGGATGTGCATCATTAACACCTAGCAAATATCCGGCAATGGAAGAAAACAACACACTAATAGCTAAACCAGCCTTTGTTATCTCTTTGAAATCGTTAAATATTGATTTTATTGAAAATGTATTTTTAGTAGCGTTCAATACGGTAATTGTTTGTATGTTTTTTTTGAGTGGTGCAAATGTACAAATTAGATTGTAGAATCCTGACCTATAAAATTAGATTTTTTTCAATAAAACCTTTACAAAATAAGGACTTGCAAATCTTTAACACAATTATTTCGAAAAATCTTATTAAAAATACTAGTAATCAAAATACCAATTAAAGACATCTGAACGTAAACCGATGCTAAACCAAGTCGTGTTTTGCTTAAAAGTTGTAGCCGTTTCTTGCGTTGGATCGAAATTTCTATAAATCAAACTTCCAAATAATTTCAGATTTGTCATTGGATTAATGACATATCCTCCTTGAAAATCTGCAATAAAAACACTTGTTTTATTTCCCTGACCTACTTTTACTCCAGTATCATATGGACGATTTACGTCATAACTCTTATAAATATTGCTTCCGTAATTAAAGCTATTTCCAGCGGTATCAAAATCCAAACCTCGTGTTCCAACCGTTATTTTTCCATCAGCATAATAACGCCCTTTGTGGTAACGCCCAATCATAACAAGTTCTTCAAAATTACCTCCCCATTGATGCCCAATACTTTGATTATTATGTCCATAATTGGTAATAACCGCACTATGAGAATACACATAAGGACGAACGTGATTGTACTCTAATTGCAACAACAAATCTTTTACTTTAAAAGCATTAAAGTATTTTGCTCCTAATTGATAACCAAATTTATTCTTCCAGCTTTGTTCTCCTTTTCCCATATCACTAACTGAAAATTCATCCAGTAAAAATTGTCCATACAAATTAACATTATTGTTCCATTTGTATTTACCGGTGAATCCTAAAAGCGCATTACCACTTTTAGAAGACGACGCAAATTCTACAGAACGATAAAAAATAATTGGGTTTACAAAGTTCACATCAAAACCTCTATTATTACTATCGGTCCAAACTACAGATTCAAAAAATCCTAAATTCAATTTATTCGAAACATTCCAGCTTAAATAATGGTTTGCCATGAATTTTGTCGCATATGTTTTATCAACCGTTACGTCTGGTCGAACATCCTTAAGCCACATATAGGTGTTTGTATATTTTATCTTCCAGAAAGTCGTGTTGATTTTAAAATATGGATATGGGCTTGCTCCGTCGCTTTCAAGAAGAGAACGATATCCGTCTCCAATAAAATTACGTCCGTAACCTAACTGAAAATCAAAAAACTTACTTGGAACATATGTAAGATTAGCTTCCGCTAAAGGAAAATCGTAAGCGTCCGTTTTAAATCGTTTTGCAATTCCTACTCCGGGAATAATTGCCGGATTCCCTCCCGAAGGTTTTAAAGTTTCGGCATAATCATTAAAATAACCCGCAAATCTTCCCTGACTTTCAAAAACCGTGGTTGTAAAGTTCAACTGTTTACCTAAACCTCCTCTAAAATTCAATGCTCTTGTATTTACATAAGTATAAGAAGCATCAAGATCTGAAGCTTTTCCCATTTGCAAATCAACAATAGGATTTAGTGCTAACCAATAATCCTCACCTTGAATCTGAACTAAATTTTCATTCCACCATTTTCTTCCTAACCAAGTCGAAACATTTTTTTGAAGTGATTCGTTTACAGCTTTTAAATTATAATATTTCGAAACCTCAGCATAAGTATATGGCTTAGAAGCGGTATGATTGTTACTTCCTACCTGATTCATAGCGCCATCAAATTGCGCATAATAACTATGAGTAAACGGAATATTCAAATGACTTTCGAATTCAGGATTGTTGTATTTTTTATATACAATACTATCCAATTCCGTCATTGGCTTTTCAACTGGTTTTAAAATTTGGGCTGCAGCCAAAGCTTCATCAGCAATTTGAGCTGAACTTTTTAATGGTATACCAATAGAAATTGTATATTTTGAATACGTTGGTTTTCCATTGTATGTTGAAGGTTTTATTTTTGGAAATTTACCAAAAACACGTTTTGCTTCTTCAGATAATTCGTCATTAGCGGCATTTACATAAATCACTTTGAACTCACCATTAACATCAACTTCAAAAAGTACTTTTACTTCTCCTTTATAATTATTTTGTTTTGATTTTTCAGGAATTTCAAAATTCTGAAACACAAAATCCTGAACTTCTTTGTAAAAACAATTTTCTAATTTCTTCGCTTCTAAATTTTCGCAATTTGGAAAAACAGGAAATTGCTCTGCAGTAAAACCCGGTTTTATAGAAGCATTATTATTATTTTCCTGAGAAAAAGCAAATAAGACAGATAATGTAAAAATAAAAGATAAAGAAATCTTATTCACGTAATTTTTGGTTTTCATTTAATATTGATTTGTGGTATTTTCTCCGCTTGCAATTGCTTTTGCAGCCGAAGTTCCGATACGTTTAACACCTAAACGAATCATTTCAATTGCGTCATCATACGACCTTACTCCACCGGCAGCTTTTACCTGTAAAGGGGATGCATTTTCTAACATCATAATTATGGTTGGAATGGTCGCTCCGTTTGGAGCATTGTCTTCGGTTTTAAAAAAACCTGTTGATGACTTCACAAAGACAGAAGCATAATTTTCTTCTTTAAAATTGGACATCACAACATTCTTTATCAATACCGAGAGCTGAATAATTTCTTTATCTGTTAAGGCAGCAACTTCAATAATCCATTTTACTGTTTTATTATTTGCCAAACCTATTTGAGTTCCAAATAAAATTTCTTCTTTCAATAATGCAATTTCACCTCTTTTGAAGGCTTCATAATTACAAACAAAATCTAAATCGTCTGCTCCATTTTCGATTGCTTCATTTGCTTCTTTGATCTTAGCTTCAATACTTGATTTACCTTCTGGAAAATCAATAACGGTACCAATTAGCAAAGTCGAATTGGATTTCAAAATCATTTCTTTGGCTAAAGCCACATATTCCGGACGAATCATAATTAACTTAAATCCTTCCAGAATTGCCTCGCTAATTGCATTCTTTACTACGCCCTCATTTTCGGCTTCTGTAAGTCCGGCTTGAGAGGCAGTTTTTAAATAAGTTGAATCCAAATATTGCTTAACATTCATGATTTTGAAATTATTTTGAATTGGGACAAAAATACATTTTAAATTCAAAAAAACTCGTTGTAAAGCCTGATTTTTAGACAATAAAAAACCCACCGAAGTGGGTAGTTATATTCTTATATTTTATCTAATTGCCTCTTGAAAGCTATTGCGGTAAAAACTGCGATAGTTGCGCCAAGTGCATTTGCTAAAACATCTGTTACATCTGATGCTCTTGTTATTGTAAGGACACTTTGTAAAATCTCGATCGTAATTCCAAAAAAAACAGAAAATATAAACGAAATTAAATAAGCTTTATAATCATCTGCTTCTTTTCCTTTAAGCTCTTTCTTAAAGAATACAATCCAGGAAATTGTAAATCCAAAATGAAAACAAAAATGCACAATTTTATCAATGCTCGGAAAATTTACTATAGGAATCTTACTCGAATCAATAAGACAGAAATAAGCAATAATTCCCGAACAAATAATTGCCCAGATTAACAATAACTGTTTAGGCACCGATTAATTGTGTGTAAGCTTCAGCAGACAATAAACTTTCTACTTCTGATGCATCAGCAATTTTTATTTTAATCATCCATCCTGCTCCATAAGGGTCAGAATTTACTGTTTCAGGAGCACTTTCCAAGCTTTCATTAAAAGCAATAATTTCTCCTGTTAAAGGTAAAAACAAATCAGAAACTGTTTTAACAGCCTCAACTGTTCCAAAAACCTCATCTTTATCAAGTGTCTGATCTAAAGTTTCTACTTCAACATACACGATATCTCCTAACTCTTTTTGTGCAAAATGAGTAATTCCTACAGTTGCAACATCTCCTTCGATGCTAACCCATTCGTGATCTTTTGTGTACTTTAAATTTGCTGGTATGCTCATAATTGTGTTGTTTGAAAATTGATAATTTAGTAATTCAGCCACAAATGTAATAATCTTCTAAGAAATCTAGTTTAGAAACTAAAAATTAATTTCCGAAATTATATCTAAGTGTAAATCCTGATCTAATATTCGTTAATGGAAATGATGTTGAAATTACTGCTTTTGAGAACGAGTGATCGTAATAAAATATTGCCGTTAGGTTTTTACTAAACGCATAATCTGCTGTCATTTTTAGCGACCAGATGTTCTGACCTGCTGCCAATTGATTATTGTCATAGTCTAAATAACGTACTAATGTTGCATTATTTCTATAAGAAAAATCAGCTTTTATATTGATGTCACTTTTGATAATTCCTGTTGGACTGTCTGCTAATCTTGAGGAGAAAATAACATCTTTAAAACGATATCCCATTCCTACAACATATTCAACTCCTTTAACTTCTGTCAACAAATTATTATCAAAACTCATTGATAATGCTCTGTCTTTTTTAATCTCAGTAAGAATACGCAATGAACTCTTCAACTCAAAATCAACACGAATAAGCGGACTAAACTGCTCTACCAAATTGACATTTGACATGATCGTTTTATTGAAGAAATTAGTATTAATATCTTGTCCATTCGGATTCTCGGCATAGTCAAAATTAGACCTGAACTGGTTTATTGTATATGATGCTCTATAGTTATTTTGTAATGAGAATCGTTTGAACCTGTCTTTAAAGAACTTATAACGCATTAAACCATTGTACTTAATACTCCAGTTTGGAATTGGGAAATTTCTAAAAATACCCGTTGAAACATTCGACGCATCAGCTCCGGTATAAGCCGCAAGGAAAGCCGGCAATAATACTGCCTGATTGCTTTTACCAAAACCAATTGGATATCCCTGATTTGAAGCATATATCTCTCTTTGCTTTTTAAACGGATCTTCTTGTGTTGGATCTGTTGGCGGTGGAGGAATAGTCGATACATCATATCTTGGTATTGGGCTTGAACCATAATGTTCTTCAGCCAAACGATTTGCAATTATCAAACGATTATTTCTAAAATCATCAAATGCCGCCGATTGTGTTTCGTCACTCTTAGAGAAAGCAGTTTTTATCAGCACTGTCGAAATAGAAAACATTCCATATGTATACGGTGATAACGGCATATATTCTTTACTAACTGGGTCAACACTATATTGCTCTGATGTGTTTTCAGAATAAGCACGATCCATTGCCAAGTCGATTTTTAAATCTGGCAATAAATCAATATTTGCAGTTATTTTTAAAAGCTTATTGGTTACCTGCGTAAAGTTTTGGTTGAAATCCTGGTAATCTGTCAACCAACCATTTTTGGCCGCTTCATAACGTATATCATCCTGACTACCAAAAACAAATCCTAATGTTGGTCTCGATGTTCCAAAGAATCCAACACTTGGCGTATATCCCGGTAAAACAGTTCCGCTATTTTTAGTATAATTTATCTGAACATTTTTAATACTCGTCAATACTCCTATCAAACCATCATAAAAAGGACTATTGCTTACAACAGGTTTTGCTGTATTCACAATTTTCTCTCCTGGTTTTGGCGGTGCCGCTGCCTTAGGTTTTGCCTTAGCAGATTTTGCTCCGGGTGTCAAACCTAAATATTTATACAACAAATTCATGTTAAGTGTCGTAGTCAGCGTATTCGAATTTGCATTCTGAATCGTGTTCCCTAAATTGTAATTTGTTATTGATCCATCCGGATTTTCTATCGGAAGATCAGCAAAAGCCGAGGAAGAACGTTGCCAGCTATAATCAGCCGTATACGAATAACTTGCTTTCACGAAACTAAAAACAGGAATTTTATTGATTGGAATTTCGTAATTCAATACTAATTGTTGTACGTGTTGATTTGGTGTTCCAATATCCCAATAATCATCCCAAATATTAAAATCTTGCTTAGGTGTATTATCATCATTCAAATAATTTTTAACAATATTATTTGATGCGGCTGTATAGTTCAATTTCAATGATTTTGTCAAATTAAATCCAAAACCATATTGATAATTAAATGCAAAGTTTCGTCTGTAAAGTGGATCAAGACCGATTCCTTCAACTTCAACCAATCTAAATTGCTGGCGATTACTTTGTCTTAAAACATTTGTATTAAATGTAATATTAGATGGCAAATAGTTAAAATTAAAGTCACTTAAAATCTTCCAATATTCACTTGTTTTCATGAATTTGGTTGTCTTAAAAGGAACTACTTCTTTAGGCTGAAAAGTATAGGCATAATTTACCGCAGTATTCGATTGTTGATCCTGATAGGTTTCTACTTCATAATCATGACGATTAACCTCATTATAGGATTGTGAAAATGTTAGATTCTCAACATCATAAATGTGTGGTTTTTGCTCAGGAGCTCTATCCTTTTTCACTCCAATAAAGTTAATACTTCTTCGTTTTGTATAGTCAACAGCACGAGTTCTGATATTGTCTTTTTCTGCTGGATCTTTAGTTTCACTAATCAACTGATCTAATTTTATATCCTGATTAAAAGGATCATACTCAGGCGTGATTACCTCTTCTCCAATCGCGTAATTAAATGGTAAATTGATTCCCCATTTATGCGGTAATAATTGCCCTAAATTTAAATTAGTAACAATATTATATTGCTGAAGATCTTCACGACTTCTTTCATTAGCTCCTTGCTCAAGAGATCCAAAACCAATTGTACTCTTTTTACCAGTTGCCGAAACTGTGGCAAAATCAGCCATATTGGTATCAATATTTAATATCGCCGCCATACCGCCTTTATTCTCTAAATCGGCCAGACGAAGCTCATTAAACCAAACTTCTGCTTTAACATCTTTATGGTCAACTCTACTTTTTATACCTACCATTAAGTTTCGGACTAAACCAAAGTTAGGATTTCCTTTTATTCCTAATTTCAATCTACTATTACCATCTCCTCCCGGAACCTCCGGATCATCATCCGGATAATAAATACCATTAATATCTCTTTTAGGAGAACCAGGATCAAGTGGCATGGCTAAAATTTTCATACTAGTAAGTAATTCCAGTGCCAAATCGATATTATTATCTTCCATCCAAACCTGATCAGGACTTATTGTACATGACCCTCCTGTTCTGGTTACTTTTAATGGAATCTCAACCTGATAGAAGTTTTGCGTAAAGTCATTTCCAAAACGTATAAATCCGGCTACTTCATCATCTCCCAATGTAACTTCGCTTGGTAAAGATTCAGCATGTAAAAACATTTTCAATTTTTTGTATTGACGCATATCTACGCTTACATTCTTAAAAACTGCTCTGGAATCAAGAGGCTGTAAACCTGATCCACCAACTCTTAATGCTAACGCTTGCTCGTTTTGGTTGATAATTGTATTGTTATTATACAATTGTTCTCTTTGAACTCCTGGCGGAATTACATAATTCACAGGACATTTTGTACTGTTTTCCTGAATATTTACTGCCGAAACATCAAACTCAGTTCCATCATTAGTTGGGTCAGTATCATTTGCATCCAAAGTTCCTGTGTATCTTCTCCATTCTCCACGAACTAAATCTAAAGCCCCAAAACGCATTGTCACCTGATCGTTAAAACCAGTCATAAACATACGCATAAAACGAATCGATCTAAAATCACTAATATTACCAATAGTCTTTTGAGGCTGAGAAACAGGAATCTTAAACTGAATCCATCTTGCATTTGTTGTTCCTCCGTTTGGCAAATCAATATTGGTTACATCACGAATATCCGTAATATAGTTTTGTCCAACTTGCATTCCCGGTTTGATATCAATACTATATTCATAATAAGCATTGATCGTACTCATGGTATTATCACGATTAATATCTTCAACATCCGGCAATGTTGTTGATCCACGATTAGGATCATCTATACTTACTGCAGAGTTTCCTTCTACTCCGTTATATTTTTTATAACGATTTAAAACTCCTCCATCAGTATTTAAATAATACTTATAGTTATCTGCTGCCGGATCTTCATCTCCAGCATAATTTGTATATATTGAACCTTCTTTTGCATCTGGTAAACCATCTAAACCAACATCTTGATTTTTACGATTATCTGCATTTGTATCAAAAGCATAAATCAAAGATTGTGAAGCTGGAACATCTCCCCATATTGGCTGTGGATTCACCAATATCTGATCCGGTCCTAATCCGTTTTCATATTGTTTTCTTCCGTCTTTTAAAACATCTTCGGAAACTTCTCCTAAATTGAAATATATTTTTCCTGTATTATTTGTTTGCGCTTCTCCATTTCCAACATAAGGATCCAGAACCCAGAACTGAATATACTCAACATTTCCCTGCTCAAAATTCGTAGAATTCAAAGAACGCATAATCCCTCCAAAATTTGAAGATGCCGGATCGGTACTAAAATTTGGATTGTTATTATAAGGACCTCTATCTGATGGATAATATGTTAAATCAAGTGTGTTAATAACCTGAATTTGTCCCTGCGCAATATCTGTATTTGGATATAATTCACGGCTATAAATTCTTCTCGTTGTATTTAATGATAAATCATCATTTGAAATTCCCGATGGTTTTGAAGTATAAAATACTGGATCGATAGTATACCAAGCTAATTTTGCTCTTTTATAACCATACTCTAATGTACTTGAATTGGCATTAAAAGTATTATCATTTATCGAATTTATAAATGGCGTAGAAGCTAAACTCCATGCATAAGCTGATCGCATATCTATGGTAGATTGTGAACCTTCAAAATCATCTACATATATCGTTGCTTCTCCTTCAAAATCACTTGCTTTTGGAGCGTCCGGTCTTAAGAAAGCAACCTCACCACGAATCGAAAGATTAGAAGGAACATCTGTATCAATATTTGGTAACTTATTTACTAATCTTGTTAAGAATGGAACTTCTGTTGAATAAGTTCCGTTAAAACCAAAAATTGTATTGTTTACAGATTCCTGTCCATAACTCGATTTTTGAGTAAATGGTCTTTCTGTCATTTTTAAATAAGTTCCTCCAACAATAAAATTATCCGAAATTTTATGTTCGATATTGAATCCCATAAATCTTCGGGTTTGCTGCCCAAAAATTGAATTGTTTTCCAGCGAAACTTCAATTGGTGTATTTGAAGCCTGAAGTGACGGATCCAGAATTTGTACACGTCCTAATTGATAATCGACACTATAATCGATTCCCTCAACTAATCGTCTTCCGGCAGCCATTACTACAACAGAACCTTGCGGCACATTAAACGCTCCAATTGGAATTCCGTTGCTTCCTGATGATTTATATTTTCCTCTTAATAAGAATTTATTTTTATCACTGTCCTGCAACGCTCCAGATTGTGTATTTCGATACATGTTATTAAACACATATTTTTTCTGATTCGGGTTGTACGTAGAAGGGTCGTTGTAGTTCTCTCCTGAACCTGTATCTAATTTATCAAACAAAAGTTTTCCAAAAGGTTCTTTCGTTGTAAAAATGATTCGTCCGTTTTGAACGTCTACCGTTATTCCCGGAAGATAATCAAAGAAACCATCTCCTCCGGTTTGCGGGTCATTGTTGTAATTTAATCGGTCTAAATTGAAAACATTCAATAATGGCGTATCTTTTACCATCATATCTGGTTTTGGAGGAGGATTCGAAGGAAACTCTGTTCCTGTAACCGGTGTAATATAATTTATTGGCGAAGGATCTGTATAAAGAATGTTTAATCTAAAATCATCTTGCTTAATTTGATACGCCTGAGGAATTTGATAAACGTTTTTCATCATCAGATTCCAAACTGGATTTTGTACATTAGTCAAACTGCTTTTCAGCATTTTCAAGATTAAACTTTGTGTAATAATAGCTTGATTCGAAGGAGTATTTCCTGTAACAATTGTTCCATCAACTCCATCACTACCAAATTCTCCAACCTGATAAACTTTACCCCCAACAGTATATTCGTAAGCAACAGCCAAAATCTCATCATTTGCCAAACGCTGCTGCAAAGAGATATATCCTAATTGCGCATTAAAAGTAAATTCGTTTGCATTTAATTTTCTGGCGTTTTCCAATACAGAGTAGTCTGAACCTTCACTTACGTTTGCACTATTAAATCCTGATTTTGCCGTTACAATTTCTCTAATATTTGAGTTTAAAAATGAACCAGGCTGTCCAATAGCTGCAGGATCATATTTATTATTATCATTCTCTGCCGGAGAATCAACAGGATTATTAAAGAAACCTGTCGTTGGTGACACAACTACAACCTGATTATCCGGAATACCCGTTGCTTGCGCCTCTCCTAAATCCTGAAGTGCAATAACGTTACGCAGGTTATTACTTGTTGTACTTACACGGTTTTGTTTATTGGTTACCCAAACTTCAATTCTCGTGATCTGTACACGACTATCAATAAACGGATACCCTTTTAAAGAAGCATCATATTTGTTTCTAAAGTATTGTGATAAGAAGAAGTGTCTGTCGTTATCGTAGTCTAAAGCATACAAATCAAAATTTTGAACTGTTCCGCCACCTTCTGCAACTATACTCTTTGTTTGTGACTTTTGTTCTGAGAAAACTCCGGTGATTGTTGTCTTACCAAATTGCAGCTGAGTTTTAACCCCAAATAAACTTTGAGCCCCACGTATAAGCGTACTATTTAAAGGCATACTAACGTTACCAACCTCAACTTTTTGAATAATATCATCTTCAGAAGGTGAATAAGCCAGTTTAAATAAGTTTTGAAATGCAAATGTAGACTGAGTATCATAATTAGCATTTACATCCAATCTTGTCCCTACCTTCCCCATTAAACTCATGCTGATTCTCTGATCAAAATCAAAGGTTAAGCTTGATCTGTTTCTAGGTGAGAATGAAGGATTGTCTTGTTTGGTATATCGAATACCCAAATCCATTTCGACTGATCCTGTTGGCTTTACATCAATTGTATTGCTTCCAAAAACGCTTTCAAAAAGACTTGAGTTAATATAATATCGCGGTAATAAATTCTTTTTATTAGCTTCACTACCTGCTTTTTTACCATCAATAGCATCTGATTTCTTTTTGAAATAATCTCTTCTGGATTCTTTCAAAACTAAATCTTCGTATTCTTTTGGCGTTAAAACAATAGGGTAATTAATAGAGAAACCATCAACTGAACTGGTGTAAATATAACGGTCTGTAATAGGATCGTATCTATAAGCAGAAAGTATACTTGGTGGATCTTCAATCTCAACTTTTCCTGTAGAAAATTGAGTCTTGGTTGTATCTTTGACCGCCGGATTTACTTGCGCACGCAAAACATTACCGCAAAATAAAACCAGCAAAAAAATACAAATTTTACGCATACAATTCTTTTATTTAAAATGAGTTTATAAGCTTTTTAAAGCTTTTTTGATGATTGATTCTACAGTAGCTTCCGGATCTTCTTTGACGATCTTTTCGACTACTTTTTCAGAAGTTTTTCGAACAAAACCTAAAACTTCCAAAGCAGATAACGCTTCATCTCTATTTGTATTGTTTTGTACAACAGAAACTTCATCTAAATCGTACAACTTTAACACTTTTTCTTTTAAATCAAGAATAACTCTTTGTGCTGTTTTGTTTCCAATTCCCTTGATTGACTGTATAATACCTACATCGCCAGAGGCAATAGCATTTATTATTTGTCGAGGCTCAATTGAAGATAACATTGTTCTGGCAATATTTGCTCCAATTCCTGAAACAGATAACAACATTCTAAAAATTTCTCGTTCTGATTTTTCTGCAAAACCAAATAATGTATGCGCATCTTCCTTAATTTGAAGATGCGTATACAATTTTATATTCTCTGCATTAGGAATTAATGAAAAGGTGTGTAAAGATATATGTACTTGATATCCAACACCTCCACAATCAATCACTACATCTGTAGGATTTTTCTCGACTAATTTACCTTGCAAATGTGCTATCATAGTATAATTTATAAGGGTCAAATATAATAAAAATGCAATAAAAATACGACATTATTACATCGACCCTTATAATTTCTACTATTTAGCTAATTTATTTTTTTTATTCTCTTTTTCCTGAGCATCAATAACTGCAATTGCAGCCATATTAACCATTTCTTCAACGCTTGCTCCTAATTGAAAAATGTGAACCGGTTTACCCATTCCCATCATAATTGGACCAATAGAATTTACTTTATATAATTCTTTTAATAACTTATAAGTAATATTAGCCGACTCTAAGTTAGGAAAAATCAATGTATTTACCTTCTTTCCTGCTAATTTTGAGAAAGGAAATTTCTCTGCAAGCATTTCCTGGTTCAAAGCAAAATCTGCCTGAATCTCTCCGTCAACGATCATATCAGGATGATTTTTATGCAAATAAGCTACTGCTTCTCTTACTTTTGAAGCACTTTGGCTTGTTGAAGATCCAAAATTTGAATACGAAACCATTGCAATAACTGGCTCAACACCAAACATTTTTGCTGTTTTTGCCGTCATAATTGCAATATTAATCAAGTCTTCAGCAGAAGGATTAATGTTAATTGCCGTATCAGACAAGAACATTGGTCCGCGAGAAGTCAACATCATATTTGCAGTTGCAACAAGTGATGCTCCATGTGCTTTTTCGATCAATTGCAACATTGGTTTTACGACCGTTGGGTAACTTCTTGTGTGACCAGTAACTAAAGCATCTGCTTCACCTTCATTAACCATCATTGCAGCAAAATAGTTTCTTTCGCGCATGTATTTCTGAGCATCAAGTAGCGAAACGCCTCTTCTTTCTCTTGTTTCCCAGTATGATTTTGCAAATCTGTTACGTCTTGCTTCTTCTTCATTGGTTTTAGGATCGATGATTTCTAGTTCTGCATCAAAACCTAATTCAGCTTTAAGCTCTAAAATCGCTTCTTTATTTCCTAATAAAATTGGATGTCCAATTCCGTCTTCATGAACAATTTGTGCTGCTTTTAATACATTTAATTGATCTGCCTCTGCAAATACAATTCTTTTAGGATCCATTTTAGCACGGTTTGTCATCAAACGAACCATTTTATTATCATTACCCATACGTTCGCGAAGGTGATCTTCGTAAGCTGCCCAATCTGTAATAGGATTTTTGGCAACACCAGATTCCATTGCTGCTCTTGCAACTGCCGGAGCAACTACAGTAATCAATCTTGGATCAAATGGTTTAGGGATAATATAATCGTTACCAAAACCAAGTTTTGTTGCGCCATAAGCCACGTTTACTTGTTCCGGAACTGGTTCTTTAGCCAAAATAGCCAAAGCTTTTACAGCAGCCATTTTCATAGCTTCATTAATTTTAGTAGCTCTAACATCTAGCGCTCCTCTAAAAATATATGGAAAACCTAAAACATTATTTACTTGGTTAGGAAAATCTGAACGTCCTGTAGCCATAATAACATCTTTACGAGTTTCCGTGGCCAAATTATAATCGATTTCCGGATTTGGATTTGCCATCGCAAAAACAATTGGATTCTCTTTCATTGTCAACAACATTTCAGCCGATAAAATACCTCCTGAAGACAATCCGATAAAAACATCTGCACCTTTTACTGCTTCTGCTAATTCAATTTTAGCGCCATCAACAGCATATTTCAATTGTAATTCTGATAGTGAAGGATTGTCTTTTGTTAAAAGTCCTTTACTATTAAACATTTTGATGTTTTCAACTTTAACTCCTAACAAAACATATAAATCAGTACAAGCTATTGCAGCCGAACCTGCGCCAGAAACTACTACTTTTACATCTTCTGCTTTTTTTCCTGCTAATTCTAATGCGTTTATTAAAGCCGCAGAAGAGATAATTGCCGTTCCGTGCTGATCATCGTGCATTACCGGAATATCCAATTCTTCTACCAATCTTCTTTCGATTTCAAAAGATTCAGGCGCTTTAATATCTTCAAGATTTATTCCTCCAAAAGTTGGAGCAATATTTTTAACAGTCTGGATAAATTCTTCGATATCTTTTGTTCCGATTTCTATATCAAAAACATCAATATCAGAAAAGATTTTAAACAACAAACCTTTTCCTTCCATAACCGGTTTAGAAGCTTCCGGACCAATGTCTCCAAGTCCTAAAACCGCTGTACCGTTTGAGATAACGGCAACTAAATTTCCTTTTGCTGTGTATTTATAAACGTCGTCTACGTTTGCTGCAATTTCTAAACATGGCTCAGCAACACCCGGCGAATAAGCCAAAGATAAGTCTCTTTGGGTTGCATATTTTTTTGTTGGAACTACCTGAATTTTTCCTGGAGTTGGTTCTGAATGATACAGTAACGCTTCTCTTCTTTTACTCTCTTTGTTCATTATTTTTAGCTTTTATTCTAGCTTACAAAGATATAAGTCTTGGTTTAAAATGGCGTCTTTTTATGTTTTTCTTTTCCGAAAAAAACGTTTTCGCAACACCAAAAAAAATAGTCCATTATAATTTGGACTATTTTATAAAGTATATTTTTAGGTTTTATATTACTGAGAAATATATGAATTTAAATGATTTATAGTATCTTTTTGAATTTCTATAATCGCTTTTACAACGTCACTGATCGAAATTATTCCTACCACAATTCCATCTTCCAAAACTGGTAAATGTCTAATCCTTTTCGTACTCATCAACTCCATGCAGTCTTCGATATTATTAGAAAGATTTACCGAAAAAACAGTGCTTTCCATAATCTCATGTACAAAGGTTTCTTTTGATGACTTGTCTTTCAAAACAATTTTTCGGGCATAATCCCTTTCAGACAATATTCCTTTTAAATCGGTTCCATCAATAACCAGAATTGCCCCTATGTTTTTCTCTCCCATTACTTTCAAAGCTTCATAAACTGTTGTTGTTGAAAGTACAGAATAAACATTTTTCCCTTTTGCGTTTAGTATTTGATTTACAGTCATATCTGAAAAATTTTAAGTTCTATAAAGTTAGAAAAAAATGAATATAAAAAACAACGAAAACGATTTTTTAAGACTTAATTAGCTCATTTTAAACATAATAAGTTAAAATTTAATCTAAAGAAATTTTACTCTAAAAAAATGAATGAATTTTAAGACTTTTTTGCGAAAAACGCAGGGTTACCGACCATTTACTCCTAATGGGGTATTTTGCGAAAATTAAATATTTGCAGAAACTCCGCTAGGAGTTATGGATTGGTAGAAAAAAAAATATGACACGCGGGAAAATATCCTGTAGGGATATCTGAAATTTAAAAAAGATATTAAAATGACATATATCATTCTATTATTTCAGGTTGTTTAATAGATTTGACCTTAATAGAAATATTAAAAAGATAATCAAATGTTTGTTGAAAACAATTAAGCCACAATACATAATGATTAAAATAAACTGGACTAAAGTCCAGCTCTACAATATAAATCGAACCGTTAGTTCTTTTTTTAGGTTTCAAAGAACAAAATATTTTATTCGACTAAAACACGCATTGATTTATTACTCTGCATAACGTTTCGAAGGAACAAATTATATTGTAGAGCTGGACTTTAGTCCAGTTTAGAATATACGTTTACAATTCCAAAAAAAAAGACCTTTTCCAGATTAGAAAAGGTCTTTTTTATATTTATCCAATTAAAGACTTACAATTATAAATTCGCTTCGTCTGTTTTGCTGATGTTCTTTTTCGGTACATTTTACACCATCGGCACATTTATTTACTAATTGTGTTTCTCCGTATCCTTTTGCTGTTAATCGGCTTGCGTCAATTCCTTTTTGTATCAGCCAATTCTTCGTCGATTCTGCTCTTTTGTCCGATAAAAGTTGATTACTTTCGGTCGATGAACGGCTATCTGTATGCGAACGAATATCTAATTTTATGCTTGGATATTGTTTTAACATATCAACAATTTTCTGCAATTGAGGTTCAGATGTTTTCTTGATTGTAGCTTTTCCTAAATCAAAAAAGTTCATCGGAATTTTTAATAATTTTCCCAAATCTGTTCCAACAGTAATATTTACTTTTACTGGTTTAATAGAATTTGTTGCTTTTATTACAACCGGAATTGCTACTATTGGTTTTGGTTTCTTTTCTAAAGCTATTGGCAGAGAAACTGAACCTGTTGCTTTTTTCAACGTCACAGAAACTTCTTTAAACAAATAATCTTCTTTTGATGTTTTGATAAAGTATTTTTTTCCGCATTTTACATTCGAAAAAACATAATTTCCGTTAGCATCAGATTTTGCTTCAACGGCAGATTTACCTGCTTCGTCAAACAAAATTAAAGCAACATTCGAAAGTGTTTCGTTTGTTTCCTGATCTGTAATTGTTCCTGATATTGACTGTTCGCAAATTAATCTACGGTTTTCTGTAAAGCGATAAACATCATCCAATCCCTGACCGCCTGTTCTATTTGAAGAGAAAAACCCGTTTCTGTTTTTACTATTAATTATAAAAGCAAAATCATCTTGTTTACTATTCATTGGTTCTCCAATATTCTGAACTTCATCAAAAGAACCTTCTTTAGTTATTTTCGAAACATAAATATCAAGTCCGCCTAAACCCGGTCTTCCGTCACTGGCAAAATAAAGTTCATTTTCAGCCGAAATAAAAGGAAAGGTTTCTCTTCCTTCGGTATTGATATCCGAACCTAAATTTTCAGGTTTTCCAAAAGTTCCATCAGCTTCTATACTTACTTTAAAAATATCCGAAGCTCCAAGCGTTCCCGGCATATCTGATGCAAAATACAATGTTTTTTCATCTACGCTCAAAGCCGGATGTGCAACGCTGTATTCGTCACTATTAAAAGGAAGTTCCTGAACTTCTTTCCATTCGTCGCCTATTAAAGTTGCTTTGTAAAGTTTTAAGAATGTAATTTTCTTTTCGTTCTCTCGTCTTTTTCCATCTACAGAATTATTTCTGGTGAAGTACATTGTTCTTCCGTCTTTTGTAAAAACCGGAGTCGATTGATTGAAATTGACTTTTAAATTTTCTTTAAGAAACAACATTGGATTTCCAATACTTCCGTCAGGATTTAATTCAACAGCATATAAAGTTGAAATTGCTTTATTGGTCCATTTAAAATTCTTTTTGACTATTGAACCGGTATCTCTTGCGGATGTAAATACTAATTTATTATCTAAAATAGTACTTCCGTAATCTGAATCTTTTGAGTTAATTCCAGCATCTGCAATATCAAATCGACCTGAATTTGCTTTAATATCTTCTAAATAATTTCTATTATTTGCGAATAAAATACCTCTTTTATCTGATGGTGCTTTTTGAATGAGTTTTTCAAGAATTTCATCTGATTGCGTATAATTTCCTTCTGATTTCAAACATTGAGCATATTTGTATAAATACTCTGGTTCCTGATTTTCGTTAAGGATATATAATTCCTGATAGTATTTTAAAGCTTCTTTTAATTCTCCAATAAGATAATAAGAATTCCCTAATCTTTGAAATACTTTTTCGTCTCTAACTCCTTTTTTAACTAACTTTTCGTAGGCTTTTATTGCATCCGCGTAAGCGTAATTGTCGTATTTTTTATCTGCATTTGCTATACTGGCAGTTTGGGCATTTGCCACGAAAAAAATGCTAAACAACAAAAAGGAATATAATAGTTTTTTAATCTTCATATTTTAAATCTATTAAAAGAATCTTGGTGATGTAAGTCTGCTGTAATTATTGAAAAATTCGAAGCGAAGGAAAATCTCATGTGATCCTGAATTGTATCTTCTTAATTGGGTTGTTTCCTGATCGTAACCGTATCCTATATACATTGATTTCGAAACCTGAAAACCTGCCATTGCACTTACCGAAGCGCTCCAACGATAAGCAAGCCCTATAACAAATTTATCATTAAACATAAAATTTCCTGAAACATCTACTTGCAAAGGCGCTCCTTCAACCATTTTTGTTAATAGGGCCGGCTTGAATTTTATATACTCTAAATGGTCTAAATTAAAGACATAACCTGCCATAAAATAGTAATTGATTTTGTCTTTGAAAATAGCAACATCGTTATCATCATATCTATTGGTTTGGATAAAATTCGGCACTGATAATCCAATATAAGCCTGATCTGAATGCCAATAAACTCCGGCTCCAATATTTGGCGTAAACTTGTTATTTAAATCCTGAAATTGTGGATCGCCTTGATTTTCGTAACTTAATTTATTTACATCTAAATTGAAAAGATTGGCTGTTGCTTTTAATCCAAAAGACAATTTAAAATCTGCTGAAGTTGGAATACTATACGATAAATCTGCCGACAATGTGTTTTCGTTTGTTGGTCCAATTTTATCATTTACCAAAGAAACTCCCAATCCCAAATTACTATTATTTAAAGGTGTATTGATTGAAAATGTACTTGTTTCCGGCGCTCCGTCAAGTCCAATCCATTGTGTACGATACAAACCAAAAACGCTCAAAACCCCACGCGAACCTGCATAAGCGGGATTTATTGCAATGGTATTGTACATATATTGCGTAAACTGCGCGTCTTGTTGTGCGTTACATACAATGGAAAAAAACACAAAAATTAAAGCTAGTTTTTTCATTTAATGATCTTTTAAAAAACGGCTCAGCTTCTGACTAAGCCGTTTATTATTTTTTATTTATTAATGTATAAGTATCCTGATAATTCATGTTGGTTTGAGCCGCTGTCTTTATATTTCAATATATAAAAATAGGTTCCTACCGGCAGACCATCAGACTGTTTTACAGTTGTACGCCCTTCTGAGATTCCAACAAAAACTCTGTCTTCATTATTATAATGGTCTATATCAAAAACCAATACTCCCCAACGGTTGTATATCTCGACTGTATTGTCAGGATAACACTCTAATCCCTGAATATAGAATCTTGCATTTTTTGCATCACCGTTTGGAGAAAAAGCATTGAAGACTTTTATATCACATCCATTCAATGTGATAACTGTTGGTCTGTCTTCTGCATTATTTTCCTTATCAGATGTATCTCCAACTACAACTCCTTTTCCGCTTTTTCCTTCAACACTTGCCTGATTTGTAACACTTCCGTGGTTTATATCATTTTGTGTTATTTTATATTCTGCGATAAAGTTTGTTTCATCAGATTCATTTACATCTAAGTCAATTGCTTGTCCAGAGATTACAATTCCCGGTAAAAGATCCTTAATCATAACTTGCGTTAAAGTGACATTACCTGTATTTGTTATTTTAAATTTATAAGTAATGCTTTCTCCGGCTTCTGCAACTTTATCTCCATTTTCGTCGTTAAACGAAGCTGTTTTAATAATTGCGATTGACGGAACTTCAACGAAAACAGTTAATGTTCCTGTTTTACAATTTTGTGAATTTGCTTTTTCACAAACTTGATAAGTCAGTGTATAATCTCCGCCTGGCGTGTTTGGTTTCACGCTTACTGTTCCGTCTGAATTAAATTCGAAATATGGACTTGTAGTAGGCGTAAATACAACATCGGCTATCTTAATTGGTAATCCATTTAATAAATCATTATCCAGGACATTTATGAATTCTAATTCTCCATTTATTCCATCAACATTTATTTTATCATTCGTTAGAATAAGTGGTGTTGGTGGCGTTGGCGGATCCGGATCTAATGAATTTAATACGGTAACAGTAACAACTGCCTGACTGCAACTACTTGGATTTACAGCATCACAAATTTGATATGTTAAGTGATACGTTCCTGAAGGTGTTTTTGGCACAAGATCTACTGAACCATCTGCGTTTAAAACTAAATTAGGATTCGGAATAATTGTCGTTAAAACAACATTCGACGCATTAAACTTCGTTCCGTTTAAAGTATCATTATTAAAAATATTCAATGATGTACTTATCTCTTTATTTGTATTGATTGGTCCTGCTTCATCATCATTAGCTTTAATTATAAATGCTGGTCTTGCATTACAATCTGCTGTTGCTACAGGATAATTTACTACAACTTTTACGGTTGGATTTAATGAAAATTCCATCGTTACGCTTGGTTTTGTATTTTCAAATCCATCGGCGCCTTCTGTCCATTGTCCGTTTGTGAATATCCATCCTGGCCAATCTAAACCGTTTCCGTTAGTGTCAACAGTCGCTCCCGGCCAAAGAATATTTCCGCTTAATGGCAAGTTGGTTTGTGTTGCAACAACATTATTTGCACTATCGATCCATCTTATTGTTAATAAGTTGTCTGGCGTAAAATTGTCCGGCTTCACATTATAAGAAACATAAGGAACATCGTTTGAACAATAGCTATCTGCTGTTATTGTCATTGTTGGAGCAACAACGGTAACTGTTACTGTTGCTGTCGCACAATTTGTCGTGTTTAATTCGCAAACCTGATATGTTAATTCATATGTTCCGGCTGGCGCATTTGGTCCTAAAACAATTGTTCCGTCAGGATTTAATTTAATATTTCCGGTTGGATCTGAAACTGTTTCTTTGATATTTACATCTGTTGAAACAATTGGTTGTCCGTTTTTAGTATCATTTCCAAGAACATTTAAAACATCTACCGGATGATTAACTCCAACTACTGAACCTGCAGAATCGTCTTTTAAGACTAAATCTGCTCCAGTTACGGCGATAATACTTATTGCTGTATCGCAATTGTTTGGATCATTTGCCTCACAGATTCTGTATTCAACTTGGTAATCTCCTTTTGGAGTTCCCGGTGCTACAGTTACAGTTCCGTCTGCGTTTAAAGTTAATCCTGTTGGGACATTTATACCTGTCAAAATAACCTGACCAACTTGGTTTCCTATAACTACTGAACTTCCGTTTAAGGTATCGTTTGTAATAAGCGATATTGTTGTTCCTCCAATGTTTCCATTTATTGGAGCTGTAGTTTCAGAAACTGCATCGATAACCGGTGCAACAACAGTAATTTTTACTGTAGCTGTTCCGCAGTTTGTTGTGTTTAATTCACAAACCTGGTATGTTAATTCATAAGTTCCGGATGGCGCGTTTGGTTTTAGAACAATTGTTCCATCAGGGTTTAATTTTATGTTTCCTGTTGGATCTGAAACTGTTTCTTTAATAGTTACATCTGTTGAAACAATTGGTAATCCGTTTTTAGTATCATTTCCAAGAACATTCAATATCGTTTTTGGCTGATTTGTACTTACTACTGAATTTGCTGTGTCATCTTTTATCACGATCGCATCGTTAACCGGATTTACGGTAATAAATAGATTTGCGGTCGTAGAAGTTGTTCCATCTGTTATGGTGTAAGTCACTTTTGGTACCGAACCGTTATAATCTGGTTTTGGAATAAAAGTATAACTACCGTTTGCATTTATTGTAAGATCTCCTTCGGCTAAGTTAGTGGTACTTCCAACTGTATAAGTTGTTGATCCAATTACAAATTGTGTAATTGTCAAAGTATCTCCATCTGCATCAGTATCATTTGCTAATAAATTAGCACTTGAAGTAACATCAACTGTCAAAGTTGTGTCTTCGTTAGTCGTATTTGAATTATCAACAGCTACCGGAGCATCGTTTACCGGAGTTACCGTGATAAATAAATTTGCTGTTGCAGAACTTGTTCCATCTGTTACAGTGTAAATAACTTTTGGAACTGATCCATTATAGTTTGCTTTTGGAATGAAAACATAGCTACCGTTTGCATTAATTGTAAGATCTCCTTCGACTAAATTAGCGGTACTTCCAACTGTGTAAGTTGTTGTTCCAATTACGAATTGTGTAATTGTCAAAGTATCACCATCTGCATCAGTATCGTTTGCCAATAAATTAGCGCTTGAACTAACAGCAACTGTTAAAGTTGTGTCTTCATTTGTTGTATTTGAATTATCAACAGCTACCGGAGCATGGTTTACGGCAGTCACCGTTATTGTCAATGTTCCAATATCTGTTAGACTTCCGTCGGTTACCGTATAATCTACTGTGTCAGTTCCGTTGAAATTTGGAGCTGGCATATAAGTATATGATCCGTCTGAAGCTAAAGTTAAGGTTCCGCCTTTCACTGTAGTGTAAGTTCCCGCTACTACTGTTAGCGGGCTTGAATCTACATCTGTATCATTCGCTACAAGTGAGATGCTTGAAGTGTAAAGTGTATCTTCTGTAGCAGTTGCAGTATCGTCAACCGCAATTGGCGCATCGTTTACAGCATTTACTGTGATGGTTAATGTTCCAATATCGGTTAAACTTCCGTCAGTTACCGTATAATCTACTGTGTCGGTTCCGTTAAAGTTTGCAGCCGGCATATAAGTATAAGATCCGTCAGCAGCTAAAGTCAAGGTTCCTCCTTTAGTTGTTGTGAACGTTCCTGCTACTATTGTCAGTGGGCTTGAATCTACATCGGTATCATTAGCCACAAGGCTTATTTTTGAAGTGTAAAGCGTGTCTTCGGTGGCTGTAGCAGTATCGTCAACAGCTACTGGCGCATCATTTACGGCGTTTACTGTGATGGTTAATGTTCCAATATCAGTTAGGCTTCCATCAGTTACCGTATAATCTACCGTGTCAGTTCCGTTGAAATTTGGAGCTGGCATATAAGTATACGATCCATCAGCTGCTAGAGTTAAGGTTCCGCCTTTAGTTGTTGTATAAGTTCCTGCTACTACTGTCAGTGGACTTGAATCTACATCTGTATCATTCGCCACAAGGCTTACTGTTGAAGTGTAAAGTGTGTCTTCAGTTGCAGTTGCAGTATCATCAACAGCAATTGGAGCATCGTTTACAGCATTTACTGTAATGGTTAAAGTTCCAATATCCGTTAGGCTTCCATCGGTTACCGTATAATCTACAGTGTCGGTTCCGTTAAAGTTTGCAGCTGGCATATAGGTATATGATCCGTCTACTGCTAAAGTTAATGTTCCGCCTTTAGTTGTTGTGAACGTTCCTGCTACCACTGTTAATGGGCTTGAATCTACGTCTGTATCATTCGCCACAAGACTTACAGTTGAAGTGTAAAGAGTGTCTTCAGTTGCTGTGGCTGTATCGTCAACAGCTACTGGAGCATTGTTTACAGGAGTTACTGTGATAAATAAATTAGCTGTAGTAGAAGTTGTTCCATCAGTTACAGTGTAAGTCACTTTTGATACCGATCCATTATAATCTGGTTTTGGAATAAAAGTATAACTACCGTTTGCATTTATTGTAAGATCTCCTTCGGCTAAATTAGCGATACTTCCAACTGTATAAGTTGTTGTTCCAATTACAAATTGTGTAATTGTCAAAGTATCTCCATCTGCATCTTTATCATTTGCTAATAAATTATTTCCGGAAGCAACATCAACAGTTAAAGTTGTGTCTTCGTTAGTTGCATTTACATCGTCAACAGCAATTGGAGCATCGTTTACGGCTGTTACCGTTATCGTTAAAGTTCCAATATCTGTTAGACTTCCGTCGGTTACCGTATAATCTACTGTGTCAGTTCCGTTGAAATTTGGAGCTGGCATATAAGTATATGATCCGTCTGAAGCTAAAGTTAAGGTTCCGCCTTTCACAGTTGTGTAAGTTCCTGCTACTACTGTTAGTGGACTTGAATCTACATCTGTATCATTCGCTACAAGTGAGATGCTTGAGGTGTAAAGTGTATCTTCTGTAGCAGTTGCAGTATCGTCAACCGCAATTGGCGAATCGTTTACAGCGTTTACTGTGATGGTTAAAGTTCCGATATCTGTTAAACTTCCGTCAGTTACGGTGTAATCTACCGTATCTGTTCCGTTGAAATTCGCAGCCGGCATATAAGTATACGATCCGTCTGAAGCTAAAGTCAAGGTTCCGCCTTTCACTGTAGTGTAAGTTCCCGCTACTACTGTTAGCGGGCTTGAATCTACATCAGTATCATTAGCTACAAGTGAGATGCTTGAGGTGTAAAGTGTATCTTCTGTAGCAGTGGCTGTATCATCAACAGCAATTGGAGCGTCGTTTACAGCATTTACTGTGATGGTTAATGTTCCAATATCGGTTAAACTTCCATCGGTTACCGTGTAATCTACAGTGTCGGTTCCGTTGAAATTTAGAGCCGGCATATAAGTATAAGATCCGTCAGCCGCTAAAGTTAAGGTTCCGCCTTTAGTTGTCGTATAAGTTCCTGCAACCACTGTTAGTGGGCTTGAGTCTACATCAGTATCATTCGCTACAAGACTTACAGTTGAAGTGTAAAGTGTATTTTCAATTGCAGTGGCTGTATCGTCAACAGCTACTGGAGCATCGTTTATAGCATTTACTGTGATGGTTAAAGTTCCAATATCGGTTAAACTTCCATCGGTTACGGTATAATCTACTGTGTCAGTTCCGTTGAAATTTGGAGCCGACATGTAAGTATAGGATCCGTCTGAAGCTAACGTTAATGTTCCGCCTTTAGTTGTTGTATAGGTTCCTGCTACTACTGTTAGTGGGCCTGAATCTACATCGGTATCATTAGCCACAAGGCTTATTTTTGAAGTGTAAAGCGTGTCTTCGGTTGCCGTTGCAGTATCGTCAACAGCAATTGGTGCATCGTTTACGGCATTTACTGTGATTGTCAATGTTCCAATATCCGTTAAACTTCCATCGGTTACCGTGTAATCTACCGTGTCAGTTCCGTTGAAATTTGCAGCTGGCATATAAGTATATGATCCGTCTGAAGCTAAAGTCAAGGTTCCGCCTTTCACTGTAGTGTAAGTTCCAGCGATCACTGTTAGTGGGCTTGAATCTACGTCTGTATCATTCGCCACAAGGCTTACAGTTGAAGTGTAAAGTGTGTCTTCAGTTGCAGTTGCTGTATCGTCAACAGCAATTGGAGCGTCGTTTACAGCGTTTACTGTGATGGTTAAAGTTCCAATATCCGTTAAACTTCCGTCAGTTACTGTGTAATCTACGGTGTCGGTTCCGTTGAAATTTGCAGCTGGCATATAAGTATAGGATCCGTCTGAAGCTAACGTTAATGTTCCGCCTTTAGTTGTTGTGAACGTTCCTGCTACTATTGTCAGTGGGCTTGAATCTACATCGGTATCATTAGCCACAAGGCTTACCGTTGAGATGAAAAGCGTGTCTTCGATTGCGGTTGCTGTATCATCAACAGCAATTGGAGCATCGTTTACAGCATTTACTGTGATCGTTAATGTTCCAATATCTGTTAGACTTCCATCAGTTACTGTGTAATCTACGGTGTCGGTTCCGTTGAAATTTGGAGCCGGCATGTAAGTATAGGATCCGTCTGAAGCTAAAATTAAGGTTCCACCTTTAGCTGTTGTGAACGTTCCTGCTACTACTGTCAGTGGACTTGAGTCTACATCTGTATCATTCGCCACAAGGCTTACAGTTGAAGTGTAAAGTGTGTCTTCTGTAGCGGTTGCAGTATCGTCAACAGCGATTGGTGCATCGTTTACAGCGTTTACTGTAATGGTTAAAGTTCCGATATCTGTTAAACTTCCGTCAGTTACCGTATAATCTACTGTGTCGGTTCCGTTGAAATTTGCTGCCGGCATATAAGTATATGATCCGTCTGAAGCTAAAGTTAATGTTGCGCCTTTAGTTGTCGTATACGTTCCTGCTACCACTGTTAGTGGGCTTGAATCTACATCAGTATCATTCCCCACAAGTGAGATGCTTGAGGTGTAAAGTGTGTCTTCGGTTGCAGTGGCTGTATCGTCAACAGCTACTGGAGCATCATTTACTGCATTTACTGTGATGGTTAAAGTTCCGATATCTGTTAAACTTCCGTCAGTTACCGTATAATCTACCGTGTCGGTTCCGTTAAAGTTTAGAGCCGGCATATAAGTGTATGATCCGTCTGAAGCTAAAGTCAAGGTTCCACCTTTAATTGTCGTATAAGTTCCTGCTACCACTGTTAGTGGGCTTGAATCTACATCTGTATCATTCGCTACAAGGTTTACTGTCGATGTGTATAAAGCATCTTCTGTAGCGGTTGCAGTATCGTCAACAGCAATTGGTGCATCGTTTACAGCAGTCACCGTTATTGTCAATGTTCCAATATCTGTTAGACTTCCGTCAGTTACCGTATAATCTACTGTGTCGGTTCCGTTGAAATTTGGAGCCGGCATATAAGTATACGATCCGTCTGCTGCTAACGTTAAGGTTCCGCCTTTCACTGTAGTGTAAGTTCCAGCGATCACTGTTAGTGGGCTTGAATCTACATCAGTATCATTCGCCACAAGTGAGATGCTTGAGGTGTAAAGTGTGTCTTCAGTTGCTGTGGCTGTATCGTCAACAGCTACTGGAGCATCGTTTACAGCATTTACTGTAATAGTTAAAGTTCCAATATCCGTTAAACTTCCGTCAGTTACCGTATAATCTACTGTGTCGGTTCCGTTGAAATTTGCTGCCGGCATATAGGTATATGATCCGTCTGAAGCTAAAGTCAAGGTTCCTCCTTTAGTTGTTGTGAATGTTCCAGCTACCACGGTTAGTGGGCTTGAATCTACATCTGTATCATTCGCCACAAGGCTTACTGTTGAGGTGTAAAGCGTGTCTTCTGTTGCGGTTGCGGTGTCGTCAACAGCAATTGGAGCGTCGTTTATAGCATTTACTGTGATGGTTAAAGTTCCAATATCGGTTAAACTTCCATCGGTTACCGTATAATCTACTGTGTCAGTTCCGTTGAAATTTGCAGCCGGCATATAGGTATATGATCCGTCTGAAGCTAAAGTCAATGTTCCTCCTTTAGTTGTTGTGAATGTTCCTGCAACCACTGTTAATGGGCTTGAATCTACATCTGTATCATTCGCTACAAGGCTTACAGTTGAAGTGTAAAGTATGTCTTCTGTAGCAGTTACTGTATCGTCAACAGCTACTGGAGCATCGTTTACAGCGTTTACGGTGATCATTAATGTTCCAATATCGGTTAAACTTCCATCGGTTACCGTATAATCTACTGTGTCAGTTCCGTTG